>Ga0209611_10002686_pt1 | contig 31225 bp, 26 predicted proteins | sample S1TSphgellanicum_3_FD_187693 | JGI IMG/M metagenome (GOLD analysis project Ga0209611, IMG submission 187693) | Host-associated microbial communities from peat moss isolated from Minnesota, USA - S1T2_Fc - Sphagnum magellanicum MG (SPAdes) (version 2) | ecosystem: Host-associated > Plants > Peat... | reverse complement strand
AAAAAAAAAAAAAAAAAAAAAAAGAAAAGAAGAAGGAAAAAAAAAATACAAGCCTTCTCAGCAAATGGCGACCATGTCATACAGAGAGAGAGAGAGAGAGAGAGAGAGAGAGAGAGAGATCTTGAAAGGACGGAAGGAAACAAGACGCAGTCCACGCACCCGGAGAGAGGAGGGCCCCAGAAGAGGAACAGACAGCAACAACGCCAGTACACGACGACAGACGCGCTAGCTACTACCAGGTCTCCTTCTTCTTCTTCTTCTTCTTCTTCTTTTACCCTGTTTGTTTCCACCTCCTTTCTTGTCGAATCGCTTTCTGAGAGAGAGAGAGAGAGAGAGAGAGAGAGAGAGAATTCTTCTGGTTCGAAGTAGTCTAGATGCATTCATTCGAAGAATTGGATCCAATTCTTGGAACGCAATTCTTTGGCCATTTGTTGCATTTGTAGTTGTAGGTGAGAGGAAGGAGCAGAGATCGGAGAGAGAGAGATAAAGAGCAATTCGAGTGAGTGTTGCACTTAGAGAAGGTTTCGAAAGACCTGAGAGGTGGAGCGAGAGACTTGCCAACGAGTGCTTTCGGTCTTCTTACAGTGTGCTGCTGCAGTTGTGTGTCTGTGATGAAAGGACTTAGGAGGAACGATGACGATGTTGAGATTGTGATGAGAAGCAGAGATCGATAGAGGTCCTGGTCTTGAAGTTTGCAAGAGGGAGATAGATAGATTGATAGGAAGTTGTTGCGATCTGTCGGAGACTTGAGAAGCTTTTGTTTGGGAATGGAGCAGCAGCAGCAGCGGCAGCAGGTAACAAACTGTGGAAGTGTTTTGGAGCTTAAGCATGCGGTCTCGGACTCAGTGAAAGGAAGAAAAGAAGAAGGAGAAAGCGTTGCAGCAAGAGGAGCATCATCATTGAAGAAAAACTCGTCCTATCCCATGGCCAATTGTCGTGGACGCAGCCGCAGCAACAAACGCTTCTTAGGCGTGCGGCAACGACCGTCAGGGCGCTGGGTAGCGGAGATCAAAGACACGACGCAGAAGATACGCTTGTGGCTTGGCACCTTCAATTGTGCTGAAGACGCAGCTCGTGCTTATGACGAAGCCGCTTGGATGCTCAGAGGCAGCAACACACGCACTAATTTCCTTCTGCCGCCGCCGCAGGCGCCATCCTCATCTTCTGCTAACACCTTCTCTCTTTTGCCTTCCAAATCTGCACGTCTCCTCCATCGCCGAAGAAGCTCAGCAGCAGCCGCGAAGCTTGAGAGCACTGAAGAAGCCGATGCTGCTGCAGCACATGTTGCTGCAATTTCTGCCGCAGCAGCAGCTGCTGCCTCCACCAAAGAAGTGGATGCTTCAGAAACAGATGATTCTCTTACTTCTACAGCTTTTGAAGTTCCGCCTACTACTCCAAATGCTCTTGAAGTTGCCATTACATCAGGCGCCTCAGAAACAGAGCATTCTGTTGTTGCTGGTGCAGAGAGGGAATTATCATACAGGAGTAGCAGCAGCAGCAACAGCAGCAGTGCTACTGATATGATATCAGACTCCACTTGGAGCTATAGCTCTACAGAAGAAAGCTTAACAATCTTTCCAGAGATGGATCATAAGGGATGGTTGAAAGCATTTGGTGCAACAGAAGAGCAGCAGCAGTATCTTGAAGAAGGTGGTGCTGCTATGATGTCAGACAGCGGTTGCAGTAGCAGCTACAGATCAACGGAGGAGAGCTTGATGATAAGCTTTCCTGAGATGCCTGGCAACAGGAAATGGCTGGAACCCATTAGGCGAGAGCGACAGTATCTGGAGACAAAGCCCCTTCAAGAGGATGATGATGAAACATCTACTGGTTTTGTCGCTACTGCTGCTGAAGACAGCTCTGATGATTTACAGTACTACACCACTTCCTTTGATTTCTCTGCCACAGATCTGGAACCCCTGGAGAAGGTGCCAGACACAAGCAGTCTAGAGGATCCTGCACTCTCAGATGACACCATGTTACTCAATGAGCATTTCTTAAGGATGAAGGTTCAATGCTCAACACCTGCCTCACTGCCCGTCTGTGTTCCAAATGCCTTCCAGGAGTGCTTGCTGTTTTCGTCATTGAGCTTTCCTGCAGGGGAGCAAGGAGGTGGGGAGAGTTCTAGCCACGACCAGTTGATATGGAATTCATGGGATCTCTCTCCCCTCTGCTTGGTTTCGTAAACCCCACTACAAAAACTGCAAACCCATAGGAATTTGATGATAGAGAATTGGATGTTGAAGGTGAAGAAGGTTGTAATGATTTTATAGCATTAGGCAGCAGTCTCTGCACACAGTGTTTGAAATATGTGGATGGATTGCTGAAGTATGCATAAGATGTCATACTTGAGCTGGAGCTTGGAACCACATAAAGCTGTGCTCAGAGTGTGCAAGAAGACAATGACACGCTTGGAGCTGGAGCTTGGAACCAAAGCTGCTTGAATATGCCGAAGAAGACAACATCCTTGGAGCTGGAGCTTGGAACCAAAGCTGCTTGAATATGCTGAAGAAGACAACATCCTTGGAGCTGGAGCTTGGAACCAAAGCTGCTTGAAATATGCCAAAGAAGACAATATACTTGGAGCTGGAGCTTTGAACCATAAATTGTCCTCCACTTCTAAATCTTGCATCCTGTAGTGCATGAAGAGGAAGGGTGAGAACCATCTTCCCAAACACATAACACAACATAAAAAACAGAAGTGAAGGGGAACACTTCCATCCAGGACCCTCCTGGCTGATATTATGCAACTTGTAATCTTTGAAAAGGGTCATGGCTAGGTGATTCACCTTTAGGTTTGTCAGGTGATATCACTGGTGACAATAAATCAATTGTCAAGTAATATCAGTGGTAACAACAGATTTGGGTATCAGCCACGTATAGATATTGTGTGCACCCAACACCCAGTTTTTCTTATCTTTTCAATCTGTTGTGTGTGTGTGTGTGCACAGCCGTGTTGTTGGAAGCTTGATACTAATCTAATCTCTCTATTGCTGGTTTCTTGCTCAATGATTTCATTTTTGCATTGTTTCCTGCACAATTTCCTGCATAATTTCCTTCACTGTACATTGTTTCTGTGAACTATTTGTACCAATGAAATCATGTGATGCACATTCTTTTTGTTACAGGACTCTCTCTGAATGCCAACACAATTGGAGCTATGTATGTGCAGATAGTACACATATCTGCAGATCCCAGTTATGTCAGAAGTTGGTGATAGGAAGGAAGGGGAGGTGGGGGTGGGAAGGGGTCAGACTGGTAGGTAGATTAAATAAGTACAGAGACAAATTCAAAGTGTCCTTTTCACAAGAAGTTAAAGAATTGCAAACAATAGACTTATCCGTAAAGTCACCCTGTCTTCACCCTCTGTTTCACCCGCTATCCCCTCTTTCAGTGGTATCCGCAACCTAATGAAATTTTATTAAATCTTAGTATGAAATGATGAAACTCAGCATGTAATGCACAAGGTTCAAGAGTAATTATTGTAGTTGTACAGGTAGGAGCACTGAAAATATACGTAGCAGCAGTGGAGGCGCTCAGGTAAAATGAAAGACAGGATGAAACTCAGTTTATCATCAAAATTGGTGGAAAAACTAGTTTGAGTTCCAGTTATTACGTTTTGTAAAATTTCATTGGATGCCCTATTATGCCCAAACTGGCCGTTCTCGCTCCCTAGTCGCGGGACTTTACGAATAAATCTAATTGCTAAAGAAAAAACATATTTGAATAGAGAGTATATAGAATAGGAACAAAACCCAAAGAAAAGTATTTTCTGTCCACACACACCATCCATTCAGCATAGTTCATTGGTGGGTACTGGTTTGCTCTGTCGGATAGTTGTTGCTTTGTACATTGCAGCGGTTTTTTTGTTTTTCAGGGCCAAATTTTTGGAACTTGGTGAGAAAGAAAAGGAAGGTGCAAAAGGTACAAAGGAGTTTTTTTGTGGGAGGGGAGGGGAAAATGTCCCCAAGTCAATCACATTGTGAGGAAAACAATTCTGAGCTTCTCACATTTAGATGCTGAGGTCATGGCGTCAAAACAAAGTGAGATTAAATTTTAAAAAAGAAACCTCTCTTACTTGACATCTAGTCAGATTTGGCTCTTTAATGTTGTGGGTAGTTACAAGTCCACCTACAGGTTTGAAAAAAAGGTCCATACTATGATAAAAATTGAAAATCCCAAAATTCATCTAAATTGCTTCTAAATATTATTAATATGCCATGCAAGGACTAAATAAGGGTCTCTAGGTCCAAAACTAACATTTCTTGGGTTTACTTTGGCCACTAAGAGGCCTCACTCAAGAAGGTAAAGGCATCAATTTGGGTGTTGGTGACTCTGTTTGATGGCAAGAACCTTTGCTCCTTTTGAATCTATTGGCAAGTAAGAAGTGTCCTTGCTCAATTTCAGAATTGATTGGCCTAATTATCTAATTGATTTGGGTGCAGAAGGTTTATTGTTGGGCAGTTCTTGACTTTTGTAATGAACCTTGGGTTCCGAAAAATCAATTGGAATTGTCACAATTCTGGTTCCACAAATAAAAAAGAATTGGGATTCTGGTTTTGCATCCTGTTTTATCAAAATAAAAATAAGAATTCTGATAATTGTGCTTAAGATTGGTCCTGATTTGGATCTAGTTCTTACTAATCAGGACCAAAAGTAATGGTCAACTCTCAGTTAACTGCCACTCCCTATTTATAGAATCAGCGCTTATCAGCCAAATCCATGAAATTATAAATGAAGAGATTAGTGATAGAAAGGGGTCTTTTATAAATAAAGAGTAGCATGTCATTATTTTTAAAAAAATTTATTAACATGGACTTGTTGATTTGCATTTTGCATCTATACATAGAACTACAAAATTAATTTTTTGTTATTTGGTCTTATGGCAATCAATGACATATGAATGTTTAGTAAAAAATCTTAGTGAATTTTAAAATTTCAAGTTTATTTCAGAGTTCGCATTAATTCGTGTAAATATTGCCTTTTTACAACTCTAGATTTTGTTCTGTTAATCAAGCAAAGAATATGAAATATTAATAATAAACATAACGTTTATTTGGACATGCAATTATATTTACAACTGATTATTTCATATTACATTCTATAATGTTTTCATCCCATAATATTTTCATAAATCTCCCAAATTTTTCATTGGTTGTTTTGGCCAACTATGTAATACCCACATCCATAATCATTAAATTATTATTTTTGTAACATTGCCATTTTGCAATACTCACATTACATTTTTAAATTTTTCATTGATTTTTTTGGCTAATAGTCATTGTTAATTATGCAATATCTACATATGTGGGTCTTAAAATGTCAACTATTGTATCAATCAATTATGTACTATTTGTATATTTATATGTTTTCCCAATTTAAAATTTGTTTGTATGTGAATATTGCATGTGTCATGTTCAACATGTGGTTTTGTCATAATACTAATGTGGGTATTGCATTTTGACGTTGAACGTACACCTAAAATAAGCTTGGACCAATAAATGTTAATTTCAACATCACTTTTGATGTAATTATTGCATATTAGATAATTAATACAACTTGTTAATGGTGGATGAAAGTATTGCATAGTGATTTAAGGTGGACTAATGAAATTTTTCCATTTCAAAAAGGCATTGCAAAATTGTTTCAAAAGTTTGAAGAAATTCCATTCAACTTTAAATGCATTATTTTTTGTTACACTTTCATTGACGATAATCATTACCTTCTATAATATATTTATGATATTTTTTTTGTGTGTGAGCAATACCAAAGAGGTAATGATTTAGTTAAAAAATAAAAAATGTTTTGTTGAAAGTTAAATGTTTAGCGAAAATTTTTTTTTTGATTTTGTCAAAAGGTGGAGGTTTAATTAAAAAGTAAACAATTTTGTTGAGTGGTGGAAATTAAAAAAGAAAAAATATTAATTTTGCCAAGATATAAAGATTTAACCAAAGAAAGATATTAGTTTTGTTAAGAGGTGGAGATTTAACAAATAAGTAAAAAGGTTTTGTTGAAAGGTGGAAGTTTAACCAAAAAAAAATTAGTTTTGTTAAAAGATAAGGATTTAGCTAATAAAATGTAAAAGGTCTTAATGAAAGGTGATGGCTTAGTCAATAAGTAAAGAGATTTTGTTAAAAAATAAAAAATTTAGCCAAAAAAAAATATTGATTTTTTCGAGAGATAAAAGTTTAGTTAAAAAATAAAGAGTTTTTGCAAAGAGGTGAAATTTTTGCCAAGTAAAAATAGTAGTTTTGTCATGAGATAATAATTTAATAAAAAAAAGCTAAAAGTTTTGTCAAAAAATAAAGATTTAGTCATTAAGTAAAGAAGTTTTGTTGAAAGGTAAAAATTTTAGCAAAATTTTTAAAAAATTATTAGTTTTGCTAATAAATAGAAGTTTAACCAAACAATAAAGAGGTTTTGTCAAGAAATAAAAGTTTAGCTAAAAAGTTAAGAAGTTTTGCTAAGAACTAATATTTAGCTTGGAAATAAAAAGTTTTATCTTTTTCTAATTAAACTATTATAAAGTGGCAATGAGTAGTTACATTCAATTTGAATCAAATTTGTTAATTATGTAAAGGAGACATAAGGTCACTCCTTTGAATCTTGTTTTCAATAATCAAGTAGAGTACTTGCAAATTTCATTTTTTTAATTAAATTATTTTTTGCAACTTTAGAACTCCTTGTTAGGACTCTCCAGGTGCACTCGAAGCTCATTGATCTCTCAATGTAACATATATATATATATATTGTCCATGTCTAGGTTCAGTTCTTAAGACATTGTACAAGACAATGTTGGATTGGTCTCCTTCGACCCATATTTGTTTTAGAACCAAATCCAGTGGGTTTTGAGGGTAAAACTACAGACTTGAACCTGATAGTTGTTTTATACACCAAGAATCAGCCAACATTAGTGTAAGACCCACAACATCCACTTGACTTGTGATTTGTAATAAAATAATCAATAATTTTTTAATTCATTTTTGATAACGAGTTAAACATTTATTCAACATCAACCAAAACAAAAAAAGACTTTTACAATGACACTTATAAAGAGTATCAAGTATTAAGGTAGAAGACTATGCTATATTATAATTAAGGCATACATAAAATTGAAGAATCAAATTTAATTTTTAACCCTAAAGCCCAACTTGACATGTTTTTGGGAAGTATTAATCGATAGATGGTTTGATTAAGATTTAGGTTTAACATTTAAACTACATGCACTATTGTAGTACAGTGACAGCTTCAGCTCATGTTTGTTGAATACTTAAATTTTTGAAGATTCCATGTCAAAATTAGAATTCTTCAAAAGTATGCTTTATTTTACTTTACAAAATATTCGTCTTTGAAAAATCTATTTTTTGGAGATTTCAACTTTTGTAGAAATAATATAGTTAGTGTTGAAGTTGCCAAGGTACTGTGGTGATACAAGCTCTAAGACTTGAGATGAGTTTCAAGAATTCTATAAGATTGCATTATTGTAGCATGATATAAGCTTTCATTATTTGACAGGCATCCTTTTGTTGCAATTGATCTGTTTTTTCAGGAAACTCATTTGGCAATGGAACCAAGAAGTGCTTCTTTAGATGTCATTGAACATATTTTGAGCATTCTTATTCACCAATATAGAGCTTTATTTATCAATTATATTCTTTTGTATTCCATATTGCTCATGAGGCCGTTTATACAAACCAACTTTGGGAGGGGGAAAAAAAGCGTATTTCATTGTGAAAATAGTTCTAGATCTATACAGCTCCCAAAAGTGAACTCCCAGTTCATAATAAGACCATTCGGTCTATGGAACCCGTAGCACTTGCAATCTTAATATGACCAAATAATTTCAAGAGAAGCTTTCTCCTGTGAAAACAAGGATGATAACAAAACATCTGCAACTTCTGGAAGAGTTTCTTCCTTTTGCAGCATATGAAAAATAAATGTGGGACATAAGTAAAACTGAATGAGAGGTGATGGAATGAACGAGCACAAAGAAAAACATCAAAAAAATTTCGAAACTGAGAATGTAGCAGTAAGGTGATGATTCATGTCATCATTGAAAATTATATGTGTACAAGGGCACACAATGAAGCCTTGGCAGCAGCTAGCTAGCTATTCAAACAAATCAGGTACTAGTACATGACACTTTGCACTATGTGTCTCTCAATACCTGGAGAAACCAGTAACGCATTGTTACCAAACCAAATGCCGTATCAAATCTTCAATTCCAGCAATCATGTGTATTTTACCCCCATGAATTTGATAAGTATGTATCAGAAGTTCCCAAATTATATATAAAGGGAACCATGAATTTACACATGTATACCTGTTTTGTGGATAACACCTTAGCTCCACAGCCATAGCAGGTTGATAAAAACTTCAATATTCTCGCGTAGACTTGTTTTTGGGTGAAGTTGTTTTTCTCCAGCTTTTTCTCCAACCCATAGCAGGTTGATAAAAACTTCAATATTCTCATGCAGACTTGTTTTTGGGTGAAGTTGTTTTTCTCCAACTTTTTTTTTCTATGCACTGTAACCTGCAGAGATAGGGCTCCATAGACCAGAGGCATGACCACTGCAGGCCTGCTGTGCTGCTGAAGCCATTTTAGTAACATCAATGCCAGCATTGCAAAGATTTGCAAATGCCCGCATGTGCTTCATGCCGTACTGTGTGAGATGTCCACAGCTTGACTCAAAGGTGCGTACCTGGATCCCAAAATTCCAAAGGTTAGAGAGGAAGAAAAAAAAGTGTCAGACAAGTCTCACACATCATAGGGGGGGACCATATTCAATTTAATGTCTCAGGAACAGAGAATCAGCAAAAGACCGGAAATATTCAAGCTGAGAATGAGCTGCATGGTTTGACACAGTGGAGAAATTGAAACCTAAGAGAGAAGGGGACATCAACAGGATGATCCAAAAACAGAACAGGGCCTTGGAATAGTGCTAGTTGTTATGTGACAGAAGGAAAGAAAGTTGAGTCAAGGACAATCTGACAGGAGAGAACAGGGCCTTGGAATAGTGCTAGTTGTTATGTGACAGAAGGAAAGAAAGTTGAGTCAAGGACAATCTGACAGGAGAGGTTGAGTCAACTATCCAGACAAACTTGGGCTCCCCCAAGTTCTACAGAAATGTGTGACTGCAAACTCTTCTATGCATTCAATGGGTTTCAAAATTGTACCATTCCCTTGAGGCAATCCCAGTCATCCACTAGAACTTGCCCAGCAGGACGGATGGCATTCAATTTGGAAGGACCAGCCTCACTGCCAAAGAGGAGATTGCCTATGAGCTTGACACTGTTGTCAAGATGAATGCGATGGGCCATTGTGTTCACCAATTCCTCCCCTGCTTTTGATTTCCTGGTTGATCCCACTGCAGCATTGTTGTACTGCAAACATGCAAGCCCAAGATATTACATAGGAACACCACACTATCTCATTTGGCTTCTGATTTCCCCTTGTGAGTCAAATCAACAGAAACTGAGGCGTGCTCAAGAAAATGTGCAACTGGAAGACAACACAAAAAGATTATACCTTGTGCCAGAGGTGAACTAGATCGGCATCACGCTGATTCACAGCCAATTCCTTTCCTGCCATCAAAGTGTCAGCCAAGTTGACCTTAGGCAACACAGGTTTTGTCACATTCTCATTTGCAGGGTCATAGCCAAGATATCGTTCCACCTCTTCAATAACCTTGTTTGTGTCTCCGTATTGCATCACATGTGAACCTGTCCAGTATGTGAAATTCTGTGAGGTTCTTGTTTTCACCTGCATTCAGACAGTTGCATAAATGAGAAGGGGATATAAGGCAGCATGAACAGTACACAACTCACAGTTGTAGAATATTTTCTGCACTCCACTACTTTAAATCCTTGCTTTTGATGGAATGTAGATACAAGTATTACCTGCTTTCCACTTCCACTTGCATTCTGCAGAACCAACTATATGTATAGTAATTTGAAAAGCAATCAGAAGAAAGGGACGATGATCCAATGTGACAAAGGCATTCAAGAATATTTATAGGAACTTACAATGATATACTGATCCTCCAGTGTTTCTACTTTCAGGTTCTGAATCTCACTGCAAACCACAAAATAGTGTCAGAATCATTCACAAGCTCGTAGAACTATCCCTTCCTCCTCCACATCACAGAAAAGCATGGGTACAACACATTATCCATGAGAAATCTGGTACTGAGACCAAATTTTAATCTCCAAGTCCCCTTGTGTCTGCTGCTTTAGGTAACAATTGCCAGGAATCTGCAAAGAATGGATCTGCTAGAGCAGTAAGACAAACTAATACTGGCACCATCATGTCTTGAGCAGAAACTCACACATCTTCCATCCAAGCAACGCTGTAGAGATCCCCCAAGCAGGTTTCAAATTCTTCAGGAGGTTCTGGGTACATGCCGGGGCAATATGTTCCCCAGCTGCTCTCCTCTGCATTTGAGGCAGTGGTGGCATATATGTCCAGGCCCTCTGGCAAGAGTCCCTCAAAAATGCTCCCACTTTCACATGCCTCAATATATATCACCTAAGTCACACAAGCATACACACGTCAGATTAGAAAATACATCATTTAGTTGCCTACAGTTCTCTCAGAATCCAAATTCCAGTGTTAGGTTACTTTGACAGAAATCTTGAGCATGGGGTTGACTGTTGGAGACACAAGAAACTGTGTTGATTCCTTAAAATCAGCTTTTGATACTAGTACTTAGTGCAGCAAAAGACCAATAAATTTGTGAATACTTCAACAATTCAAAGTGGCCTGTTTAAACCTGATATCTTCCTCAGTTTTGGACTATTGCCTCAAAATGAGGTTACAATTCATGATGGCCAAACAGCTCCACAGTCAGAGATTGTTGAACTTATGACTGAAATCCAGAGTCTCAGTGACATGAACTAACACTGCAGAAACAAGAGTAACAGCACCTACCATTTCTTTGTATGTGCCAGCTGCATACTTCTTCTTCAGTGTCTCCACAAAGTCAACAGCATAGAGATAAGGAAAGTTTGGCATACCTGTGGCAAAGAAAACATTTAGCAAGCAATTGGACAGGACTCAATCAATTCTGTAGCAACAAGACATACTCCATTTCTTGATGGCCAGCAAAGAGTCTTAGTAGCTTCAGGAGGAAGTTTCAGTAACATTTGATATCCACAGAAAAAGGAAAGCGCACCAAGAACTCCAGGGCCACCATGGTCTGTGTAGTAGATGAAGATGTGGTCATTGGGACCGCTATTGACCACCTTGCCACTGCCACCCTTAATGGCACTCTTGTCTCCCAAAATTGCTGCAAAGAAATTGTTGACTGTCACATTCCTCCCTGTGTAGTCCTGTACCAACAAACAAGTGCAAGATACTTGATTAGTAATTACATAAGCAAAACAAGCATGGAGAAACTACCATCTAGTTAAAAAGAAATCACAAAATATGCAAGCATCAGTGGGACTAAAAGTGCTACAATTGCACTCTCTTGTTCTGTTTCCAGCAATAGTAATACAAAAGGACAACAGATCTTCTGTGAGAGTTGCAGAACACAAGCAGCTATAGGAATTTTCTTTGAGCAACTAGCACAGGACTTTCCATGAGTGAATCCAGTGAAAATTTTGACATCAAGTCCTAAAACGGGCCACTCTACAAAATTCACTGACAATAGCTAGAAAGTAGACTATAACAGGCCACAAGTGTCATTGAGAAAGAAACTACAAAGGTTCAACCATTGCAGCTTCATGCAGAATCACAGGTATTTTACAGGAGCAAACCTCCAAACAAGCTGGGTATTTGCATAATAGCTGGTTCCAAGGCAATCATGAAAAATTTCTTATAGAAGAATGAGAAAAAACTGAAGTGGTTGGTCTTCAGGGTAAGGACATCAGACCTTGGGAACTCCATGGTAGACATCACTGCCTTGAGGATTGTTGATGATAGTGCCTGGATATGGATTTTCAGAGTCATATGCAATATCATCATACATGAACACAATGATGTTCTCATCCTTCAACCCTCCTTTTTTCAGTATCTGGTATGCGTGGCATACATCTGCCTGTGGAAAACATACCAATCCGATTACATCAGAATGGAAAATTGTTGGCATCATGGAGTGAACATTTTCACTTGAATCAAGAGTGAGAGGGCAGGTAATAAGGATTGGCTGAGGAGCTGCATCCCAGCTCGCTTCATTGCCCACTGACTGGCAAGCAAGAGCAGAACCAGAATTCTCTTTCAGACCACATATAGACCGTGCACAGAAGTGTTGAAAGGAGGGGGGCTTTACCACAGGAATGCAAGCGTCAAATAAAGAAGAGAGGATACCATGACTTGAAGAAGCAAAATTCAGACAAAAGAAGTTTGAGGTATTCTTGGATCGGCGTTGCAGGAAGTGCCAAAACTACCTGATGGCGGTAGTTGCCGTAACCAGCTGATCCTGCAAGGAGCACGGCCCAACGGACTCCGGCCGCGCTTTCAGACCCCTGATCCTCATCCGTTGCAATCGGCATCACGATTTTGCCGTCCCATATTCCACCTTGCCTGCCTGCTGCTGCGCTTACCACGAACAGGGTTGCTAAGATGATTGGCAGCAAAACTTCCAGAAAGGAACCCATCACTTCTCCTCCGTCTGCTTCTTCAAAAGAGAACACACACAGAGCTTCCTCTTTAACAAACCAGCTAATAATAAGATGCCAATATTATCACCGCAATTGCAACTCTTCTTCACCACTAGTTCTTTTCATGATGCTGGAACTCCAGTGCTGCGAACTGTCAGAGCAGTCGAGTAGGGAACTTAGAATTTATTTTTCTGTCCATATCAACAACACGAGATGCAGAAACGTGTATCTGATAATACATCGTGACTCTAGAATCCTCCTCTGAAAATGCTCCGTTCTCTCTATTATTAGTCAATTATAGCAGAATTCCTGCAGGCGAGGCGAGAAACAGATGAACAATCGAAATTAACAAAGAATGATTCACGACCTCTGAATTGAGAAACAATAGGACTAGTTCTTCCTGCAAGAGAAAAAGAAAACACATTTCTCTCCTTGAAACATACAAATCTGGGAGAGTAATACTTAGACAGCAATGGGCAACAACTACAGAATAATAACAATGGGTGCTCAACAATCGACCAGCGGCCACCGGCGACAGTTTGAAGCGAAGAAATCTTCCTGACAAGAGAGGATGTAAATGAAGGAAAATCGAGCTGTTCTTAGACTCACAATTTCCTTTAATTTCAATCTTCACCGCGAAAACCATGTTCCTTCCTACAGACCCTTGAAGGAAAATAGAAAAGAAAACGGATAAGTACGTACTTAGAGCACAGGCAGAAAGAGCACGCCGATAACAGACGCCTGGAAAATCTATTTCATAGCGCAAAACTCCTTGCAAAGAACTTAAAGATCATGAGTCTAACATAACTTCTTGAAACACACGAATCTGGAAGTGTAAGACGGCAATGAGCTACAACTACATAATAATAATGAGCAACAGAACAGCGACCACCGGCGACAGTCTGAGCGAAGAATCCTCCCGACAAGAGAGGAAAAATAAAATACAATCGAGCAGTTCGTCTCACAATTTCCTCGAATTTCAATCTTCAAAGGAAAATCAAACAGACAAAGAAGGAAAATAGAAAACAAAACTGAAGAGTACTAGAGCAGGCGGAAATTGTAGCACACAGATCACACTAGCACGTGCTTGAAACTCCTTACGAAAAGAAAAAAAGAAAGTACATCACGGCGAAGCAGAGTAGCACCGGGGCACAACGGCCACCACCAAAATCAAGAAACTTACAAGACTTGTCGTCGCTCCTGAGCGCTGAACGGACTTAATTCGGTTCAAAACAAGCGGGAAATGGAAGGAGGCGAGCAAGCCGCGGAAACAACTGGGGGATCTCAATCTGTTGAGAGTGAGAGAAGAGATGAAGCGCGATTGCACATTGGCTGCTGTCGCGCGCTGCGTTCTTATAGTCCGCCATCACGAGAGCTTGCATCGGCCGTTTCCTTCGGGCTCCAAGGCTTGCCGTGGGTGTGGTGGTGGTGGGGACCGGCTATAGCGGGTGACAACCAGTTGCCGGTCGACAATCAATGACCATGACGTCCGCCGACAGGGTAACCGGGAAAACTTGATGGCCCTTAGTAGGAGGGTTTCTTTTACGGATTTTGCGATGTGGTAGTTAAAGTGGCGATCATCTAGAAAATTATTTAGCCAAAATAGGCTACAAACTACATACCAAAGCAGGAAGGGAAAAAAAAAATATAATCCTTCTATATTCTTTGGCTACCTACTGTGGAACTTATTATAAAAATCTGGCGACTTGGAAAAAAAATTCCCTTTGAAATCTGGAGAAATCTGGCGAATTTGGGTCATTTTTTCTATGAAAAAGCCTTTATTTAGGTCGAAATCATTTATTTCACCTCGAAATTTGGCGAAAATTGGCCATTAAAAGAAACATTGGACCCTACACTCTTTTACCTGCCTCTTTTGTTTTTACTAAAGAAGGAGGTTAGGGTCAGTGTTTCTTTCAGGAATTTCTGTTTGTAGCTAAAGTGGGGATCATTCATTGGAAAGATGTAGACAAGGTAGCAATCTTCCCTAGGAAGATTTAGCCAAATATGGCTACGAGCCAGAAATAAAGTACAAATCTTTAACCATCCGTCTATTTGTTTGGCTACACAAAGATATACGAATCTGACAATTTTTACTGTTTTTGTTTTCCTTTCACTTCTGGCAACTGAATAACTCCAAAATCACCTTTTAAAAAAATACATTTACGTGATATATTGCCAGTAAAAAAGAAGGCTGCTCCTTTCCTACCTACCTAACTACTTACCTCACTTCAGTGCTAACTGAAGCAAAGTTTTTTAATTAAAAAAAAATCAATAATGATAACAAAAAAATTGAAGGTTTTTTCCAAAATATAAAAAAATTAGTCAAATTTATGCTAGAAGAACAAAGTGTTCCAAAAATTTCCCAATTTTTTGGTCAAAAAAAGCAGCAAAATTTGATGAAAAAAAACACTGAACCTAAGCTTAAATTTTTTTTGGGGGGTGAAGTGTCAAAAAGTTTCATAGTTGGATAGTTTATAGATAATACTATAATGTCATGATATTTATCACAACTAGTGTGTGCATGTTTTTATAGGGTGAACTTTTGTATCCGCGTTTAGTTAGTTTCCAAGCCCACGCATAAAACTGAATCTGGGACTGCAAATAGGCGAGAGGCTACTAACAGAAAAAACCACGTGGACCAATCATTATGATTGACAAATCAAAAACAGGGAGAAGCAGTTAGATCATATTCATTACACTTTTCTTAAGCTTTGCTGCGCCATTCACCCACCCTCAGCAAAACTGCTGGGTCAAAACCATTGGGCCACACAGTGAACCAGCATCCACCCTGCGCACCATCCACTGGATGCCCCTTATTACTCAGTTGTGGATGAACCTCAACTGAGTTAATCTCTGGTTTCACCTTGGTAACCAATTCTGTAGGAAATAGGTCTCATATAGGTAGATTGGTAGAAAAATAGGCAACTACTACGTAAATAGATGGTTTATACATAGATAATGGCTGTTTGTACCACCTACCTATTAACAACCTACCAACTGAGCTAACGACCATGGTTATCTATGGAACTGGAACCCAACAGAAAATTGTTTCCTGATCACTTATCATCCATCTTCATGGTGTGCTGGGGTGCTGGTTCATTATGGCCAAACCATTGATTTTGCATGAAATATTCTTTTGGTGTAACTTAACACCATTTATGGAAGGGGATCATGTTAAAGGAGCAAATTCCATTGTGCTAATGCAAATTTTCAGCATTTATCTTAACACCTTAAAAAAAGGTGGTTAGGTTTCAGTATAAGAAAAAGCTCATTGTTGAATGAATTTCAAAGCTATCAAGACTATAAGAAATGGGTCATATTATACCAATCCTTTCAGTTTAAGGTTTATTTAACCCATGCATAGCTGATTTGGTAGATGTAGTCCAATGGACTATGACCCATCAGATTTGTTTCTCATGCTTTGTCAAACTCAATTACAAGCTCACACCCATTAAATTTATCATACATGTCAAGACAAATTTTCATTAGTCTTCAATAAAAGAAAATTACATCTATTTAATGTGTTGTTCCATGATTAAATAAAACTCCATAAAACCTCGATTCAATTGATTGAATATTTCACAATCCATGATTGGTCAAAATTCCATTGAGATTTGGCGAGAATCATGCCCATTAGTTGCATGCCCTAAAGTTCAAACAAGTAACATTTGACATCTTCTGAGACAAGACCACACTTATGACCTAGATCAAAATTAAAATATTATTTTTAATTTCAAGAATTTTCATCCATGCCAAACTTGACATCTTGTAATATGTGAAATTATTAGACATTTTCTTACTGATAGATAATATTATTGATAGCAAATTTTAATTAAAATAATCACTTAAAATAAATGAAGTATCAAATGATTTGCCTCCTCTAACTTACTTTTTAAAGCTAGTTTTAAATTATTAAGTACTTTTTATATATGTGCATGAAGATTACCTAATTCTCCCCCATAAGATCCAAACCACTTCCAACATGAAAGTGTTGTAGACCCAGCAAAATTTGAATGAGCAGTCCTTGTCCAATGGGCCCATTTCCATCTAAATGGTCATCTGACAATAATACAACTTTGTTTGGAGTACCAAGTTTACTATAAACTCTGAAGTCATTAGTTTGAAAATGAAGGCAAATACTTATGGTGTAAAGAAGAAGGTTTCAATCATGCAAGCTTCAAGCAGAATCAAAGTTGTTTCAACTTTTTTTGTGCTGTCCTCAAAGTAGAATTCAAATACCTTCTACAAAATCACTACTTGCTAACGTAATTGATTGGAAACCATTTCCAAATTAGTGCTTTGAATTCACCAACTGGTTCCACGCAAAGGCCATATTCTAAACCACCAAAAAATTTCTTCCCTACTTTTGGTTGAATGAACCCATCCAACAAGGGGCCATTGCTACTCCAAACCCATCACAATTTTGTATTATGTAAACCTTGATTTGATGATGCTGGCTCCACAAGTTTTGAAATGAAAAGAAAAAAAAAGTTATGGGAGAAAACATCATTACCCACTGCATTTAGGACCAGGTGAATTATCAATAGGAAAGAAAAAGGATTTTGGTTGGTTGTTCTGCAAGATATAGTGTTTTATTGGGGTGAGGGAGAGTGGGTAGGTTAGGAAAGTGCTTGTCTAATTTCATATGTTCCTTGAACCAAAGGGTTCAACCAAAATCCTCTTCAACAACAACAACAACAACAGAGAATCGTGGATCCCTGTCCCCCCTTCCTTTGCCCTTTTCCAATCTCATTGGAGTTCTATATTTGTATATTTGAACAAATTCTTCCTTGGATTTATCTAGAGTCTATGGCTTCAAGCTATTCATCCACTAAAATAACCACCTTTTTCAAGCCTAAATATTAATTATCTCACTCCTTTCCCCTACTCACTTACATGAAAACGCAAAACCTTTACAACTATTTTTCCCATTTGAAAATCTTCACCTCCTTTACCATTATCTTTATCATTTCCTCACATACCTTTTGAACGCTTCCTTTCCAAGAATTAAGAGTGAAGCTTTTAAATTAAATTTTAAAAAATATTTAATTATTAGAGTACATTCCACGAACCCAGATCTTTTGTCCTGGCCACAGGGTTCTAACCCATAAGGACCTTTGGGTATTGTGGGTGTAGTGTGTTCAGACTTTAGACTCCTCTGGAGCTTTGGTAGGTTAAATAGAATAATTAGGTCCTAGGTTTTGTGCTTTTTCCTCTTAGGGCTCCCCATTGTGCTTTCTGCACTTTTGGGTGTGGTCTTTTGTTTGGAGTTTGGTCCTTTCTTTTTTTTTCTCTCTTGTTCCCTTGTCAGGTGTTTTTCCTTTATTTATTTATTAAATTACTTAGAATAATTAATGCTGTGTGGAACACGTCCCCTATCATGTTGAGGTGCAACTGAAATTATTGGGTGGTCAAAAAACAAGGGCAAAAAAAACTAAGGGAAAAGTTGTTGCGTGTGTGGATCCCCATAAGAACTACTATTCCATGCCCATATTTTGGCATGACACCCATTTGTACCACATTACAATATGTAATTACTAGTATCTTAGTACCCTAAATTAGATGGGCCACATAAACTATTCCTCAATAAATTTTTTTTTATAAAGGACTAACCTGAAAATGGGGGCAGGCATCCAACCATGGGGTTACCCCTTTTTCATGCCCTTCTCCCACCCCCTGCCCCCAAATGTAGATATACTATTATCTTTAGTAACCTTTTCACAATTATCAAAAAGATCTTTTTTGGGTCCACCTTTCAAAACGATAAACCTCTTCCAAAATTTGGCCCTTTAATTTTTTGAAAAGAGTTGGAGTGTGAACTACCTGTCCTTCCCTCGCCAAATTTAAATTTTAAAAAAATTTATATATATATATATATATATAAAAAACCCAGAGGCGAAGCATTGGAATGGAACTGGCGCGGGTGACAACCGGGGTACGCGGTGTCCAAGAGAGATGCATTCTGACTGGCCACCGATTCCACCGGTTTCCAAGAACTTGGGCGACTACAGGGCCAGTCAGTCACAATATTGCCACGTGGCAAATCTTCAAGAAGAAAAAAAGAAGTGTGGCTGTGTCCTATTGGTTAAATTTTATTCCTTTAATTTTGAAATTTTCAAAAAATGGGTTGTGAATCAGTTAGAAATGATCAAAAAGTGCTAGATTCTGCAGGCAGCACCCACCCCCCTAAAAAGAACTCCTCACTTATTAGCGCTTGTTTTTCTTTTTTCTTTTACGGCAGAGCACTTTACATTCTACAGAACGGGCTGTGGACAGCAGATTCTTCCTGGTGGAATCAGCCATTTATTTAGGATCCGTTAATTCTCTCCTGTTGAAAGTACGCGTCTAAAGGCAGGCAGAATCCACACTACAGGAAAATTCCAGCTCTCATTGATGCATTTTATGGGGAGCCTGAATATGTGACCCTTGTTTTAAAATTACACAGCTGTAAAACTGGCCCAATAGTGGCCAATTAAACCTCCCCCAGATGTGCCTCTGATCCTAGGCCTTTCATTCAGGCCAGAGTGAACCCGCACCAACCAGTGCAACGATGAAGGATGGATGGTAAGTGGTTTAGGGTTTTTTATTAGGAACTTTTGTTTGTATCTAAAGTGGTGACCCATCCATAAAAAAAAGTGACAACATCCTTAGGAAAATTTAGCCAAATCTGGCTATAAATCAGAAATAAAGTACAAATCTTTAATCATCCTTCTTATGTTTGGCTACACAATGAAAACCAAGTATATGAGTCTGGTGATTGCCACGGTTTTTTCCTCATTTCTGGTAACTGAAAACCTCCAAAACTTGCTTCTTTCTTGAACTTTCAATTTTATTTTTTTGCTTTGTCATGTTAAAAAACATTGGTTGTGGACATTCTAAAAATGTGGGGCCAGACTTGGCTACTGTCTCATCCTAGGCCCCATGTGTTGGGGATGGCCCTACTGTGGGGTTTAACCCTACACATTCCTAAACCCTAAACCCTAACCCTAACCCTTCTCTGACTTTCTAAGAACATCGAAGTTATGAAATGGCCCTATAACTGGGGGGCCTCCAAAACCCAGTTGGAACCAACCTTAGTCTAGTATGTGGGCTTGTGCCCCCTATCAACACTGATAGCAAGGATGCTACCGGTGTTGACCAGTTATTGAGTTAGGACTTGATTATCAACTCAATTATTGATAACCTACCTAGATGACCTGATTATCATTCAGGTAGGTTATCAATCTTTAAACAGTAATGCAAAAACTTTAAAAAGAGAATTTTTTTATTTTGTTAATTTTTAAAGAAACCTTATAACCAAATAACAATCAGCAGGATAACAGGCAAATATCAATTAGGTGTTGATAACTTACCCTTATGCATAACTTATGTGATAATCAATTTACTAATATTGATAACCTGTGTGATCCCAAAAGAAATATTCGGAAAAATAACCTACCCTGAGATGATTAAATAAACAAACATGTAAAGGAAGGAGTAAAGTTCTAAAAATAAAATTTTAAAAAATTCTTAGAAAGGAAAAATGATTCAAAAGGAAAAAAAGCAGGAAAGATAAACTCTCCAAGATAAAGATGAAGCTATAGAAAACAAAGCCTGTACCTGGAAAGAAAGATGCAGAAAGCTAAGGGTGAATATTAAAAGAAACAGTTACCAAAACAATATAAAGATCTAATGTCCCGACTCTCATCCAGGGACATAGAAAGAAAATCTAAACAGAAAAATAAGCATTGGATTGTTATGTACTATGGAATGAGCCTGTGGGGGGACTGCTGAGCATGCAAATGGTAAATGAAACGGGACTTAAGTTTCCAGACCTTTGTTTGGACTTTGTCCAAGACCCATAACTGAAAGCAAAACTGAAAGTTCAGGATTCTGAAGAATGAAGCTCAAAACAATGCTTGAGGTTCCAACAAATTTTTTTAAAATGTCCTCAAGAACTAACTAACACTAGACAATTAGACAACACTGATATGGCACATTTACTTTCTTAGGCCTGTTTAACATTTACCCAGGAAGAAAAAGCTCTGAACTAATCCAAGGTTATATAGTGTCAATTCCAAAATTATATAATTAGGTATAAATTTCATATTTTTAAAGAAATTCAAATATTATTTACTTTTCAAATTGTATAATATTCTTATTTTCATTTTCCACTTATATTTTGATACTGTTCTCAATAGTTCATCATTATTTATGTCAATCTCAAACTTGACTTTATTAGATAACATGGACATGACAAGGCACATGTTTCATGTTCATGTAGGTGGGTAGGGGGAAGGAGTGATGGACCCATGCTTGAAAAAGGAAGTTCATTTTGAAAAAAAAATTCAAATACTAATGGTAATAATTACACCATTTTTACATAGCTATCTAATTCACTTGAAACCATAGACTTTGGTTAAATCCATAAAACAACCTGACCACAAAATGTATATTTACAGGCTCTGCCCATGTGGAAGGCTCAACTACACATTGATGTAAAAACCTTTGCACTTTGTGTTAGTGCAAACAGAGGACACCACATATGTCATAATGGGTTCCTCTGTAGAAATCAGTGACGTGGCATCACCCCATTGGTGGAGAGATCACAGGTTACAACCCATATCCGCTGTGTACTGGGTTGGCCAGATGGGTGCAGGAGGGTTATGGCGACAGCAACAACGGCATTCATCCTAAACGTCGACGTACTCATCAGTTACGGGTGGGTGAAATTCCATCCGTCATGTCACTGGTTATGTCTTGTAACACAGCTCGAGCAGGCTGGTTACGGGAAAAAGTCTCGCCACCACTCATGCGGCTCAACTTTTTTCCATAATCGGCCTACTCTTGCCGGTTACGTAGTCCATAATCAAGCATTAGTAGCAAGCAAGAATTTTTGAGAAGCAAAATGACCACCTTAATTTTGAAAAGTGAAAATGCCCATGTTACTTTTTTGTTTTTTCTTTTTCTTTTACCATGAGACCGGGTGGGTACCCATCTAGTACTCATTGGGTATCATGGCAAAAATATAGAATTGAATGCCTCAGTTGTGGGCATTACCAGAATTGGGTCTGCCTTGGCTCCGCCTGCCTCATGTCGGCCCTTATTCTGGTAGTGCCAGCACCCTTGGGTGTCATGTGACACCTAAGATTTGGGCATAAAATTTTATGCTTGAACTTGACCCAAATGTGCAAGCAATGATTTAATACTACATGTGCATACAATCCATGGGCATGTTCCATAGAACTACATGCATCTAGATGAGAAAGTTTAGATACAGTAGCAAGGGAAGTTTGAAGTTTGGAACTACCTTAAATGGTAGAGTCATTATGTGATGAGCTGGTTGTTAAACAATACGCAATGTTGTTTTAGTCTGAGTAGGCCTATCTCCAATTCTTTATCAGAGTGACATGGAAAATAATAATACCCAAGCCTGTGTATAGGCTACATGTGATTTAATTTTTTCAGTTTTCTGATGTAGCATAGAATTAGCATTAATTGGCATCACATAACAATACCAAGCAATGTAAGCAATGTTGTATGCGCATGTTTTCTTTTTCCATTTTTCTGATATAGAGTAGATTCAGCATTAATTTGTGGCACACTGAAAAGAAAATGAAGTTACCAGAATTTATTTTTATGTATTTTAAATCAGTGATTACAACCAAGGGATTACAACCCTGTTGTAGCAAATTGGACGTTCCAGAAAGAGAAAGTCTTGCCCAACTTTGTGAGGACCTAAAGTGATTTCTGCTAATGATCAACACGGTACCAAAACCAGGGCCATGCTCAACTCTGCCTTGCCCTAAACCCTTATTCCTTAATATGGTAATGGCCTCCCCCTAGGGCCATACCTACCACATAAGTGCTCTTCAGGGACACAGAGAACAGCCCAGGCTGTCTGTATAGGAGAAGGGGCTGAGTACAGGCCCTTCCGTGATTTGAGATCAGAACCGGAGGCCAGTAGGCCGAGGGAACATGTCGAAAATCACGGAAGGGCCTGTACTCAGGTCCTTTTCCTACATAAAGCAGATCTGGGATTTTTTCACTTTTTAGAAATAGTGACAGGCTGGCTGGTACTTTCCACTAGTCAGAAGATCCCGCTTGCTAAAAACAGGTTTCTTCAGGCAGGTAAGGGAGCTGAAAATACAAACCAAAAATCCAGGCGGTGCTTTATACGGAAAATTCCATGTACAGGCCAATGTGCCCGGTGAGGTAGTTGAGGATACATGGCTACACGCACTAAACATGACCTAGACTGTAGGGTTAAAAACTCAGGTGAACTTGAGCTCGAAAGAGCAACTGTGGTAAGGGTGTTGGGTGGTTCTTTAATTGTATGAAGAATCCCCAGTTCCGGTTCTAAAAAATAAATTAGAACGATTCTGATTTACTCATGAATGGAATAGGGAATCTTGGTCCGGTTCTTCAACAAAATGAACTCTAGTTCCGATTCTGAAAGTCAGACCTTGTTCTGGTTCAGTTCCAGTTAACCCAAACTGGAACCAATAGTTAGTTACAGGTTAACCTCCTTTCTTTTTTTGTCTTTTTTTTTCAAATTCTTGGTTTCAGTTCCAGTTCCAATTCCACACGCAAATGGAGCCAAAGAATCTTGTTTTGGATCCAATTCTTCAAAAAATAAAAATCCAATTCCAGTTCTAAAGCCGCTTCCAAAAAATCAGATCCGGTTCCAGTTTGTTTTTTGCTGATCAGAACTGAAACCAGTCGTTCTAAACCTCCACTGTGTACCTGCCCAACACTGGTCGTAACCAGTGATGGTTCTCATCCAGTTGACGGTTTTCATCCCGGTTCTCACAATGAGAATGGATTGACACTTTTCTGTGTGAGAACTGAACTGAAAACTGACCTCAGGTTCTCACATGAATGAGAACCGGTTATGAGGACCAGTTCAAATTTATACAAATATATTTTGGAGAACCAAACAGGTTCTCTCATAGAACTTAGATCCGGTTCTCAGAGTCCCTTCATCATTGATTGATTCCTCTTGTTCTTCTTCTCACATGGGCTGCTACTCTCCTTCTGTTGCTAGGGTAGACCAACCAGTGGCTGAACACTTAAGCGCTCAGGGCAGGCTCAATCCAAGGGGAGGGCTCAGTTGTTTTTTATGTCCAAACAAAACTTGAACCCTTCCTCTTGATGCATCTGACACACGAACAATCGTCAAAAACAGATTACAAATGAAAAAGTTACAGCCCCCAGCCCGCAAGTTAAAAGGGATCAACAACTCAACAAAACAAACCACCGAACATTACAAAGGCTTGTTCCCAAACATCCAAAAAATTCTTATATGTTTTGCTCTATTGCCAGTAGACTTTGAAGGTGACATTTGTATAGCACTTTAAATCATTTAAATGAAAAAAATTAAAAAATTATGAGGTCTGAAAGTAGGAGGGATCCCCAAAAATAAAAAACAGAACATGTTTTCTAACTTGGAAAGCTCATTTTTCTTCTTGTTATTTTTTTATTAATTCTTTTCCTTTGCACTTCAAAGATGATTTCTAGACATTGAGGTAACAGTCCCCTAACATTCTAAATCGCTCAAAATGAAGCACGAATGATAAAGATACAAATAAATGTTCGATCATAGACAGACCATCCATGATGGGCTAGTCTACCTATCTAATATCTAATACATATCTAATATCATCACTTACGTGTGCAAGACAATCTCACACAATATGCCTTAAGCTGAAAGGGATGTTCACGAGTGCAGGCCAACACCAACACCCAAGTACAAGAATTTTTTTTCAAAAGTTCTGCTCAGGAGTTTAAACCATAGTCTGGATGTGATGCTTCTCATCCTGTTGCATACAAGTTATCTCAAGCGTACACGTCTTTCCCACTCCTAGCCATTTCTTTTTGGAACTCCAAGTCCATAATTTTTCACAAGAATCCAACCGCTAGTACCTATACATATAACCACAATTTTTTAACCTCTTTGACATTCTACATAAATAATAGATTTGTAGTATATGTATAGAACATAGTTTGAATACCTAAATAATAGTATTTATAATAGGTTCCCCAAACTCTTTTCCCCCTTTTTGTGTACCATTTTTGTCCCCACCATTGATTTGGCCCCCCCCCTTTCTAATTTGGACAAAACTGGGGCTCAATGAACCCAGTTTCAGGTACTTTGCGAATAACTTTCGAAGGATAACTTTCCTAGGTTTCTAGAATGTGAAGTCTTCCAAGTTTGTGATTCCCCAGTTTTTGAATTATTTTATGTCGACTATGGAGTGCAAGAATCACTCTACGCTACTTGAACGTCACTAACTTTCTCTTGTCGTTTCACTTCCATTGCTATAGATGGACAAATCGTAGATTCCCAAGCACTTGTTTAACGGAATTTAGTGGGGTCCAGGCCTTTTGGTTTAGGGTTTAGGGTGGTTTTGGCCCAAAGTGCAGATACTCCTCCCCCTTTTTGTAAACGGTTGGTTGTTTTTCTTTAGTGGATACCTAGTCTATTGGTAGGCCAAATGAACTAAAATGTGGACTTGGGTTTGTCCTAATAGGTAATCAAGGGTTGGCTTGTTAATGTGCAAAGTGGGCCGTTGGTGTGGGTGGGGATGAGGATGACATATGTAGTGGGGGCAACCACAAAATTAAAAAATAAACTAATTTGACATGCAGCCAAGGTAGTAGTATATTAACTGAAAACGGTTTGCTGTTGAAATCTAGTGTGATAGTTTTAAGTGGTGCTGACCCCTCAGGGACTCATGAGTTAAATATATTATCACTCATATAGCTAAGCCACTCAAACACAAAACCTCGTCAAAGTAACTTGCATGGCAAGCATATAAAAGACAAAGCTTCTTCTACTTCATTCCTGTACTTTCTCTTCCCCTATTGGACACTAATCACACTTCCCTCCTTGTTTTTTGGTAGTCGTCCCAGAATGTTTGATTCCAATTCGCTATTGTGCACGCAACCTTTTCCTTTTGGGCTCTCTCCCTCTCATCAACTTGTGGCTATTGGGGGCATTCACCCTATGTTATGGTGAAGCTAAAGTGTGGTTGTACAACATCTTGTCTTCTTTGGGTGTTTGCAAGTCTCCTTTCCTTTGGTTGTGGTGAAAATCTTCAGCCTACCTTGGGCAAAGTCTGCAAAGAAAGAGAAGTTTGATTTCCTATCTAGCATCCATTGTGGAGTATTATTTTTATAATTGCATCCCAGTTGCCATGCCATTATTCTATTAATTAGTGAGAAGTGTGCCATGGAAGAAGGAGCCATTTGATTGGCCCATCACCAATATTTTTGGAACTTTTGGCACTCCCAACATAGGAGCCTAAATTTGCTTCCCTTTAGCACCCCCTTTTCAGTTTATATATATATATATGGGAGTTGAGCCTTTGGGCAAACCATATGGGAGAAAACCGAGAGTCTATTGGGAACACTTTGGGAACTTTATGAGAACCCCATGGGAACATGATAGGAACACATTGGGAACAAAGAGAAAAAAACAAAAACCCTTCTCCCCCACTTCAAAAAGAAAGAAACTGGACCGTTCATGAGTGCATGCTGAGCCTTCCCATTGGCTGCATGAAATTTCTCTTTCCAAAGCTGTTCCTCACCATAATCCACATTAAAAACTTGCATTTTTTGTTGCATTCAAATGAAAAATGTTAGATAACTTAGGTGGAATCTTAGGGGGCACACTATGTCCCCCAAAACAGTGTTGAAAATAGAAATTTTATGCGGTCAGTGAGAAGGCTCAGCATGCACTCATGATGGGCGGCCTAGATTTTTCCTTTTGGAGTTCTTTTTTTGTTTTTTTTTCCTTGTTCTCAATATGTTCTCATCATGTTCCCATGGGGTTCTTCAAATTCTTGAGTTGTTCCCAAGACGTTCCCAATAGACCTCAGTTTTATCCCATACGGTTCGCCCAATGTTAAGTAAATGTTTAGTTGACATTAAATGGATCTGAACTTAAGATCAAATTTTTTTTTAAACCATAGATTTTGTAATAATAACACAATGTCAAGTAACAACCCATAAAAGGGGGCTTTAAATCAATTTAACAAAAAAAAATTCAATGATTCTCCTATGTGTAAATGAGTAGAGAAAAACTAAACAAACTGCAATTAACATAGGTCTTTTTCTTTACATGGTGTTATGTAAATGTTAGTGGGTTATTACATGGGAGGGCTTTTACTTGTACTCTTTAAGAGTGAAGGACCTTATGCCTATGGGAGAGATCTTACACTATACTCCTACACCTTGAAATGGGAAGATTTCTCCCTCTCTTAAAGAGAGTGCAAGAGTCATTGCAAGAACCCTCCCCCTCCGATGGCTTGTGAACTACTTATGTTTAGCATCATGATAGAATAAAACCACCTATCACTCAGCATGTACTTTACAAACGAACAATTTCTTATATTTTTTCATTCCTTGATAAAATTAATCAATTTTTGTGTCTTTGGAATCACCAACTAGAGGGCTACAAATGTGCTTTGAGCATCAGAAGGAAAGGAGCAACACCAAAAACACAGGAAGATGATAAGTGATTTTTTTGAAAAAATTAGCTCTAGACCATTGTTGGGTGGTTCTCACTTTTTTGAGAACCCCTGATTTTTTATTCTTTATATTTCTATGTGAGAACTGGGTTGGTTGCTGATTTTTTTATAAATTTAGTGTTGGAAAGAATTGACTTGGTTCTTAACATTTTTAAATATACAATATAATCCAGTTCTCAAGATACTCGATTTTCACTAATTTGAGAACAATCAATTTTCACAAATCCAGTTCTCAATTTTTTCGTTAAATCATAAAAAATAAAGAACTAAAATAATAATAATAATAATTCCTACCTAATGAACTTTTTCGTAAAGTGACCTGTTGAGAAGAAGAACAAGAGGAACCAATGAACCAAATTTGTTTAAGACCCTGAAAACCCATCCGGTTCTTTTTATTTTAAATTTCAGTTTCGGTTCTCTTAGTTGGTTCTCACATGGGTGAGAACCTTACAACCGATTTTCAGCCCAATTTTCACCCAAAATGAGAATAGTCGATTCTCAATGTGAAAACCACACTAAGAACTAATCTGAGAACCGGGTCACTCAGTGAGAACTGTCCAACACTGCTCTAAACCCCTCTCTAGTTCCAGCCTCATATCTTTTTCATGTTTAACGCGTTTTGAGTGATTTAAGCTTGAGGGGTGCATCAACTAAGGCTTTATTGAAAAAAAATTATTCTAAGCCAAAGATTGAATATTTTAAGCTCAAAATTTTAATCTGTTTTAATTCACTCATCATTAAACATTGAATCCCCTTACATCAAAAGGCTCATATCTTCTTTATTCCTTTACCAAATTAACCAATTTTTGTGACATTGAAAATGTTATCCCCCGCCCCTAGAGGACAAGTAACTGAAGTCCAGATCAATATTGAGTGGTTCTAATTTTAGAGAATCGTCAGTTTTGGTTCTTTAAAGCCATGTTTCTCCCACCATCAAAGGGGACAATTGATTTCCTTCACATCCATCTAATAACACTGGAAAACCAACAATTTTCTTTTAACAAATTCTTTTGATGGTTCAATATTCCCTATCGTCATTTGAAAAATATCTAAACTATTATCATCATCTATTTTCTGGTCAACAAAACCCTTATCAAATTCTATTGATCAATGCAATTGATAATAACATTTCATGAGCATAGGATATAATGACATTGTATCATATTGCTCAACAATTGTTACTCCTTAATCACAACCAATGAAAAAAGACACTAAATGAAGATTTTTAAATCTTGGGTCCAACATTAGAGTTAACATATTATGTGTTTTTTTTTTCACCATTTTTTTTCAAAAAGGAAAGAAAATTATCTAGAACTCCATAAACCTCCTTTCTAATGTTGGAGGCCAAACAATTTAACTCAAGTGCCACACCAAAATCTTCTCCCATAAGGGTTTGAAAAGTTGGTGCATTTTTTGGTTCTTCTTTCAATTTCAAGTCCATGGAAATGCTAGAATGAAAGGCATCATTTAATAACCATTGTCCGCTAGATTGATTTAGAATACAAGTAGTTATAATAAGGAAGAGACAATCAACAATAATTTAACAAATATGCCATGTCAAAAGGGGTGGAACTGTGATTGTCATCTTGATTGAACTCTACTTGCTATAACAAAACATTATAAAATTTTTGAACTATAGAGTTTCTTGAAAAGAATGATTCTACTAGCAAACTTGCAAAAGAAAACTACAAATGATCAATATTTACATTATAACAAGTTTTAACAAAAGTAATAATAAACAAGGAAATATTAAAGTTTTGATGATGACCTTGTTTTAACTAGAGTGTTTTGTTTTCTTTAAGGAATATTCAAATCTACACAAGCCATGTTCCATTATTGTCCACCCTTCCTTGACTTTTTCAACCAAATTATGCATCTTTGTAGGTTAGATTGGGCAGTTTTGATAGATACATATTTCAAACCCTTACAAATTTTTTCATCAGCTGAAACATATTACACACCTTAAAGAATGCATGGCCAAAACAACTACTTTGGAAACTTTCTACCAAACCTAAAATATCACAACTTACAACAAACTTTAAATCTGTAGTCATAATATTTAAATTAGATCCTTCATCTTTAACATAAGTAATTAATTTTTTTTCTCAAGTCATATTTACCAAGCAATTTAGTTGTCTTTGGCTAATGCATGCCCGGAGGTATCAAATGCTTCAAAAAACCCCATTCCAATATGTTTTCTCTACTAATCAACCCCTAAAATTTTAATAACAAGGAAAAAAATGTCATAAGCCCTTTTTGACATCCATAGATCAAAACTTGTTATTATAAAATAACAATTTGTCAAAGTAGTAGGACATACAATTGTTTAAGTTTTTTCCACCAACTTAAGCAAAATTTCTTTTGAAATTTTTTTTTGTAAAAGGAAAAATAACTTTTGGACACAAGTGTAGACTTAATATTCTTAACCATTGACTTTCAACAAAATGCACTAGCAAATGGTTTTTAACAATTAAAACACTTAAATCTTCCAAAAACTATTGCTACACATGTTTTCTTATAAAAATCTTTAGCAACAAAAAAGTCAGAGATAGTGGTTCCATTTACATGAGGTCTTTTCTTTGCAGGTTGTCTCTCGTAAGGTTTTTTTAACAAAATTTTTACTTCTTCAAATGTTTTTGCAATCATACAATGGTTTGCATAAACATGTTTTTTTTAATGCAATAATTTCATTTGCACTATTGTACAATATCAAATGTTTCCTTGTTTGTGTTTTGGCATTTGTTATTAAAACTAGATTAATGTAACAAAGAATGCATCTCATCAATTGAAAACATTTAACGTCCATTAGCTTATTTTCATTTACACAATAAAATGATCGACATAATGCATTTTTATTATCATATCTCCACTTTCTTCTTTGAAGATGCAATTTTTAAAATTTTCCCTTAATTTTTTTCCCCCCTCATTTGTATTAATATATTTTTTTGTTTGCAAATTTGGCTAAATTTCAAACTTTTCTACCATTCTCACCTCTTTCATTACAACATCATTTAATTATATTTTATCATTATTATTATTTTCATTTTGCAATGACTCTTCCATTATTAAGGCAAGATGAAATTCTGGCTTAAATGAATGGCAAAAAAAACCAAACAATATATGCAAACTTCTAAACTACCAACAAGCAAATTTATAAAAGTTTTTACAATTCAAAACATTTACAAAGGGCATTTATAGAAATGAAGTGCAATGTAAGGTTAAAATGCAAATTAGAATGTCAATGTTGAGCTTAAGAAAAAAAAAAATTTTACAACCAAAAAGTGAAAAAATATTAATCAAAAGTTGAAACAAAAAAAACAAAGCTAAATAAAGCCAGAAACATCAACAAAGAAAAAAATGTTTTAAAAAAACAACAACAAAGGCTTTGAATGAAAAAAATGTTTTTAAAAAAAAATACCTTATTTTTTTAAAATGACAATTCACATTCCAAGCTTCAAAACTTGCACATGGCAAGAGGGAAAGTACATCACCTCAACAAGTGAAAAGTAGTAGCACAAGGCAAAGAGCGACAAACCACAGCAAGTAACAACAACACAAGGGAGAGTGAAGTTAAAAGGTGAGTTGAATATTTGAAAAAGGTGTGGAATGACAAAGTAACAACACAAGGCAAGCAATGACAAACCACAACAAACAACAATAACACAAGGTGAAGGAAACAGACCACAAGAAGTAGCAATGCAAGGCAAGCGTGAGACATCACAACAAGCAACAACAATGCAAGGTGAAGGGTGATGAATCACACAAATAACAATACAAGACGAGGATGCACCATCATAAACAACAACACAAAATGAGGAGCAACACACTATAGCAAATAACAACACAAAGTGAGGAGCAACACACCATAGCAAATAACAACAACATAAGGTGAGGAATGATACAAGGTAAGGAGCAAACAACAACAAAGGAGATGATGAGGAGCAAGCAACAGCAAAGGCAATGACAATGAACAAATGCAAAACCAAAAAAAAATAATTATAAGAAACAAAACACAATGCAAAAAAAAAAAAAAAAAATAAAAAAAAAAAAAAAAAAAAAAAAAAAAATAAAAACCAAATGCAAAAAAAAAAAAAAAAAACATTCATTAA
>Ga0209611_10002685_pt1 | contig 31226 bp, 30 predicted proteins | sample S1TSphgellanicum_3_FD_187693 | JGI IMG/M metagenome (GOLD analysis project Ga0209611, IMG submission 187693) | Host-associated microbial communities from peat moss isolated from Minnesota, USA - S1T2_Fc - Sphagnum magellanicum MG (SPAdes) (version 2) | ecosystem: Host-associated > Plants > Peat... | reverse complement strand
CATTGCCATTTTAAAAAATTATCATATAAGTGATCACCTCTTTGGCAAAATAAAGAGTTCAAAAAAAAAGTACCAACATTACAAGAGAAGGTGATTTTCTTCACAAAAAGTTGTGGCTCATAAGCAGTGATTTTTTTGGGTGAAGATTTGGCACTTGGTGACAAGAGAAAACTTGGAAATTTTTTAATTTTTTGGTTTTAAAGTGTAAATTCGACAAAAAATGTGATTTCTAAAAAAAGATAAATCATGAAACTTTCAATTTTCTTCGCTGAATTTTTTTTAAAAACCCATTTCTTGTGACATGTGTGAGATAAACTTTGTGGTTTCATCCATTACAATGTACAATATGTGATGTTTATTGTGACATATATTACATTAAAATGACAATTTGAAATTAGGTAATTGCACATATTACACAAAAGCTGTGACTTCTTGCATGAGAGAAACCACAGTCTCTTGTTGGGCACGAGGTAGGCATCTAGCAATGGTCGGTGTTATCTGTTTGGCCATTGCTTTGATGAGCGCCACATGTGATAATGGCCAACCCCACTAGAACATGATCACCACTTATTCCGCAGCATTTAAAAAAAACTCCTAAACAAACCACCAGTGTGAAAAGTTGTGCATCTAGCAAAGGTCGGTCTTATGGGTATGCCCACTTGGACCGAAGGTGCCGGGTGAGGGGGGGGCATGTGACCAGAATAAGGGGAAACCACAATACTGGATCTGGAGACAATAGGTAGTCAAATGTGAATCCAAATCCAAAACATTTGAGTAGCCCGGGTGAAAAGGGGGGGGGCATGTGACCAGAATAATGGGAAACCACAATACTGGATCCGGAGACATATAGGTAGTCGAATGTGAATCCAAATCCAAAACATTTGAGTAGCCAGGGCTCAAAATTATGGGCTAGTATCGAGCCTATCATGGCACCGTACCACTAGGCCCACTCTTACAACTATTATCCGGTAAACTTATGACTTAAACTCCGCCTTTTCCAATGGAGTTGAGTATGTCCGCAAACACATAATAGGCTTTTCCTACTTCTATTTAGTTGGGAATCTCGCATTCACACACACACACGAAACCATCCCCAGCCCCAAGACCCTATTTTTACTATTTTCCAATAAAAGAGCCTAAGACTCCGCCCAAAAAAACACCAAAAGACAAAAGAAGACAAAAGGACACGACAAAAACATAATACATTCATTTTATTGGGGGAGAAGAAAAAAAGAAAAGAAAAGGCTTGAAAAGTTGAGTAATTTTGCGTTTTTACGTAAGTGGTTAGGTAGGTAGGTGTTGATGGGGCCACCATGTGTCTCTTCTTTGGGACCTTTGGGAGGGTAGTTGAAAGGTTATAACTAAATTCACATTTAAGGTAAAATAGGTAACTACTAAGTGTTGGTGAGGTACTATGGTGGCCAAGGGTGAACTATGCACTCTTGTTGATATTTTCATTTTTTGAGTGAGGTCTCCTAATGATCAAAATTAAGGCTAGAAATTGTTAGATTTGAACTCAAAGACCTCGATTTAGTCTAAGCATGGGATATTTTTAATATTTAGAAATAATTTAAATGAATTTTGGAGGATTTTAATGTGGTACCACTCCGGGTGAATAACACCCAAGGTCTTACGACAGACCTTTTTGATGTAGGGTGGGTATTTTGGTGATTGTGGCTACTACAATTTCAGAAGCATTCTGGATTATAATTTGGCATAAATCAAATTTTATTTCATAATCAATTAAATTTTTTTGTCTGTTTGTATTTTGTTGTCTGTTTTGCACCCTTTCAACATTTTTGTCTGTTTGTATTTTTTTATTTTTTTTGTCTTCCATCTTTTCTTTTCTTTTTTAAATTTAGAAAAAAAATTGGTGTGTTTGTGTAGTGTTCTGAATTTTTTTGTAATAAATCAGACGTTTGTTAACATTTTACTTAGCAAATCAAAAATATAAAAAATATTAATAAAAAAACATATAATAAAATTTTCAAATTTTGATTTTTTGAAAAGACAAAATTGATCACAACAAAATTATTATGTCCACACAAAATAATTTAATCATCCTCACTAGTAGTGTGTGAAGCAGCGCGGAGCCCAAATAGGTAAATAGGTAGAAAAATAGGTTGGTAGGTGTTGGTGGGACCGCCATAGGCGGCTTCTTTGGGACCTTTGGGAGAGGGGGAAGGGGGGCTCGCAGCTCCCAAGAGTTTTGCACTGAACTCGTGTGTAGTTTATTTGCACTCGTGGTCGTCGCCGTCATCCTCCTCGTCCTCGTCTTTCTTTTCTCCTCTTCTTCTTCGTCCTTCTGTTCTCACCTTCTCGCTCTCGATTTGATTAATTTCAAGGGGTTCTTCGTCCTTCTGTTCTCACCTTCTCGCTCTCGATTTGATTGATTTCAAGGGGTTCATCAGCTTTGGAAACAACAAATCCGAAGAGCTTTGCAAAGAATATTTTGGTGTTATTTACACTTGACGACGCACTAGTAGTGGATCTCTTTCTTGCTTGTGTGAATGAATGTCTTGAACTCTGGTCGAGAGCGAGCTCTTTGGATATATGCTTCACTCTCTCTCTCCCTCTCTCTCGCTTGCTAGACGGGTACCGCTTTTGTCTTTTTTTGTTTTTGGCTTCAGAATTTGCTCATTTTGAGCTGATGACACCTATCTAGTGTACCATGTTTTGTGTTTTCTCGCCTGCAGATTGCGTGAATTTCGCGACCTTTGTCTGTTCAATCCATTGTAGCTATTAGACCCGCGTGTTTTTGTTCGTTTTTTGTGTGTCTGAGAGAGACAGAGATACAGAGATTTGGAGACACAGGGACCGAGAGATGCGTTTTTGGTTGTCGCAGTCGTAGTGGCTGTTGGTGGATTTGCAATCTAGAAGTTGGAATGGGTATCCTTCCTGTATTCTCTACAGACATACTCTTGTAGCCATGCCTTGATGGTTTCATAGAGTAGGGAGCAATCATCCTGAATGAATTCTTCAGGAACCCCAAGTCTAACTACTTCCTGAAGAATCAGTCCACAGTTCGATCAATGGACTCATATCGACAACAAATTAATCATGCGACCAGGCTGCTGAAGAAGTCAAAACTCGCACCGCAAGCTTCAATCGACATTCCTCAACCAGAAAGAAACTTTGATCAAACAAGGAAAAGGAAAGGCACATTAGATGCAGTGATGAAGCAGCATTTTGCACCAACAAAACTTGGAAAAAAACCAGAAAGAAGAAGATCGTCACCTACAACTCTCAATTGCAGTGAACTTCTGAAGTAACCTAAGTGCAGAAACAAAGAGAGGTCCATAGAGAAACAGAGAGGTCCAAGAGACGATGCATTGATGAAGGTGTAGATAGGAGGAGAAGGAGGGAGGAGGAAGAAGAAGAAGATGGTGGAGCTTGAAGTAGTGAGCCCTATGGAGCAGGAGCTTCAAGATGTGAACCCTATGGAGGTGGAGCTTGGAGAACTGAACCCAGATATGGAGGAGCTTGAAGTGAGCCAGGATATGGAGGAGGATGAAGATGAAGGAGGCATGAGGAGGAGGAGGAGCACAACACTTGACTGTGTGCAATTTAGGGTTTGGGAGAAACAAAACAACCAAGATGAAGTCCACCACCACCACCACCACCACCACCATAGCCATGATGGGTTCAAGGGATGCAGCAGGGCAGCAAGCACAAGTGGATGTGACATTCACATCTGCCGGTGTTGTTGTTGTTCTTCAGGCATGATTGGGAATCATCAACATCATCATGGTACAGGAGATCATCATAATGCAGCTGCAGAGCTCCTTGCTAGATCCTTCCAACTGGCAGTGAGTGCACATGATTGGGTTGTTGCTGAAAGCTTGGTTCCATTCTTCTTTGCGGATGCTCACCGTCTCAATGATGCATTGTGCATTGCTCTAGACTCCATATGGTTCTTAAGGTACACACAGGTCTTCCTCCACAGCCCTCCCCCCTGGCATCATGCGTGTGCAGGTAGTATGAGATCTGAGGAGTTCATGAAACATAAACATGACTGTAACATGCATAGATCATGTGATAGAAGGTTAATAGCTTTGCAGGTGCACTGGACCCTTTTGTGTGTAAAAGTGTGCACCTATGTCAGATTGCAAATTGAACAATTTTTGTTGCAAAAAGATTGAACTTCATCGAGTAATTTCTTCTACTTTGTGTTTGTCTCTCTTTGTCCAGTACCACACAGGAACTTGCAGCTGCATCACAGTTGATTGAGAGACTAATAGCAGCAGGAGCTCATGATTTCACACGAGCAACTTTGAGGACTTCCTTCTTGGCTTCCTGCATTTCTGCATGTCGAAGCCGAACCATCGACCTTGCTGATACTGTCACTGTCATGGCACAAAGGTTTGGTTTTTTCTTCTTCTTTTTTTTATCTTTCTCTACTACATTGTTTGTACTTTTTGTCTATTTGTGTGTGCCAGATATGTATTTTCTTCCCATAGATACATGCTTGATTGATAAGCAAAATTATAACAAATGCATCTGTGGGTGGTGCTGATGTCTTCTTCAATTTTTGCTACATGTCAGGTTGCGTGAAGGGCTCAAGGAATGTAATGGGGATGAGGTATTGAAGGCAGAAGCGGCAGCTAAGGTTCAAAGATTTACAGAATGGGCACTCAAATGTATTGGCTCACATACATGTCAAAGAAGAGGAGGATCACAATCTGGTGGAGCAGCTTGTGATGTTGTAACCACCACCACCTCGGCTATGCATAGGTTGACAGCCATTGAGTCATGTCGCCAACTCATGACCTTCAAGAAATTCTTGGACCTTGCTGGATTCCAATTGAGCAAGAAGGACTATACCGAGGCATTTGATGCAGCTTGTTTTCCACTCACTCTGTTTTCCAATGCCATCGATCCAGGATGGGCGACTGGATTAGCAGCAAGCCCTATGCAAGGGCTGCTCAGCCTACTTGTTGAAAGGGGTGCAGACAATGTGAACCAATGTTTCCTGGAAGCTGCAAGATTCGGAAGTACAGAGCTCGTTCGTATTTTCCTTCAGGTCTCACACACATTGCATCTAGTGTGCTTTTTTGTCAAGCAATCAGTTCTGACAGTTGCCATTTGTAGTAGGTTCATTTCTGTTTCTCTTTTCAAGTTGGAATTTTTTGAGTACAAAAGCTGCAAAACCTTTGAGAGATTACACTTGTGACTTTCCTGTTGTCCACCTCTCAAAGTTGTGCTTCTTTCTAAAGCAGAAACTTGTATAATTTTGGCAGATAGCACAGAGAAATGGAATGAAGCTAGATACAGATTTGGCGCTAGGATTTGCATCACGCTATTGCAAAATTGGGACAATGGAATGTCTGGTGGATGATGGCAATGCAGAGGCCTTCTTAGGACCTCTCATGAGAGCTGCTGAAAGAGGTTACATGGAGGTCAGCAGACAATGACAACTGATTGTGATTTTTTTGCTTCTCTGTAGTGTTCTTGGTAGACTTAGTTGGAGATACACAATTGAGTCCCTTTTATATGTGATACAGATATTCGTGACAAAATGTTTCTGAGATTCTGTTGTGTATTGTAAATGATTTTTTGGGCTTGTTCACAAAGAAGCATAGTTTTGTACAATCTGTTGAAACAGATTTTACTGGAAGAATGTATCATGAATTTGCCAACCCAGAATGGAGATATATAAGGAATTGAAAGGTGATGCAGGTTGTGCAATGGTTTGTGGAGAGAGGTTGCAAAGGTATGGAGCTCTGTTTGGCACTCACTGCAGCAGCTTCCAGCAGCCATGTCAACATAGTTGCATATCTTCTTAGTCATGTTCCTCATCATGTACTACAGACATTAGGTGCTGAAATCCTTAAGGTATTTTCTCAGGCTTATTGCACATTGATTTGAGTTTCTATCATGAGTGTTTTGTGTTTTTTCTCATTTTCCTACACTCTCGTGGTGGTGGATGGGAGTTACTGGATGTATGTTTTCTTTCATATTAACTACTTTCTTCTTCAAAATTGATGATTGTTGTCTGAATTTCTTCAGACAGCAGGTGAGCGCTCGGGTGGCTCTCTCCAGGGCATAGCTTTCCTCCTTCAAGCGAATTTCTTGAAAAACACAGAGGCAACATATCGTATCGCTGACACAACTGCAAAGTCAAATGATGAGGCAATCAGCTTGGAATTACGAGCATTTTTGAGGAATGAATGGTCTGAAGAGGCCTTTAGGAAGGGTCGAGCATTAGGAGAAGCTCACTATTTGAACATCATGCGGGTACTGAAGAGGAGTTCTTCCCCGTTGCACTTGCAAGAGCTTCCTTTGCAATTGCAAGTTGCTATTGCCTATCTTCCTCTCTACAGGGAGTGTATGGCTGCAACTGGTGTTGTTCTCTCTCAGTTGCTGAGAGGTCAATTGGTGGAAGCTGCTGTGCGACTCAACCCAGCCAGTCTACAACCACAAAACTTGCAGATTTTACTCAAACTTAGCAAACATGAACTTCTTTTAATTCTTGCGTCACGGTTACCTGGGTTTCTGCTATAGCATTGAGATGGGTAATCGTGGTGGGCACTGTTTGAGGACCCACATGTTGCACATATCACTAGTTGCACTTGCAATGGTCCCCATTACAAATGTCCAAATCTGACATTTCAGAACTCTTTAGAACTCTTCTGACAACAGCATGACAAAAAAATGTCCTTGCCACATTGGCTATTGGTTGTTGAAAATTGCACTTGAATTGGGTGTGATTGCTTCAGTTCCAAACTGATTCTGTAGGTGATGAGGGCAACAAAAAAACACCAGTGGATAAGAAGGTTTTCAGCCTTGAATGGCTGTTAACACTTGAAGCTTTGAATGTCAAGTTCCATTGTTGTAGAGACCGAAGATGGAGCTCCAAGTAATGAATGATCTGAATATGTCAAATCTCTCAATAAAATGACGACAAGGCTTGAAGTTCGCCTCAAGGAACTTCACGCCTGATGACAGACTTTGAGGAAGATAAGGTCCGGTTTTCATTTCCCAAACCTCTGATAATCTTGTGAGTGAGATCTAATTTAGTACCATGTGTTTAGTTTGAATCCTTAGAAAAGTTCTGTATAAGAGATGAGACCCAGAAGGCATGGAACACAAATAATGAGACTGCAGAAGTATGTCAGCAAGGAAATGTGAAATTGTGTTTGTTTTCCTCAAGCTCGAGGGTTCCTTGTGCCTTGCCAAAATTGAAGATTTTTTGTGCCATGCCAGAATCTTACATTCCAGTTCTGCAACTGTGGGCTGTGGAATGAAGAATCCTTGTTTTTCATGGAGCACTATGACTTCCTCCAGTCTTTGAAATGTTGATTCATAAATTAGCACAAACTTCAAACCTCAAAGGCTTTTTTTACATTGCCTGGTTCTAAAATCTTTTGTGACAAATGTAGCTCCATTTTAAATGCTACCACCCACCATTTGGTGAGAGTCCATTTAAAATCAATCACTTATGCCAATCATTGTACTGGGCCAATCAAGAGTAATCATTCTATTGTGTAGTGCCTATATAAGCATTGCATCTTGTGCAAATGTATTAACCCTAACAGCATTTACTGACTCAAATTGACATATAAGTGTTATACTTTTTATCTAAAATGTGATTTGCAGGCCATTGGTGGAGCTGATCTAAGTACCTGTCAAATGGTGAATTCATTCACAACATAATAAGAATCCATTCAATTCTGATAGTCAATTGAACTTTAGGCATCAGATTTTCATGAAAATTCCATCCATCTTTTGCTTTGTAGTTTTCTACATCCATTGATGATTTAGTTCTAACATGGTCATATTGTGTCATGACCATTTAAACAGCAACAAGAATATTAAAGATTTGATCCATTTGATTGTCTCAAAACAAGTTTGTCAATAATTTATTACAAAATATTTTTTTTTTCAAATGTTAGAACCCAATTTAGTGTGAATGGGGTTTTGGCATTTTGTCCTTAAGAAGAGTGCATCTGGATTTTCATCTTTTGGCATGTCAAACTGCATTTGCTTATGACTGACTATATGATTCCAAACCCAAAACACAAAATGATAAACATAAACTTTGGCATCAAACTGCAATGGTGTGAATGTTCATATGTGTGTAACTTTATTAGTTTTGATGGTGTTGAGTGTCCATCTAGTACAAATTTTGTACTAGATCAACACACAATTTGTAACTACAAAATGAACATTTATTACAATCCATTTCCAGAACATCTTTTACACTTAGTGTACTGTCACCACACTTTGCCATGCTTTTGATCAGCCCTCTTGGGATCTGCAAGTGAAAATTCTCCACAAACACATGTTTGCTCTTCCACAATCCAATGTAATTGCAGTAGACAGAAAAAACCACATATAGTGAATTGAATAAGCTCTGGCTCCAATAATCAATTCTTCTATTGCACTTGAAGCTGTAGTTTTGTCAAAATAGCAGAGCTCCACATCCCCCTCAACATCCGTATTGTTGTCTAGACTTGTTTTTGCATTGTATCTTCGTTACCAATGCATTGAAGAGTCTAAGCAATCTTTGTGCCAACTAGGATTCAAGGCTTGGTTTTAAGGTCAATTAAATCCAACAGGAACAAACAACTTTATAAATACAAACAGAAATTGAAAGCTATTAATAATAGAATAATTCATAAAGACAATAAAATCAAAATCAAAACAATCAAATACCATCAATTATATCATTCTCTCAAGCTCCCATAATCCAATTTAGAAACAAACTGCCAAAAAACAGGGAAAAAATCCAATCAATCAGCATTCCATGCAACCTTTGAGGAAGAAAGAGGCATAAACAGGGACTACTTCCCTCTTCTATACTTGCAAATGCAAAAGAAAATGGTATTGGGTTTAAGAGTGGCAACAACACATATGCTGCTGCCCTTTACAACACAACTGATCAGTAATCAACTGACAGTGAAAAGTAAGAAATGACAACTGTTTACAGATACACAAAAGATGCACTCAATTGTTTGAAACCAGAACTGTTCATGGGCATTGAAAAGATGCATTCAATGGTTTGAAATCTGACCTGAATATGACCCAATAAGAAAGGATGCATTCAAGTCTTGGTTAAACTTGTCCTTTCCAAATCTGCATAATCCAAGTTTTTCAAGTATTTCCAACAACAGCAAAAATGTGTTTCAGAGATGGATATTTGCAACAGAAATGATATCTTCACTCACACAACACTCTCATCCAGGACTTATAGCCTGTACCACACCCACCAATGTAAGTATGACAGAATTGCCATATCTTGTATGCACTTTGTCAGCTTGTGCAGGAAGAGACAGCAGTCCTGCATCACAGTTCATGCTAACCAAGACCCGGTTTCACCTGATAGGTAGCAGCTGTCATGTGGGAGTTAGTTGCACAGTTCTGGCTCACCTCAAGCTTCTATCAAGGGATAATCACTTCCCGACATGCTTCCTTCTTGAGCAGCAGGAACAAACAAGTAACAAAACACAGACCTCAAGTGCACCACAAATCAAAGCAAGTCTGCAAGATAAACAAACCAATAGTATGTGCCAACTTCAAGGAACTATGCACATAAGAAGGTCCACAGTACCTTCAGGCCCCATAACAAAGATACCTTGTAACTATGTGGTCACCAGAGAATGGGACATGTTCCTTGAACCTGGAACAGACTTTCTCCAATCCCCTTCCTGATAGTGATGGCCTACAAATTTTGTAGCCACGCAGTGCATCCCTGCAGCTGCCTACATCTAGTGGCAAAGAGTAAGGAAATGCAGGATGTACCCAAGAGTGGCTACAGTGATAAGCTAAGGCTACAGAAACACTGCAGCCTGATACATTACGTGCGTGCCCTTTTGTTACTGCAAGAGGGACATTTGTACTGCTTTATGTGTTCTGCTCTTGCAGGGGTGATCTTCACACACTTGCCATGAAACCATTTCTCACAAATGTCGCACCCTATCCAAAACTCATCAGCAGTATAGTTCCCTCCACAACTTCCACAGTAGGTGTCGCCATGCTCCTCCTCATCCTCATCATCAAGAGTGTCTTCATCGTCCTTGGGGGGAGGGGGAGGGGGAGGGGGTTTTGAGGGTTTGGACTGTGGTTCAGGTGCCCGCTGCTGCATTGACATCCAACATAACACTAAACTTCAGAACATGAAGGAGACCACTGAAATTGTCAAGAGAATTTCAATTTCATTTTAATGACGACTCTAGAATCCTGTCTAACAAGGGTCTGGATTCATTGTTCAATCATGTGTGAAGGGCTGCAATACAGTGAGATCAAGGGAAATAGAACTATAGGTAATACAACTAGCAAGAGACTACATTCATCACAGAAACAACAAAGAGCCTAATCAAAGCTACAGAAATGAACATACAGCAACAACAGAAGATACATGGGTCCACAACAGAAAATGTCTTACCACTTTCCCTACAGCAGCCTTGGGTTTGCTCCCTGCATTGTTGTTGACAACAGGTTTTTCCTTCACAGGCTTCTTTCCAGTCACAACATCAAATACAGTTGGGAGTTCATTGATCATGTTGAAAAGTCGCTTCCTGTGTTCATGCCCCACACAATGCTCTGTGAGAAACATGGCAAAATCAGAGTTTTCCAATGCCATGTCATTTGCTTAGACCCTGCAATTCCCCTATAAGAATGCATTGACACAAAGATTACAAGGTTGACTCTTCCACTATTTCAACAAGCAGGCTGACGAACACCCCTTTGGAATGTTAACAAAGACACCCATCAGAATGACACTTCTTTCTGCTCTTCATAAGCATGATACTCCCTTGATTCATGCCTCATCAGACCCACCATCATGTCAAAACTGCTGTGCAAGCACAATAACCTCGCTGCAACTGATCCTGGAATCCCCCTAAATTGCACACTGCATCATCATGGACACGCCTTTACTCAAAATTTGAAGCATAGGAATTGATAGCAGGATGCAAGTGCTACCAATGCCTTACCTGTCATTTTTGTCAAATCGAGCACCATAGTAGAATGCAACAGCTAGAAGCCAGGCATCACTATGCACAGCCACTAGAGACAACCAATCCTTGCGTTGCATGCCATCTCTTGCAAAGTTGATTCCCAGTGCAGGTTCAGGAAGCTCTGGAGGGACCTCCTCTGCTGGTAGGTTTACCTCCCAAGCCTCATCAGAAAAGCCATACAGACACAAGTTCTCCTTTTCTGCACATTCCAGTTTGGATCAAAAAACAACTCATCAAAAATGACCTGCTGTCCCCTCCCTCCACACCCACTAAAGAATTCTCAATACCCTGTCTTCCAAAAGAATGTCTTGCAATCCATTGCTTAAATGCCACATTTCAAACAACTTCCGAGGCCATTCACAACACTATGGACATAATCATGGAATATCACATAGACAAAATTGCATCATGCTTCTTGAGCATTCAGGGCTTGTCATGAACTGGAGTCCTTAGAGGCCCGCTATCCTTTTTGACAAAGGCATTAGCAACTTGCCAAAAATGTTAAAATACTAAGGGTTCGTTTTATTGGAGCTTCTAGACCAGAAATAAACAAGAACCTCCGCACTCTTTCACAAACTCTGGTGTTCTTTCCGCCCTGCTAAGCACTCACCGTACCAGTGCAAAAAAACTTAAAACTGTTTGACTTGAAAGCCTGCCAGACAACTCCAAAGAAACACAGAGAGACAAGAACCGTGAGAAGCATATGTGTTGCAAATCAATCTACCTGGATCACACTGCCGATAAAATTCTTCAACGTCTGCATCCACAAGAAGAAGCAAAATCAGAAAGGAGGACATGTTATGATGCAGAAATGTCTAGGTCATGGAAGTCGAAGACGACCTAGAGACGGCATATCTATTGCAGTTTTCAGCTCTTGCTGTGTTATGTTGCAACCAGGAAAAGCGTAAAAGAAACAAAAGACTTCGTGAGGTGTCACCAATAGCCAACGAAGGACTGCCGTCAATCCTGGCAGAAAACATGTATGCAGGCTTCAAAACAAACATATATAGTAAACAGCAAACAACAAACACGACATGCAATCCGACATTACCTGATGTCAGCGCCTTCAACATCCCGGCTCGTCGTCCCTTGAAGTCCTTGAAGACTTCCTCGACAGTTCGAGGATTAGTCGACACGGAAGCCCCCTCCATAATAATAGTATCCAACAAACCGTTTGTTCCGTAATAATACGCTACCAAAAAAAACGGAAAGCGCAACAAAAACAAAGCGAAACTCTCCCCCTCCGAACTCCCAAGCCCCGGCCCTAAAGGGAAAAAACGAAAACCAGAAAAGAAAAAAGAAAAACTTCTACCAAACGAACTGTCAAAACTCGTCAGTCGCACAGCGGGGAGGCAGATCTGGGCGGCCGCACGCTACAGAAGCATCCATAAGCTCCCAGCGGCTCCGCATCATGGGGGAAATAGCACCGAGAGAGAGAGAGAGAGAGAGAGAGAGAAACCCCACCGATCCGCGAAGCAAAAAAGGTTGGAAGGGAAGTCCGATATGCTTCGCTTCGAGAGAAAATGGCCACGGCTACTGCATAACCTGAGCGCGTGAAGTGTTTATATTGTTTCTTCAGCGAGCAGAAACAAAAGCAACAAATCGAGCAACCGCAGAAGAGACGACAAGAGCGCGCGCGCGCGAGAGAGAGCGCGAGACGAGAAAGACGAGACACGGCGCGGAAGACCGGGACGAGAGACGGTGGTATACCGCTTGACGCTTTACAGCTTTGCCACTTTACCGCTTTGCAGCTTAGAACGGTAACTTGCATTCTTGAAGCATTACCATCATATAGAAGTAAAATGTTTTGCTCAAATTTTTAAAAAAAAGAAATTGGAGATTTTTTTTCTATAAGTATAACCTTTTTGTACTTGGGAGGGGGGAGAGAGAGTTCATACAAATTTTACAAAGGAAATAAATAAATTGCAACAGCAAATAATAATATTCAACTCGTGTGTGGGACCGAACTAACCAGATAGACAGACAAATTGATGTCACATTATTAAGCAAAAACCTTCTTCTTTGAGAAGTGGATTAGAATCTAGGACTTCTATATTACCCTTAGCCCTGTGATCATTATTGTCAAATAATACACTAAATATTGAAACATCTCTCATGAAAAATACTAAAAATGCGTACAATTGTGCAGTACAATAATGTGATGAAATTATTCATATCATAGCCTACCATCATGATCACCATTTTCAACTCCTGTAGCATAGGGTATATTTCAAGTATCCCTACTAGTCATGTTTCCCTATCTACAAATAAAAATGTTCCCAAGTAGACCTTAAGAAGAGATACTCCCTTTATCTCAATGTTACTTAGGACATGTGTTGTTACATGTATCTATATTATTCCAATTCTCTACACCTATGCCATTTGCCTAGGCACCAACATCACATGACCCCTCTTCTACAAAGTACATCTCATTTTCTACCATTCTACAATGCAAAATGAGAAAAGAAGACAACCCATAGCATTGTCATTAGATGTGAAAATTGGTTGATATGGTAGGTTGATATGCTATGATGGTAATTAGCATCATTGTATATGTGAACGTTGTTAGCTTCATGTTTCACCAATCCGCACTTGTGTCATTGGCCCAAGTATATTAAGTCTCTTGTAAGCTCACCCATTCCAATACTATCTTGGGTTGAAGTGCGCTTTTATTTAGGGCAAAATAATACCTTGATAATTGATCTTCAATTCTCCAAAGAAGCATTCAACATGATTAATACACATGCTTCAATCCTTGTTGTCCTTAGTTTTCTTCATCACTCCATACCAAATTATACATGCTGAGGAAGTTGAGACAGGGAGAACCAATCCAGCAGGCAACTATGTTTCAAAAAGACATGCAACAAAATTTTGTCACATGTGAGTTGTTGAATATAATCAATGCAAGAAAACATTGGAAAGTCATGTGGTTGCTAAGGGGATTTGCTTCCTTATGAATTGAGAATCAGGGTTTGTTTGGGTTGTTATTGCATGCAAGAAAGACTACTGTTGTTATCAAAAGACTCCACCATGGAAAACTGCTACCAAAACTTTCCAGACATATTTAGGGTCACACTTCCTACACAGTAGTTATGTAGTTCACATGACACTATCATGAACAAAAGCAAGTAAACCACAAATTAGAATCTGAGCAAAATTTCATGCATGTCATGAAAGAAGTTGTGGAGATGTCCTCCCCAGAAATTTTGCACAGCAAGGCATATCTATGTAATTGCAGAGAAATCTCTGCACCAACTATTTAGAGTAACAGTAATAACCTTATGAGAAGAGTTGGTCCCAAAGTCTCAGGCCATCACCTTCATCATGAGTAGTGGTGTCAAGCTGCCATGACTACCCTATGACTTCATCAGCCCCCAATGGTTGGTATAGATATGTACATAAAGGAAGGCACTGTGGTAAGTGCCTTCACTGGTGTAACAACCTAGATGCCTTATGAAGAGCCTCTTACATGAAATTTCCCACTCCAGACTGGAGTGGGAAATTCCGCTTGGTGAGGCTTGGAGATTTTCAAGGACAATGAAGAGTGAAGCAGGATGCAGTTGTGGCGATGATCTATGTGCAGTGATCACTCTCTGTAACTAATCATTTATGGACTCTAGGCTGCAATACAATTTCAAAATCACTTTGCATGATGATCACAGATGCCGAGTCTTTGCAATTGCCAGTTCTTGGAAAATGTTTCTGCTCAGATTTCTTTTCCTTCTCTTTCTTGCACTGAAGAGATCAAACAAAACAATGTGATCATAAAAGTGCTGGATTATGTCCCATAGAAATCTCCAGCAGGTGATCCTTGATGCAAGAGAGAGATTGCAGGCATGTTTTCCAGGCTTGACAGGGTTGCTGGATAAGAAATGCTGAGGCTTATCACAAACCTTCAACAAAATTTTCAAACTGAGAAGATTCACCTCATTGGGAGTGTGCATGCATTCTGAATTTCACCTCACTCTCTGTATTGCTCATCTTCCTGAATGAGAGAATTTGCCACTGAAATTTGCGGCAACTGAGGAAGTTGATCTGTCACAAGACTAGAAGCATTTTGGGAGAAGAAATCAAAGCCCGATAAAAGAAAGACACTTCATCAACTATGTTGTGTTAGCTTTGTTTGCACTATCTGATAGAAGAATTGTGCTTGAAAATCTGGCAATCCAATTTAGGAAAGATATCCAAATTCCCCAGGTGTGTTTCATTGGCTTTTGTTTGTTCATGCTCTAGCCTTCATCAGAGCTCCAAATGTCCATAATCAGCAAATTGCATTTTAGAGCTGCTTGGATGCTGCTCCACAACCCTACCATGGAACTGTGACATGCCTATTATGAGACATATGGCTCTTACAGAGAACTCCACAGTAAACCCCCCCCCACAACTCTTATGATGATGAGAACTGCTTCTTGATGATGCAATTTTGTGTGCCTGCAGACAGAAGACCAACTTCTTTGAGAAGAGAGTGGGGGAGAACCAGATCAAGCCTGCATGGCTCCGGGGACCATCATCATGTCTTCAGATTGGATCATTGAGGCTTCTGAGTTTGAAAATCTGACAAGATTGTTGCCATGGGAGGAGACTTCTTCATAGCCACATAAATGTGTCACATGGAGCACATATTAGACTGGAGAGTTGTATTTGAACCGATGCATGCTGTGTACCGTTATGGAGTACAAGCTTGCAGGTCCAAGCTTGCAAGGAGCTGGCACAATGCATGACTTGGCATTTGAATCCAGTTCATGAGTGAGAGGTTGGTGCATGATCTTCACATTTACATTGCACCATTCTCGTATGGTGCACTAAAATGGTAGACTACTTAGTGGAGAATCAGCCAGAACAGCCTAAAGGGAATTGACCTAAATTCCGGAGCCGTCTCCTATACCTGATTTTGTATGGTTTTGTATTTGAGACTTATGAGTTGGGTTTTGTTTTTGCTCTTTGATTTTTCTTTCAAGTTTGGGTTTTCCTCTTTTGCCTTGGTTGCTAATATGGTTCGTCTTATTATTATTGCAGTGTTTGTCAGATCTGAAAATGTCCATGTAATGTTATGACTTATTGTTCAGATTTTTTTTTATCTCTATCAATTTCAAAAGAAGGTCACTCACTCTTTGTATTTATTGAGTACCTTTGTGTTCAAAGGTTATCATTTTGCTCTGCAATCAAAAGGGTATTCAAAAGTGGAATGACCGTTAATATTTTAATCTTGATCATGCGAATAAATATGGTAAAATCTGACAACTGATCAAAATATAAAATTATTAATAAACGAGAAAGATCTTTAATTATATTTAAAATACATTTTTAAATGAATATCTTAGAGCATTTTCATGGGTCTAATTTATTTTCTTAGTTTATAAAAATCTACCTCCATAGTAACCAACATTTTTTTATAGAAACGTAAGTCACCTTGGGCCCAAAGGCAAAATCTTCTCAAATTACATTTAGGGTTTATCTGTAAAACCATGTTGCAAAGTCAGTGAGTTTTTGAAAAAAATGCCAAGATTCTTTTTTTTTTTAAAACTTAAAAAATCGCCAGATTTCTATTCATGGGTTCAATTAGGTAGCCAAAGTTTTATCTTTTTTCCTTTCATATTTTGACAATAGCCAATTTTGACTAAATTTTGCTTATGCATGATCACCAACTCAGGTACATTACAAAATTGAAAAAAAAAAAAAAAAAAAAAAAAAAAAAAAATAAAAAAAAAAAAAAAAAAAAAAAAAACTACAAAACATACTTATTTTATGAAAGTATTGAAGGAGTAAATGGATCATTATTGTGCATGAAGAAAGAGATGGATTGATTGTTTGCTGTGAACTAAATGGAATGCTCACCAGGCGTTGTTGTTACGTTGTCACACTGAATTCATTTTTTGGGAACTTCATAGAACTTATTTTGCTTCTTTTGAAGCACAACAGCAGACCCGACCTGACAAGCTGTTGTCCTGTTTTAACTGTTGCTGGTGTGCTATTATAACTGTTGCTGGTTTCAACTTGCCATTACTGGATGGTGAGGTGCTTGTTGCTGAAGAAAAAGAGATGGGTGGATTGTTGAAAATGAAAATGCATAATTGTTGAAGAAGAAGACATGGGTTTATGGTTGGCTTTGCAAGTAAATAAGTAAGGGAGACACAATAAATAAATAAATAAATAAAGGAAAAACACCCCTAGCGGGAACAAGAGAAAAAAAGAAAGGACCCAAGTCCAAACAAAAGACAACACTCAAACAGGCAAAACCCACAATGGGGAGCCCCAAGAAGAGAAATCAACTACTCGGTCATCAGCGACAATGGACTAGGTTACCAGCAAGAGGTTATTGGTTACGAAACATAACTTAATGTTCAGAAGTCCAAGAGCAACAACATAACCCTCCGACCGATGGATGAAAAGTCATGTAACTCTCCTGTAGGTAGGTGAAAAATCATATAACCCTCCTCTCAATGAATGAAAACTCATATTCGATGTCGTGTGTCTGGATGATCGGTAGGTTATGTAAGGATGTAAGTAAGTTTTGATCCCACATTTTGAGGACTATTCACTCAGATGTTACTAGGTCACACACTCTAACTTCACTCTAGGTCTGTAAGTTCATATTTTCAACTGTTGCTTGTTTTAATGGACTTGCCATGAGGGAGTAGAGTGTGAGTTTGTTCATTTTTTGGGGGAACTTCAGGGAACATTTCCTATCTGAACTGTTGGTGCTTTGAACTTTGCCATAAGCAGAAGTAGAGTAGTGAATCATGAGTTCATTTTATTGTTTGGGGAACTTCATGGAACATTTCATATTTGAACTGTTGCTGATTTGAACTTGAAGAAGAAGAAGAAGAGATGGAAGGATTGTTGAAGAAGAAGAAGAGATTTTTGCTTGCCCAGAATTTCAAACCCAAAAAAATTTCAAAGCCCAAGTTTGCAGCAGCAAAACAAAAAGTGTGTTGGAGCTGCAGATGATGATCTACTTCTTCACCTCGTTGTGTGAATAAAATTTGATCTTGATGATGGAAATCGCGGAATGGAAGTTCACTTGTGTGTCTGACACCCTGCTGTTGCTGCTGCAGCAATGGGAAGCAAGAAGAATGATGGCGAAGCTCAAATCCGAGAATCCCTCAAAAGAAACTACTCTGAGGGAATTTTCTTGTCCTTTGTCTCACGCAACCAGGCAGTCCCGGCGGCGCGCAGTACAGCAAAGTATTGCACTATTTTTGTCGCTGATCCTTTTTGATTCCACATACACAAGTGCTTTTTCTTTCTGTTGTTGTTGTTTGCCTGTGGCGTCATCTGTGTATCTATCCCCAAGCAGCAATCGGAGCTCTTCTAACATAATTCATGAAGAAACACATCGAGGAGCAAGAGAGAAGAATTTGGAGAGAGCAACAGCCTTCGTGTCTGCAGAAATCTGAGGCCTAGCAAAGAATCTTCACTGGGTTAGCTCGTGAAGAAGAAGAAGAAGAAAATGGGCGCTTCTAGCAAATTCTTCAAGGCGCTTATGAGCGGAGGTAGGCGAGGAGGAGGAGAGAGATCCAATCTCGAGAAAGCTGGGTCCGACAAGACGATCTCCGAGTCCGCGCCATCGGAACGCTCGCATCAGTCCGACAAAGACGATTCTGTAAGACAACAAACAGTATCGTAACAATCTTCTCTCTACTACTCTCTCGTTTGTCCCTCTTTGTTTTGTCTTCGGTACTTAGCACAGGCAGGCAGATTCTTCGTGGGAGGGAGAGAGGGTTGTGGGCGATAGGTGTTGAAGAGAGAGAGAGAGATGCATTTCGTGAGCATTTCGCTGCTGTCATGGGTGGCAGAGGAAGACGAGCCATGAAAGATCACAAGAGAAGGGACACAAGAGATGGACATTGTGGAAGCAGCATGGGGGGATAGACAACAACAACAGCAACAACAACGAGCTGCTGCTGCGTGATCTTCATGGAGACGATCAGTCCATCACAAACTACAGTCAGGAATTCAAGCTGGAGCAACGACAAGAGATGCTGGACGAACTCTCCATCGACTTGAACGCTGTGTCTTCTTCCACTTCTTCCCATGCGCTTGTGGTTGTTGCAGATTGGGCTGCTCTTCGCATTCAAACTGTCTTTCGAGCGTTCTTGGTCAGAAATTTTCGTTCTCTCTCTCTCAGAATTCTCGTGCCTTGTGAGATCTGTTTGCATGATGATGAGAGGAGCATCATGCTGCATCTCTTTTCTTTTAGGTACCAGTAACATTCATGTGTTCTTCTTGATGGACAGGCAAGGAGAGCTTTGCGAGCTTTGAAGGGTCTAGTACGCTTGCAAGCAGTAGTACGAGGACACATTGTGAGAAGGCAAGCTGCAATTACCCTAAAATGCATGCAAGCACTGGTTCGAGTGCAAGCTCAGGTGCGAGCTCGTCGTGTGCAAATCACACCACAAGGATTGCTTACAATCCAGCAAACCATAAGCCATCACCAACTCAAGAAAGCTCTGCTTCGTGAATCTGAGGTAATGTAGAGAAGTGAAATCTCTCTCTCATTCCTTTCCCTACACAATCCACCTTTCACTCCTGCCCTCATCTCTTGATTCTTGCAGATTGCTTCTTTCTGTTATCACCATATCTGAAATCAAAACAGTCCTGACAAAACCCTTCCTCACAAACTCTCAAAAGTCAGCAACAGTTGCACATTGCATAGCATTGGGATCATAGGATGGCAAGCAAATGCAACAAAGCACCTGCAAGAAGCAAATGCAACGGTTCCATAAGATTATGATTTCAGCTTGAGCATTTCAGTTGTTTCATGCCGATGCTGACATGGAGAAAGGGGTGCTGCAGTTGGGCTGGTGTACAAGTTCAGGAACAATACAAGATATTCAAGCAAAGCAACAACAGAAGCAGGAGGGAATCATCAAGCATGAGAGAACAAAGGCATATGAAGCATTAACCAATGAGGTACAATCAACCCACTGCTGCTCCCCAGTCAAAAAACTGTGTCTGTCGGTGATGACTATTGGAAATTTTCTTGATGTGATCAAGCAGCTTTGTTAATGATCATTGAATTGATGGCATTTACCTATCATCCATCATCTTCTGGTCAACCTTCTGGTAGTCTTGTGTTCTCTGGTGATCATGGTGCTTGGCTATCTTGCAAGAGATTGTAAGGTTCAATACAATTGTTGAACCACCCTTTTGAATCCAGCTATTGCAGTAAGTGTTGCTGCATCAACCAAGTTGTCCAAAGCATTAGACATTGGAAAACCTTGGACAAAACAGGACAATGTTGTGTATGCAACAGTCACTTGCAGCAAAGAAACAACTGCTATATGCATGAAGAAAAGGTCAATGATGCTAGTTGTTGTCTGGCACAATAGCTTCATCTTTGTTTGCTTTTGCAAAATATCAAGCATTGTGTCAAGCAGGATTAAGACTAATGTTCTTCTGCTATCGCAGCAGAAACTGGAGGTGGCAGGCAATTCACAGATCTACTTCAACCATGAAGGAGAGAAGCCAGGCTGGGGTTGGAGCTGGCTAGAGCGGTGGATGGCAGCTCGGCCTTGGGAGAATCAGCTGGTTGACAGTAACATGGGATTGAAGGAGGTGAGGACACCAGCACATCAGGCCACAGCCACTCAATCAGTGCAGAGCTTTGTGGAGGAACTCCCGTTGCAAGAATTGACAACCAAGGTGGCAGCAGGTGCCAATAATGATCTTGCACAATACACATCCCCTATCACCTCAACTTTGATTCAGTTGCAGAGGCAGCAGCAGCAGATGTTGGGTGGGCATGCTGATGAGCAATCAGACTCATCATCCACACCACACTCTCAAACATTGCTGTCTAACAGTGACAATGCACAGCCAGCCAGCCAGAGGAGGTATATGGTAGCCACTAAGTCGGCAAAAGCAAGGCTGAAGCCACAGAGTATTACCCCAAAGCAAGTACAACCTGTTGATGATGACAATCATCCACCTGCAAGAAAGCATCTGTCCTCATCTTCACCCACTCAGGAAGTACAGGAACACCGCAGTATGATAGGAGGCGTGAGTGTTAGCCCCAAAGCTTTTCAAGGTACAGCAAGTGTAATTGCTTCTGGTAGCCGATCTCAGAGGCTGTCTCACAAGAGTACATTCAAGCAGCAGATGCAGTATGCTTCAGAGAGAGCTTCCAGCAAGAACGCTGATTATTTGACAACATCATCCAACTCAGAAAGGCCTGTCTCTTCACATAAAGCAGCAGAGTTCATGATGGCAACATCTTACAACTCAGAGCAGAATTCTCAAAAACCAGAAAGAACCAGTTTCCTCCACTCATCGTCATCATACAACAACTCTCATGACCAGAGGCAATTGCATAAGGATGACGATCATCCTCAACATCATCAGGATTTTCTAACCACCTCATACAGCTATGAGAGGCCTCCTCGGAAGAGTGAAAAAGATTCATACCAGCAATCCCGCAGAAGTGCAGAACATGCAACATCTCACAACAACTCAGATATCCGATCCTCTCGCAAACTGAACAACAGAGCAGGTGGTGATTATCTTCAGCAATCATATGACATGGAAAGGTGGCAGTCCTCTGAGATACCATCATCATCATCTTACAAGAGTGCCAGTCATACCAGCACCAGGTCCAACAGGTCTGCTTCAGCTGTTACACGCAGCAAGGCTAGTGGAGATTATCTCCACAGATCCTATCAATCAGACAGACAAACCATCCAGGGGAGGGACTCTACTTCTTCACTCCCATCATCATCTTATGCTGATTTCAGAAAACCTTTCAGATGATTTTTCTATGAGACTTTAGGTACTAGATTTTAGACTCAAAGTTTCAACCCACCAAAAAACCCGTGCTACTTTCTTCAGCAGATTGTGGAATATTGTGGTTGAAGCTTCAACCATGTTGGGCACGTATCTGATTTGCTAATAACTGCCATTTCTGGCTTTTTAAATATTTGAGAATCAGATCACTGCCAGTCCCAGGTTTTTGGTTTTTGAGGGGCAGGGGGGGGATTTATGATCTGCCCATTCTGGCTATTTCAAAGAACTCAAAGAACTAGCAGTTTTGTGGGCGGTGGGTTTTATGAGAACTGTGGTTACATTATCTGAACCAATTCTTTGACTTTTTGAGAACTGTGGTTATGAACTCTAAGAACTGCCCTGAGAACCAGTGGGGGTTTTGTGCAATTTCTAATAACCGCCCTACTCTGGTTTAACTGTAAAAACTGCACTACTTTCTTCAGGAAAATATGGTGGATGTCATTTTAAACAAGCAAATTGCATTCTGTATTGATAAGTAAGCTACTTTTTAAAGTAGATCAAATGTCTTGAAAATTCTGCACATATAGATTGATTCAATAGGTACCTGGCGGTAGAAACCTGGTGCTTTTTTCTATGAGATGTTTGTGAGAATTTTAACCTGCAACTACACCCTGGCTTGGTGTTCTAAACTGCAAATTCTAGTGTTGGAAACCTGTTAATGTGTTCATTTTTCTTCTCATGTTTAGCTTGATATATAAAATACATATATATATCAGGGGCAGTGTATTCCTTGTTCAAATTTGTGAGTTAGGTGGGTTGGTGATCATCCAGAAGAGGACTTGGCTACAGGACTCAAGTCCTCTTCCAGAAGAAGCCAAATTTGGCTACAAGTCAGAGAGTAAAGTAGAAAAATGTAGGATCCCTCCTTTTCAATGAATATAATGAACATGTATTAAAAACGCTTTAAAAATATAGTCACCAATGCTTTAAAGCACGGTTTAAGAATTAATAATCTTTATTTAAATAACGAGTGAATGACCAATTTCAAATTGCCACATCAGTACCCACACTACTTTTCTGCAATTGTGCTTCAACATGCACTGCTGGCTCAGTATAAAGTGGTTGCAGAAAACCATAATGTACATATGATTTTTCCAACAGCCTACTACAGGGCAGGAAAGCCCAATGAAATGTGCCCAATAGAATCTGCCTTGAAACTCATCTCTTAATTCTTAAGGCAGCACCTCCAGAGCTACTCTTGTGTTCAAACATGAAGAAAGATGAGCACCACTATTGTACAGTATAGAAGGAGAAAGAGAAAAGGAGACAAAGTTGGGCTCGGAGGCTGCACCTGAATTGGTGGCTGCTGCAGAGACCCAGTCTTTGGATAATGTCAACTTGCCGGCTTCAGAATCATTCACAACACTTCAGCATCATCCCCTTAAATTTTGATCTAAAGAAAAGGAAGTTTCATACATCACTGAAATGGCTGTGTCAAATTAAGTAACCTGCCTATAGATTGATCGTGTTTTGACTTGAACCCTGAGAAGGGAGATTCACAAAATTGGAGAGCAGCAGGGCTCAAGAACAAGAAATTTTCCTTCCTAAACTACATAAAAAACACTATGCTCCTTTTAGCTTCCTAAACCGTCTCTCTCGTTCTGTCATTCTCCTACCAACATACTTGAGTGCTTCATCAATAGCTATCACAGGGAGTGACAGAATCAAAACTAAAAGCCACTCATTCAAGTTGAGAGGCACAATGCCAAAAATGTTGGCCAAGAAGGGTATGTAGAGAATCAGGAAATGCAGCGCAAATGATAATGACATCGCTGCAAGTAGCCATGGGTTCACCCATGGGGGCATTGTCATCAAGCTCCCATCTTCTGAAAGTGCATTCAAGGAGTTGAACATTTCAATGGCTACCAACACTGACAAGGACAGTGTAGTTGCTTTCACTTTTCCCCTTGTGAAATAGTCGCATGGGTTATTGTCAAATCTTAGGGTCTCAGCACCTGCTGTAAATGGTGAAACCTTGAAGTCCTCCCATGTGGAGCATTCACCCCAATTTGCCAACTGTGAGAAGCTCACCAGAGTGTGTCCATCAGCTGACAAGTTGATACCAAGAAAGGAGGAGTGCGTGTACCACACTGCAAATGCTCCAACTGTCGCAATTCCAACATACAAGCCTATCACCTGCCCAAGTAATATACATCTCATCAGTCAGCATACTCAACTGCCAGTTTTTCAATGGTCCACTGACAAGCATGTCAAGTGCACCTACTGAAATTGCTCATGCCATCTTTTCCTTACAACTGATATCAGAAAGAGAAAGAGATGGACAGATAGATAGAGAGGAAATGGATGAAAGTCAAATGCAACTGCTTTGCAACTGGAAGGCACAAGCAAATCTAACTCATGCAAATGCTGTTCTGTGGATAAACACTGCAAATTGCACAGGATGCAGACCCAGAGTTACTAAATCTCAGAAAAACAAAATCTTGTCTGCACATTCTCAGATGCTGGGGGGCATCCCAACTTCTCAAAAGGTTGAGAACAGAACCATGTAGCGAAAGAACACCCATGCATTGATGAGAACATCATCGCTCTTTCTTGGGGGCTTCTTCATGATGTCAAGGTCAGGGGGATTGAAGCCTAACGCAGTAGCAGGAGGACCATCAGTAACCAGATTCACCCACAGAAGTTGAACTGGGATCAAGCCTTCTGGCATGCCAAGTGCTGCTGTCAAAAATATTGAGGCAACCTCCCCTATGTTTGATGAGATCATGTACCTGGTGGGTGAGTCCATACTCCCATGTTAGCACTTCTGGTGAGGACATACAAACACCTCAACAACCAGCTTCACCAAATCCAAATCTTTGGTTGGCAACACATACCGGATGAAGGCCTTCATGTTGTTGTAAATTGAACGGCCTTCAGCAACAGCAGATACAATTGTGCTAAAGTTGTCATCTGCCAGCACCATGTCTGCTGCCTCCTTGGCAACCTACAATGTAGCAGCACACATCTTCAATTTTCCCTGCTAGTTGCCAACAGAACTCAAAGATAGAAAATCAAGGTACTTGACAATACCAAAACCCCAGAATCTGCTTTTGACATCCAGGCTTTTCCCACAATTGACTTTGGCAGACTCAAAGGAGCACTAAAAACTAGTGTGCCTAGTACATGGTAGCATACCTCAGTACCACAAATACCCATGGCTATACCAATGTCAGCTAGTTTCAAAGCAGGCGCATCATTCACACCATCTCCAGTCATAGCAACAACCTCTCCTGCATCCTTAAGCATGCGCACTATGTCTTGCTTGTGCCTTGGCTCTGCACGTGAAAACACACGTCCACCAGTGCCTGACAGAATTTTCTGGCGGCACTCAACAGGGAGAGCCAGGAAATCGCGGCCGGTGAAACTTTTTTCTCTCAGATCTTCACCTTCAGAAAACACACCTATCTCTCGACAGATAGCTTCAGCAGTGTTCTTGTTGTCTCCAGTGATGACCATTACACGAATCCCAGCTTCCCCACAATCATCAATTGCTTTACTAACTTCCTCTCTTGGAGGATCCTGTGCACCAACCATAGATTCATAAAAGCAGTCAGCACATAATGATGGTGCACAATTAGAGCTTAGTTGGATGCCAAAGGAATGAAATTTTTAGAATGCAAGTTCATATCAAATCCACATTCATGATTTCCAGGTAAGACTACTAGGCTGAGTGTCAAAAAATGAGCCATTTGGGCCTCACAAAATGTAAACTCACACTTGCTAAGCCTTGTGATAAAGATAACTTACTCTTAAACCAACCATGCTGACAAAAATTAGACCACTTTCAACCAGCTCATAATTAGCAGGTTCCAACAGAATCTTGTGGCCAGGATGAGTATCACCATCATAATCACAAAGCTCTCCCAAATCTTCCTTGAAAGCAAAGGCTAAGCAGCGCAAGGCCTTTGAACTCATGCTTTGCAGTTTGGATAGCAGAGCTTCACGAGCAAAGTCTGTCATCTCCACCACTGTCCCATCCGATAATTGCAAATGCGAGCTTCGCTCTAGCACATGCTCTACAGCCCCCTGAAAGCACCCATTGCCCAGCCCCCTTGTTGTCATAAGTATCTCAATGAACTTCACGCCCCCCTGCTAAGGAAATTGAATGTCTGGTTTTGCTGATTACCTTCACAAGTAACCTGTTTTTTCCAGTCTCTGTGCGGACAAGGCAACTCATGGACTTCCGGCTGCGATCAAACTCAAGGAATGCAACCCTGGGTTCTTTCTGAATCCACCATTCACAGCTAGCTGCAAGCACAAATGCAGCCTCTGCCCATCAGCTCCTTGTATTGTGCAGATGTGAGACTTAACATAATGGAATCTCAGATGCAGAAGATGTTGATTGTCCACATTTGGTTGAGTGGACTGACTTTGTCAGTAAAATTATGTGAAGCTCTTACACAGAGAAAAAGAGGCAAAGCTGCATTTCAAACACAGAACTTTAATTGTCTATATCCAATTGTGAAAATTAACTTCATCAACAATATCTTCCAAGCTCTTCCTGCAATGCATCTGACCTACAGCACCCATTAGATATCCTGTTGCTCAAAACATTTAAACTTTGTTTTACTCCTGGACTAAAACTGACCTCCTCTGCTTCATGAACAAAAAACTGGGAACTGACATGCAAGAAGCTCATTGTACCCCCAAAAAACAGAAGAGACCCCAGCTCAAAAATTCATGGTGATTAAATGGAAATGAACATCTATGCATTTGACATGTGGACTTGAAACTTCACTATTGCACTCTTGCATGCAAGCATCACAATGCTGACAACACTATAGATAACAAAAAAAATTGTTCATGTCACAGATTGCATTGCATACAGAACTCACTGGCAGTATTAAAATCCTTGCAGCACACTTTCCATACAGAAGGATCTTGAAAACATCTGAAGCAATTTCTACTTTCCATTGCAACCATGACAACTCTATGTATCCTCTGCACCAACTAACACCCACTTACCCAGATTCACCACTGCCTGGTCTGCTGAAAGATCAGTGGAAGCCCGCTGTGAAACTACAATACTTTGCACAGATTCATCTGGCACTCCCATCTTCTCCACCAAGACCTTCAAGTTCACACATACCCCCAAAAGACAATCATGAGTCAAACACAATCCATTTGATCATGTTACCTCAATTCATATATATGTGAGATCAAGGTCCACAAACAACACTTTGAAGGTAACAGTTCTGTGAGTTCCAGCAAAACTGAAATGAAAGGGACAAGTTGTGTGCAGTCATAACCTTGATGAGTGTCACTCACAAAGCATCAGACCGTCACCTTTGTTATGAATATCAGTAACAAGTTGCCATGACTCCCCAGTGACTTCATAAGCTCCTAACCATAGGTTTAGATTGTATTGATCATTGTACAAACCTCTGTATCCTGAGTTTCTGTAGCACTTCCAGAAGCAAAAGGATGTTGGCTAGCAAATAAGAGACATGAGCTAACGAAATCTTCAGAAAAGCTGCAACAAGCTGGTGAGGGTAATCTTCATGCACAGCCAAATATATGTTACCACAAGATGCAGCTGTGGCATGCAAATACTTGGGGCATCATAAACCATGTTAGAAATGCAAAGAAGGAACAAAACCTTGAGTGCTGCTTCAGTTGGCAAACCAGTGGCACGGAATTGATGTCCTTTGTAGGTAAGGCCAGCATCGTTGCAAATTGCAGCAATTTCTGCACAGCGCTGAAGATTCTTGTCCAAAACCCCAGCCTGCAAGCCTACAATCGCACCATTGAAAGGGCTATAGGTTGTGCCTTCAACATGAAAATCCCGTGTCACCCCTGCGGCATCACCGTTGAGAACAAGCTCTGTAACGGACATCTGATTTGTAGTCAAGGTGCCAGTCTTGTCTGAGCAGATTACAGTGGTGCACCCTAGGGTTTCGACACTGGGTAACTTGCGCACAATGGCATTCTTTGCAGCCATTTTGCGTGTCCCCAGAGCCAAACAGGTGGTAATAACTGCTGGCAATCCCTCAGGAATGGCTGCCACTGCCAACGCAACAGCAATCTTGAAGTAGTAGGTGCATTTCCCAAAGGAGAAGTGCAAATTTGTTGGCCAATTGTTGGCATTCAGATCCCAGGTCAAGAAATACTTGTAGTTGATAATCCAGACGAGAAGGCAGATGACGGCGATGACAGTGGTGAGTCTCTCACCAAATTCATGGAGTTTCTTCTTCAATGGTGTGTCTGCCTCCTCTAGAGATGCTTGTTGGATTTGAGACTGGATCTTACCGATTTCCGTGGCCATGCCCGTGTTGATGACCAGTGAAAGGAATGTACCGCTCACAACAGTTGTGCCTGCGAACACCATACATACCTTTCCTTGCAACTCGATGTCTCTGTTGTTCACAGGATATGTGGATTTCAACACCGCTACACTTTCCCCTGTCAGTGAGCTTTGCTCGATCTTCACATACGAGGTTTTCATGGAAACAATGCGCATGTCGGCGGGAACTTTGTCACCGACACGAAGCTCTACGACATCACCAGGAACAAGCTCTCTTGCTGGTAAATCAGAGATGAACTTGCCATCCCGAATCACTTTCGCGTGATCTGACTGCATCTCCTTAAGAGCTTCCAAAGCACGCTCAGCGTTACTTTCTTGCCAAACACCAACGATGGCGTTAATTATGAGAATAAGAACAATAACGATCGGTTCCACATACGCCGTCAAGCCGCCACTCTCACCATCGCTCGCATGTCCGTCTACATACGCAAGTACAAGCGACACAAACGCTGCTACAAGTAGTATCTTCACCAACATATCATCAAACTGCTCCAACACCAGCTTCCACATGGCCTTGGGAGGCTCCTTCTCCAACTCATTCCATCCATACTTGCTCCGCCGCTCCTCCACGCTACTAGTCCTCAAACCTGTACTCAAATCCACCTCCAAATGCTCCACACAGCTCTCCACCGAACTAGCCCACGCCGCAAACAAATCTTCACTATCCATCACTTAGAGCCGCCGTTCTACTACCCCGCCCCCCGCCCCGACTACTCCTCCTCCTCCTCAAAACTCCAAAAAACAAAATCCCTCCCTCCCTCGCTCCCTCTTTCCCTGCCTTCCTTCCTTGCTTGCTTCCGTTCCTCCTCCAAGTCTGTCTCCAGAGAGATCACTTTCCAGTCGAAGGCTCTAAATCAATCTCCCGCTTCCTGACACTCTGCATCTCGGGCACCAAAACAATACTTGCGAGTCTAGATCTACTTTGAGCGTGGTCGAAGAATGTCACGTCCATCGGAACCTAATCTCCTTCTGATCTGTTTCTGTATATCTGTCTGTCCGTGTCTTGGTCTGCGGCTAAGACAAAAGGGAGATGAAGTCGAGGTAGAAGAGTGTGAAGTCCATCTGAAGTTATTCTTCTTCTGATCTCTCTCGTATCTGCCTCGTCCCTCTGTCTGTGTGTCTCTCTCTCCGTCTCTCTCTGTGTTTCTTGTGTGTGGAGGTGAGGGAGAGAGGAGAAGGGGAGATGGAGGAGGAGTGGCGAGGGAGGCGTGCGTGCGGCTTCGCCGTTGCTGCGAGACGAGGGCTGGCTTCGTGCGGGCTTCTGGAAAAGTGGCGCTGTCGAGTGTGGCTGTTGCGTGCTGCCATACATCCGCAGTGATGGCGTAAGTGAGTAGGGCAGCAGCCGCGCGTTGGGGCTGTTGGAGGCGGCTATTGTTCAGGAAACGAACCGGAACTTTCTTTCGGGCAGTCTGACCACCACTTGTTTTTCTTTTCCTTTCTTTCTTTTCGTTCGTCCTTCCTTTCTTATTTCTTTTCCAAATAAAAACTAAAACCTAAAAACTAAAGGTTTCGGAGGAAGACGTGTGGGGTAACGCCCTTGGGCTTCCGGCCTCAAGGGCCTGTTATTTCAGGAACGCGCTGGCCCTAGGACATTGCGCGGTGTAAAACGTGACGCATTTTGTATTTTTTATATTAAAAATTATCATCATACAAATGTGATGCATTTTTTAATAAAAAAATATCATCATACCCCATAGGTACTTGTTTGAGTCTGATCAGGTATGATGATAATTTTTTTTGAAAAAGAAACTTGGGCATTTTTTATGGTGAACATTCACTTTTTTAAATCCCTGCTCGTTCCTAATTACTCATTACTGGATGGATATAATGCACTCTCTGTTTGCACCATTGCAAGATGCCAAGAGTTTTTGAAAAAAACATAACACTTTGCAAATAATAAAACAAAGTGTGCAAAAGCAATGTGATAGACACTTGTCCATTTATTACACATTGAAGTATTAGTTCACTCAAGATACCTAAGAAAACAAATTCAGATCGTGAAATCCAGCAATCTGCATTGGCCAGAAAAAATAAATCTTCAGGCCTACACTCAACCATATTCTCAACATTGAAAATAATAGTCCCTTTCTATTATTTCCATTAGTCCTCTAAAACTCTCACAAAGGTATCAAACCTTATTACACATAATTGTTAGTTTACTCTAAGTAAGGAAAAAAATTCAAATCACCAAATCCAGCAATCTAAATTAGTCATGACATTTTTTCTACACACTTACACACATGCCTATTCAACACCCTTTGTATATTAGTACACTAATATTAAAACCCTGATCCTTGTACAAACAAGGTACCTACTCTACTACCATAGTACCTTAATAGATTTGGCACTAATTAAATTTCAGAATTTGGCGATATCAAGCAAGTCTAAGGATCGCTTCACATTTCATCTCAAAGGCCCAATTCCATAAGTCCCCCAACAAGAGGCAAAATCCTATGGAAATCAAGCCCTTGCGAAACGATATTATTCTTAATATTACTCTTGGGAGTTGGTGTTGTCATAGTGTGAAAGACTTAGTCCTAAGCTCAAGGCCCAAGGTCCCATGAGAAAGGCAAAGTCCATCGATGTGTGCTCCCAAAGATGAGAAAAAAGAAAAAAAGTACTGAAGTCATAACTGCACATCAGAAGAGACTAGATCAAGTCACCTTTTGACCATTTTTGCTTTTTAAAAATGGTTGGGACTTGTGTTTGGTTGGAGTCGGGTTTCCATTTTGGCTCCTTGCCTAAGTCCCGACTCTCTCGACCCATGGAACCAAAAATCAAAAAGTGTAGTCGCATAGGACTCCTGCTCATGATAAAAGACTTGTAATTCAGGGCTTAGTGTGAAGGAGTGAAGGACTTAGTCCCAATTTGAAGCTTTAGGCCAATCCAATTACAAGATTGAATGGGGACTTATAAATGGGGCCCTAATGTGAAGCACCTCTAAGAATCATTCATCTTCAAATTAGACTTGGGTTGTGCAATACAAAATTTTAAATTTACACGTTTGGCAGAGTATTTTGATCTTAAGAATCGTTGTTTCATAATTTCTCTAGGGAAATGGTTGATATCATCTTTTATTGTCCTCCCTTAACCATTTGCTTTAGAGACTTTTGTGAAAGTTCTTAATAGGTAGTTCAAGGGTTTTTTTTTTTTTTTTCCTCTCTTATTGTTGCAAA
>Ga0209611_10002682_pt1 | contig 31234 bp, 20 predicted proteins | sample S1TSphgellanicum_3_FD_187693 | JGI IMG/M metagenome (GOLD analysis project Ga0209611, IMG submission 187693) | Host-associated microbial communities from peat moss isolated from Minnesota, USA - S1T2_Fc - Sphagnum magellanicum MG (SPAdes) (version 2) | ecosystem: Host-associated > Plants > Peat... | reverse complement strand
CATCCTGATCTGCCAAAATCCCGATTGCAAATCCAACGCAGTGAACCATGCTGACTTTCCTAATTGAGAAATTACATCTTCTACTAAGGGCATAGGGAATGAATCCCTCCGAGTTTGTAAGTTGAGGTGTTTGTAGTCCCCACAGAATCGCCTGCTCCCATCCTTCTTGACTGGCAGAGTTACTCGGCATGCATATGCTGAGTTGCTTGGCCTCATTTTGCCCAACTCGACCAACACATTAATCTGTCGGTTTACCTCTGCCTCTTCCCAATACGACAGTCGACCAGGAGCTACCTTACAAGGTGGGAATCCTTGTGTGTCGATGATATGCTCTCCAATACTGCAACACCCGAGTTCCCCTTTGTTCCATGCGAACACATCTTGATATTGCTCCAGAATGCTCCACAGTTGTCGTTCCATCCCTTTATCTAGGTGATGATCGATCCTGATCTTCTGACAAATCTCACCCCACCGCGTTTCCTCCGTGGGGTTCTTCATGATTCACTCTTCAACTCTATCGTCGGAGGCATCGATCTCCATCTGCTGAACCTGCAGCAGCACAGATTCCTCGGCTGCAATTGCTGCTTCTGATAGACCTTGCATACGTCGCTCCTCATCATCAGCCCACTGGATCTAGTCGGCGTAGTCATCAGCATCAGTAAGCTCTTCCTTCATAAAGTCGTCCGCATTGGTCTGCATTGTTAGCTGCAGAATCTGCTAGGGTCCCTCCTTCTTGACCAATTCCTCAAACTCGGTATCCCCAAACTCAGATGCATCCTCATCATGGCCCGCCAATTGAGTCGCTTCTTCTGAGCTTTCGCTTGAGTCAGAGTCAGACTCAGATTCCAGTTTAACTAATAGCTCACAAGTGTCCTGTCGAGATGAATAAGACGCTCCGCTCATTACTTCCGAATTCCCAGAGGCAAGCCTCCAATTGTCCTTGTGGTCACTGGTGGCTGAGTCCGATCTTTGCATTAGATTCACCATGGTGAGTGGCAGCACCTCCACATCAGCTCCAGGACCTTTCCTGACTTGGATCAGTCCCTGTTCAACATCCACAATCGCGCCAATCTTGATCAGTAGATCAAGTCCAAGTAAAACATCATAGCTATCGGTATCCACAACCATGAAAATCATCCTGCATTGCACTCTTCCAACTTTTATCGGCACCTCCTCAATTCGGCCGAGTGCCTGGGTCAGGGCACCTAGGCCGTCTTGTATGCTTCCGATCTAATCACCAAATGCATTAGACCCAACTCCCGCACTATTGCAGCCGCCACGACTGACATGGATGCTCCAGTGTCCACCAGTCCTTTAATTAAACATTGATTTACTTCCACCGAAAGGTGGAGTGTCTTGCTTCTGTGCGTCTTGTTGATGCACAAACGTTTAAGTGCTAGAACAGCAGAAACCATCGATACTTGAGTGTTTGTAGCTTCCGCATCTTTCTTCCTTCGAGCTACCTTTACAAGATTCTCCAGGGGCTCCAACTCCCCTGGTATCATCATCACTGTTTCCATCGGCGTCAGTGATACCTTTCCTTTGACAAAATGGGAAAGAATCTTTGATTTGACAGACTCTTCCTGATTCGCTCCTGCTCTCTCAATTGTGGCATCAGCCGTTAGTCCAGACGCTGCTGGCGTCACCTCCACAGGCATTCTCCTTCTTGGTACCCGAGTGTAGGAGAACAAGTTCTCACTCCCACACAGCTTGTTAAGCTGGTGCAGGGTCGCTTCCTCATCATCCAACATTACCTCCAGGAAGTTAGCTGATCCGGGGTGCGTCTTCCCATCCCTTGGTTTCTTCCAGCATCTGTCCTCCGAATGCCCTAATCTTGCACAGAAAGAACACTTCACACCACAATTCTCTGTCCTATGCGGCATCCCACATTTGGCACATTTGGGCCGTGGTTCATTAAGCCTCGGACATGCTATGGCAGTGTGGTCTCCTCCTCTACAAATTTGGCATACTGCAGACATGTTGGAAGAGGATGATGTGACAGGTTTTGACACATTCCCCTTCATGAAATTGATCAGCGTATCATTGAAAGCATTAACTTGCTTCTCCATTATTGCCTCAGCAGCTCCCTCCTCATGTTCTTCCTTCAGAGGTTCGAATGGAGTTTCGCCGAGCTCACCCAGCACCCTCTCAAGTTCTGTGGCAGCACCCACCATTTCTTCTATGTCATTGTATGTCCTAACAACACATATCTTCCTAATTTCTGGTCTTAGCTTACCCAAAAATCGCCTCCTTTGTTCAGCATTGGGAATTTTCCCCCGTTGAAACAGCTTATCCAATCGCTCAAAATATCTCTGCAGCCGCTCCTTAGGTTCCTGTTTGATGACATCGAGCTTCATTCGAATGTCATCAGTGTCCACATGGCCATACTTCTGCAAAATCAATGTTCTCAGCTCAAGCCAGTCGGCCGGCGCCGGCTGCAGCTTTCGGAACCACTCCCGGGCTCTGCCTCTCAAATTGAGCTTGGCAATCTTAAAAAGTTTGTCCGCGTTGAGGTCGCGCACCTCTGTCGCCATACTGAGCCATTCAGCCCAATCGCTAACATCTTCATGATCGCGCCCCCAGAACAATTCGTCCATGCCCTGTGGACTAGTCATCTTGAAGATGTGTGATTAGGACAGAGAGAAGAAAACAAAACTGCTTACAGACACAAAGCCCTCAGACAAAATGTATGAACTCAACAACTGCTCATTGCTGCAGTTCAACTCGGATTACAAAAACATGGACATCGGACTACACACTGAACTCTGATTGAGCCCCTTCATACACAGGTCTCAGAGGTTCAAAGACTGATGGGATGGCAGAGAAAGGTTGCTCATCCGTCGACTGCTATTGAAATCGCCATTGTCCTTTTCGTCCTAACCACACCCTCCAGCTAATCAAGTGGGATCGGGATCCGCTATGCTCCACCCGAAGCAGGCGATCGCCCTCCTGAAACAAGTTTTCTACTCCAGGTATGTACAGCCTCACAAAATGGTTCGGCGACACTTCCGATCTAGGAATCCATATGTCCCCCAGCCTTGGGACACTACGTTGCCTTTCTGCAAGTTCAGGAGCGACCCTACGCAAGGTAGGAGGTGAAGTAGAAGCTGTCTTGAAGTTCTGAGGTCCATGCCCACCCCCTTGCGCCATCTGTCACACTCACCCAGACCCGTGCACTGGTGTAGAATCCACTATGGGACACTTCCATAACGATGTCCCCCATCCGAGCTTGGTCAGGATCTATATCCACAATTCTAACTATACCAAAACCCAGAAATCGTAAGATCACGGCCCCCCTTTGTGGCCCGTTCTGAATGGTCCAGAAATCGAACCTACGAACCAGGTTTAATTCACGATTTTCCTGTGTCAAGAGCTCCTCAGGAATCTCTTCTCCACTAGGCGAAGACATTATTCTTACGTCTCATATTACCTTGATTGTCACAAGCTCTATACTGGCCTCAACTACGCAACCTTGCTCTGATACCAAAAGAAGAGGGTCCTATGAGAACAGACAGCGCATACACTGTCTGATGTGAACCTTGTGCGCAGTCGACCTCACATCAGTTGACAGCTCAACAACTCCAAAACTCAAACTGGCTTCCTGCTTTCCCTGATCCCTCAATGATCCACAGACTGACCGACCCAACGACGCCAGCAATTCGAAGACACACACTTCCGGTCATGCATCTCAACACTGATACAAGTCCAAAGAAACTCTTCATTGCTTATTCACAGAAATATGTACATCCTCATGAGCTCAGGCATTTCTGGCCATTAGAAGCTCTGATATAAAAAGAAGAGAGTCCTAAGGCTGGCTCAACATATTGTTTTTCGTCCTCCTCGATTCCTCTCATTCAACTCAGCAACCAGAGCTCAACCATGCCTAAGACGCAGCGGAAAAAATCTCCAACAATGGCTAAGCCCTCACTACTATGCACTCTAACCCCCCTTACACCTCTCTTGATCTATTCCTTTTTTGCCGTTCGCTCCTTCCAGAAGCTCCTCCCACATGCTCCAAACCGCCATTCTCCATAATTGCATTGCGACCTCAGTCATAATTTGGAGCCGCCATTCAAGCTCCATACCCATTCAGTGCAGCCGCCATGCAAAACTCCTCAGTATAGCTCCTCCAGCAAAGCTTCTCATGCAAAAGCAGCCGTCATAGAAACCAACGGCTTAATTAACAACGGCCTAACTTCCCTAATCAGTGACATCCAGGAGTGTGACGTAACCTAATTTCGGGTTACATGTGTTCTATTCCAAAGATAAAATTGTTAAATATTTTGTATTTGTAGGCTTTCACATAGTGTAAAAATTCAAAGGAAATTTTATTTTTCTTTTGCACCCAATTCTTTTTATTATTTTATGAACCCTACTCAAAATTTCAAAATAATTAAAATTTTCCTCAATTCTAGATCCTAATTAACCTAATGATTATATTTGAAAACATTTGTAATCATTTTTTTAGCTAGCTCAAAATGTTGATATCATCATGTTTCTAGGCTCTTTTATTTTTTTCCTTTCCTTAACATTTTCATTTTATCCCACATACATAACATTCACTTATTTCATGCACTACCTATATTATTATAGTTTAAATCAAATGAAAAATTTGGGTTATCACTTTTGTCAATAATCTCATAGTGTGATCCCCATTTTTAAACCAATATCTTCATATTTCACAAAACCAATGGATTGTCCATTAATTGTTTTCTCCACCTACATTGTACTCACTTGATAATGAACATATTATTATTTCTATTCAAGAACGCATTACTATTCAATGAACATTTTCCTAACACAATAATTATCTCCATGATCATCAAAGCTTTAAAATTATTTGTTTACACAAAGTTGTTCACTGGTACCCATATTTACTCCAAGTTCTTCTCTTGTTAGGTTTTCCGATTCTTTTGAATAATGTTATGAAACTCTATTTCGAATATACTAAACTTAATTAAGTGCCATTGGTGCGTTATTCATTGCATTGGGACCCATTGTGGAGTTTGGTGTAACCATTAATGTGGTGTCCTCCAAATCCATTGTTTCCTTCCAAATTCATCATTATGTCTTTCAAACATGGTGGGGAGCTCTCCTTTCCACCTTGCTTGTGGTAATATTATTAGCTAACACCAATTGATCCATCTCTTTGTTGTACACAAAATCTAGAATTTCATATGCATCATCTTCAACGTCGAAAATGTTCTTTAAATGGGTTTTTTTTACTAGAGGATATGTATTTTTGACCAGAAAACAAAGGCTTGAATGACAATGGGTATCTTTTGAATAATCAAGTTGACTAAAATGACCGATTTAACAATAAGTCAAATCAGACATCTAGTCAAATTGGATTTAAAAATACCACTTAATCAACTTGGTTAGTGGCCTGTTAATACGACCATTCAATCTAGCCAAATTGGCAAGTGCCCTAATCAATAAGGCCACCTATTATACTCAATCAATAGGACAACTAAGTAGGCTTGGTCAAAATGGCCAATTATAAATTCTAATACTAGTTGGGTATTTTGGGACTACATGTAACATTTTGACTATGTTCGACCAATTAGAAAAAAAGTTGGAAAACGTAAAAACTAGCTAATCATAACTAAATGAATCATGACCAAATTAATTATGGTTAAATTATATATATATGGTTTATCTAACTATGGTTAAATTGATTATATTGAAATTAATTATGGGTCAACTACCTAGGGAAAAACTAATTAAAATCAAAATTAACCATAACTAATCTAACCATGGTCAATTTAATAATAATTGGTTTAACCCTAGTAAGTTTAGCCATGATATTAATTTAGCATAATTAATTTAACCATTACTAGTTGGGCCATTATTGGTTTTAACATAATGAATTTAACCATGGTTACTATAAGGATAACTAAATTAGATATATTTATTTGTAACATATTATTATTTTACCCTAATAAATTTAACCATAATTAATATAACAATAATTAATTTAAAACTATTGTTAATTGAACCATGGTTGGTTTTGCCATAATTATTTTAACAATTTGATTTTATCCATAATTATTTCATTCATATTTATTTTAGCCATAATTAGTTTTTGCATAATTGATTTTTGCATAAATTATTTATCCATTCATTAGTTTAGCCATATTAAATTATAAGTGGTTGTTTTACACAAATTTATTTACTCATGGTTAGTTTAGCAAAGGTTAATTTTTCCATAATTAATTAACCATTTTTATTTTAGCCATAATTACTTCATTCATGTTTATTTTAGGCATAATTCATTTTTTCATAATTGATTTTTCCATAAAATATTTATTCATTAATTATTTAAGCCATATTAACTTTTTTCATGGTTAGTTTAGCCACAATTGGTTTGACCATAAAATATTTATTCATTAGTTAATTTAGCCATTTCTAATTAGCCATGGTTGGTTTAACCATAAAATATTTATTCATTGGTTAATTTGGCCATATTTACTTTACTTATGGTTAGTTTAATCATATTTATTTTACTTATGGTTAGTTTTAGCCATTTCTGGTTTGGCCATGATTGGTTTAGCCATAAAATATCTATTCATTAATTAGCTTAACCTTATTTACTTTATTCATGATTAGTTTTACCATATTTATTTTATTCATGATTAATTTAACTGTGGTTGGTTTTGCCATAATTATTTTACCCACAATTAGTTTAGTCATTATATATTTAACCGTTATTTATTTAGATATGGTTAATTGAACCATAATTAGTTTAATCATGGTTATTTTCCATAATCATTTTTAATTTTTGGTTGTTTAACCATTATTACTTTAATAATCATTAATTTTTTGATGATTACTTTAGTTGTGGTTGGTTTAGGCATTATTATTTTACCAATAATTAATTTTTCCATAATTAATTTTTCCTAGGTTAAACTAACCACCTATTTAATTTATGTAAGGTAAGTATGTGGTTAAATAGTGTAAATACAAATAGTTTATACGTAGGTGTATTTATTTATACATACCCTACCCATATTCCACCTATTTACCTATATTTAAACCTATAGGTAACCTAGTTATATAGGCTAGGGTAGGCCATTTATAAACCTATGATAAATTACTAGTTGGTTAATTAATTATTTACCTAAAATAAATTAATGAATGTGTAATTAAATATTTAAATATTAATTATTATAAATACATTGTTGATAATATATAATTAATCAGGTCAAATTTGTAAGGATTAGTTATAATTTTTTGTAATTATTAATTATAACTAAATAATTAAACATTAACTATTACTATTTTTTATTTTAACTTAATTAACGTACATATTTACCTACCTTTTTATTTATTTACTTAATTTATATATCTTACATAGTTATTTAGGAATAATGTTGTGTGAACTGAAAGGCTTTAGTGTTATGTGGAAATGAAAATGTCTTTCCTTCCTAAAAGTTCATCCCATATTATTTGTCATCCTTTCCAAATGATGAACAATATAAATAGATGCACCACAAGCATCCAAGACATAAGAAATATTTTTAAAAGGAAGCCCACTTGGGATGAGGCTATTGAACATGTTCAACCTTAAAGGCCAAATTCAAAATGAAATAAGATTTTCCTACCTAGGTCATTTAGGTGTAGGCTTAATCTAGGTGGTGTACATTTAAGCTTAGTAAAGGTCATAGCTTAGGTTGCCCTAACTTACTTTAAGTTTCTTTACATAGTCATTAGTTATAAGCTTTTAGATTCTAGGCCTAGGAGCTTAGGTTGTAGGTTCTTAAACATAGGGACCTTAGGAGTAGGTATTTAATTTTAAGTTTAACCTAGGTTGCGTAGGTTTTATCCACATGGCATAGCCTAATGGCCAATGTTTATATGTGACATGGCATAGCCTATATGGTCAATCTTTAAATGCCACATGGCATACCCTAGGTGGCCAATGTTTAGATGCCACATGTATTAACTTGGGTGGCCACTATTAAAATGCCACATGGCATTTGCCTAGTCAAAATGGTCTTTGATTAGTTAAAAAATCATTTGACTATTATATTGAACAATTAAAATGACTAATAAAAAATACTAGTTGAAATGACTAGTCAAAAATGCCAACCTAAGCATGGTCAAAAAGTACATGGCCCAATCAAAATGGACATGTTCAAAACAACTTGTCTAAAATGAGTGAGAGGTTTTTTTTATGTTTGTCCAAGATGGGTCTTCTTTTACCAAAATTTCTAGTAAAAAAATTTAAGAATTCTAGTAGTGATTAATTCCAATTCTTGAACTATAACTAGTACTGTGAGTTCCCAATGTTGTGCTACAATTACTGTGAGTTCCAACTCCTATTCATTGTAAGTACTATGAGTTCCCAATATTGTGGTGCAATTATTTTGAATTCCCACTTCTGTTCATTTTAAATACTATGAGTTCCCAATATTATGCTACAATTACTTTCAGTTCCAACTTTTGTTCATTCTAAGTACTATGAGTTCCCCAATATTTTATTATAATTACTATGAATGCTAGCTCAAGTTATAAGTACTATGAATGCCAACTTTTGTTATAAATATTGTGGAACCTTTTAATTTTAGCTCTAAGTACTCAGTTCCCATCCCTATTCTTGTATTGTGAATTCCAAGTCTTGCCATAGTACTATCAGTTCTTTGAATAGTGCAAATGGATGTCCTCTTTGAGTACTTAGTCCATTTCCTATTGTGAATCTAGATTGGTAAGTACTTTGACTCCATCCTTGTTGTGAACGTATTGGTAAGTATTATGAGTTCCAAATAGTCCAAATGAAGGTCCTCTTTGAGTACTATAAGTCCAGTTCTTATTATGCAATGTGAACAGATTGGTGAAATGGTGGGCGTCCTGATTGGACAACAAAATGATTATGACTAGTACTATTAAAATAAACTATTTCTTTGAGTACTTTTATTTCTTATATTTGCCTTCATAAGTATTGCAATTTACATTTTGATCTAGTAACACCCAGAACCTTAATATACATGTAGTGTATTGAGGTACAAAGTAGGATGGACAAAACATCAAAGTATTGGCTTGTACTTGGGTAAATGCATGGTATGGTGGTTCATTTTTAAAAATAATCATATTCCACAAAAGTCCATATTCTAGTGTTAAATTTTTAATTTTTTGTGGTACTATTGGTTAATTGGTAGTAAAGTCCATCTATTGAAAGCAATAAAGTTTATATTAATAGGAGCCCAAGTAGAGATTCCAAATATATGCACCTTTGAAAAAAAAAAAATTGAAAATGAATGAAAAACAACAATGCTATGGACTTATGCAAATACAAGTTAATTTAAGGCATTCAAAAGTTTGTAGGTGGAATTTGGCTATGATTCTTAAGGAAATTTTTCACATAAAAGTGTATTATTTCATTCTAACTCATATGCTAAGTCACTATAAATAATTTTGAATAAAAATTAAGATGAACCTTTCAATTTTCGATCATTCTAGTCAATTGAACAATCCATAGTTTTGAACTTTCAAAAGTCCATTACTATTAGCAATGAACTTTTTATCAATAAACAAATACACAAATATCTTCAAAATAAAGTTGTTAGTTTACATTCAATTACCAATTAATAGATTTTAAAATATATTATTCACCATATGCCTTTGAAAAAGGGGCCGATACCCAACAAAAAAAACCATTGTGACACCAAAAGTGAGCCACCATACCTTGCATTCACCCATTTAATCTCTATAGTATTAAGACTAAGAAATGAGGTTTTGTTAATGATTTACACCTCCTTGTCCAATTTGGATCACAATTAGTTGATTTTGATATGTCTTTTGGAATCATAATAATTTCAAAAATCTAAACATGATATTGTGGTTATTTGATTGTGTTTGCATTAACAAATAGGACATTTACTCAAGTGCAAACATAAATTTTTATTGAAAGGAAACTACAACATGATGTTCACAACATGAAACATAACATCAAGAACACTTTAAGGTTCTTATCACATGAAATACACAAACTTGTGTAATGAAGAAAAAGAGAACCAAACCATCAACACCAAGGTATTTAACTAAAAGACCAAACCACAAATAACCAAACTAATATAAGTAAAGAAAGTAATTCAACCTCGTGAAAGTAACCTAATTACTTTCCTACTCCAATAACAAATGAAACCTAACTAGTTGAGTTTGAATTTTCAACATTCCCCCTCAAACTCAAATCCACTTCTAGTACACTAAGCATTTTTCTAAACTTCCTTAGCTCGTATGTACTTAAAGCCTTTGTGAAAATGTCAACAACTTGATCTTTGGTACTAACATGAATAAGGTCAATTTCTTTTGCTAAAACTTCTTCTCTAATAAAGTGGTAGTGCACCTCAATGTGTTTTGTCCTAGCATGATAGACCGGGTTGTTAACAAGTAGTATGCTACTGATGTTATCACAATAAATGACAATAGGAGCATCCACTGACTGTCCCAAATCAGAAAGTAGTTTTTGTAACCAAACTATTTCACATGCAACAATTATTGCACCTCTATATTCTGCCTTTGTGTTTGATAGTGCAATTGTTGGTTGTTTTTTACTGCTCCAACTAATAGCACCACTTCCAAAAGAAAACATGAAACCACTAGTCGATCTTCTATCTAAAACATTGCCAGCCCAATCAACATCCGTGTATCCATGTACTTGTAACTAGCTTTTGGCTTCATAAAAAATTCCACATTGTAATGTATGTTTTATGTACTTCAGTATGCACCTCACTACATCTAAATGTGGCTTTCATGGTGTTTGCATGAATTGACTCACCACTCCAACTACATAATTTAAATCTGGCCTTGTGATGGTCATGTAAATCAAACTCCCCACTATGCGTCTATACATATAGTGGTATCCTCCACAAGGTCTCCTTCATCTGCACTTAACTTCACATTTTGCTCCAATGGAATTGAAATGGGTTTGCAACCCGTCATCCCATATTCCGTCAATTTGTTCAAGGCATATTGCCTTTGTAGTAACCATATCCCTTTAGGGAACTAGATTACCTCAATGCCAAGGAAGTAACACAACTCTCCCAAATCCTTCATCTCAAACTTTTGCTTCAAAAGCTTCTTCAAATCAAAGATGTGTGCATCACTATCTCTTGTGATAATCAAGTCATCAACATAGATGATTATGATTACAATCCCATGATCTGTCTTTTTCACATATAGTGAAAAATCTACAATGGATGTAATCCACTTGTGACAAGATACTGACCTATCTTGTCTGACCAAGCTTAGGTGCTTGCTTCAAGCCGTACAAAGCTTTCTTCAACCTACAAACCAAATTAGGGTGTGTTTGGTCCACGTAACCTAGTGGTTGCTCCATGTACACTTCTTCATGTAAATGTCCATGAAGAAAATTTTTCTATTACATCCATTTGATGTAAAGACCATCCTTTTACTGCTGCCATAGTAATGATTGCTCTTATAGTTGTCATTTTGGCAACTGGACTATAGGTCTCTTCATAGTCTACGCCATAAGTTTGGGCATAACCTTTGGCAACCAATCTAGCTTTGTATTTACTCACAAATCCATCTGCATTGTGGTTGACTTTGTACACCCATTTGCACCCAATTGCTTTTTTATCCTCTGGTAAAGCTACCAATTCCTAAATAGCATTCACATCCAAAGCTGCCATCTTTTCATCCATGTCATTGTCCCACTTAGGGTTTCCAACTGCTTATTTAAAACAAGTGGGTTCAACCTCTTGTATAACTCTCACCATGTATGCGTAATGATGAGCTACAAAGCCATCATATGTGAATATTTGTATAAGGTACTTGACTCGTGTGGATCCACTATTGGTATTAAGTGTTTTCAAAACTTTCTTGGCCATCCGAACTTCAGGAGTAATAACTAAAGGGATTATTGATTCTTCACCCACTCTTCTCTAAATCACTTGACTCATCATTTACATGAGGATTTCTAGATGATGTTTGAGAACTACCATGTATAATGTTTAAAGATCTTAATCTTCGTTTCCATGGAGTGCTATTGGACTCACTAGTTGAAGACTCTTGTGGTCCACTAATTAATTATGATTTTTATTCCACATTTGATGAAACATCACCATTTTTAGCCTCTCCATTTTCTGCTATCTTTAGTGGTGAGTACCAACTAATCATCTCATCAAACACAACATCTCTACTCACTTACAACTTTCGAGTGGAAGGATTGAAACATCTATATCCTTTTTGTTCTAAAAAATATCCAATGAAGATACATTTCTTAGCTTTTGGGTTCAATTTTGATCTCTTTCCATTAGGAACATGCACGTATGTAATGCAACCAAACACTCTAAGGTGTGAGACATCTGGTTTCTTACCTGTGAATTTTTTCTTTAGGTGTCATGCCATGAATTGTCGTTGTGGGTGTTTAATTCATGATATAGACTATAGTTACTACCACTTCAACCCAAAAGTAATTTGGTAAATTCTTTTCATTCAACATGGCACGTGGTATTTTTGCAATGTGCCTATTTTTCCTTTCAACAACTCCATTCTGCTGTGGGGAATAACTACATGAGTATTTCCTTTGAATTCAATGCTCCTTCAAGTATTCATTGAATTCATTTGAAAAATACACTCCCCTTCCATTGGACCTTAGGCACTTGATGTTCACACCCTTCTCCTTCTCCACCATTGCTTTGAAATTTGAAAAATGTTGAAACACGTCACCTTTGTGTTTCATGAAATAGACCCACACCTTCCTTATGTGGTCATTAATGAAACTCACGTAATACTTACATCCTCCAATGGATTTTATTTTCGTGGTCCACACATCTGAGTGGATCATTTCCAAAGGTTTAGAACTTACATGAGTTGTTTGTGCTGGGAATGGATGCCTAGCTTGTTTCCCGAATTGGCATGCTTCATAAACTTTTGACATCACCTTTTCTGTTCCAAATTTGGGAAGGCCTCTAACAAGATTATATTTCTCCATTAGCTTAAGACATTAGAGATTAACATGGCCAACCCGCTTGTGCCAAATTCCAATGTCTCCAACTCCTTTTCCATGTGTGAATAACATGGAATTCACCTTAGGCATATTCACATCCAAGGTGAACATTCATCCATTCCTTTCTCCTTTTGCAATGAACTTGCCTTGGTTTTTCATATTTTCTACAAAACATCCATTTGGGTTGAATGTCACTTGTAAACCTTGTTCCACCATCTGGCCTACGAAGACCAAATTTTTTGTTATGGTTGGAACATGAAGTACATCTTTCAAGTACTTTGTTTGCCCATCTTGCATGGATAATGGCACCTTGCCAATCTGTGTGATGGGATGTGTAGTGTCATCACCAGTTTCCACAAACCCCAATGTCTTCAAATCCTTTGTGTCTCTAAACCATTCTCCATGACTAGTCATGTGCTTTGAAACTCCAGAATCCACATACCAGACATTGTTATCTAATACATCTCCTATCATTGAATTTGCCATGTGTTGCATCACAAACAGTTGCTCATCACCTTGATTGCTAGTTAATGCATAATTCCCTTGTTGCAGCTTTCCATTTCGTGCATCATGCTCCTTTTGATAACAGTTCTTCGCCATGGGCCCAGGTTTCCCATAGTAGTAGAAATTTGAATCGTTATTTGGTTGTTGACCTCGATTACTTCCACCACGACCTCCACGATTTCCTTGACTTCCTCTTCCTCCAAAGTTTCCTTGTCCACCTCCATGAACTTGACCTTCATGTTGATGATGTCCACCATGCGAACTTCTGTGTCAACCTCGAAATGAAGTTTTACCACCTCTATTTCTACCTCTATTAATATTTGATTAGAAAGCACTTTCTTGTGATCCTCCATTGGATGAAGTACCAACAATTTTCATCTCTTCACTTATAAGTAGTGTTATTAAGTCTTGGAAATCGAGAAATGTTTCTCGAACTGCAATTGAAGTACGAAATTAACTACAGTTTTTTCCAAGTCCATTCAAGGTGACAGCCATTAAATCTTCATCATCTATAGGGGCTCCTATAGATGCAAGAACATCTACAAGGTTTTTCACCTTTATAGAATAGTCACTAATGTTCATCTTGTTTTTCTGGAAATTATGTAACTTTTACTTGAGCTGCATTTTGCGGGCTTGTGTATTGGTGCTATACATCTTCACCAATGTATCCCAAGCTTGCTTGGGTGATTTTGCATCTTGAATATGCACAATCATGGAATTAGACACACTCACAAAAGGCCAATACAAGACTTTCCTTACTTTTTCATGCCAAGTTTTATTGGCTTGAATTTGTTGTTGTGTGGGATCCTAGGAGAGGAGGTTCTTTCTCATCACCAATTATGAATTCTTAGTAGCCTTTCCCCATCAAGAAGTTCATAATCCTAAATTTCCACATTTGGAAATTGTTCTTGTCTAGTTTTTCAATTGCAATTTGAAAAAGACCATCCGCCATCTCTCAAGGCAACATTCAATGTCTTTTTGGGGTTTCACAAATGATTTTAATTCCTTCCTTGGGTTTTTAGGATTGGGGTTAGGGTTTTCCTTCCTTAGGTTTCTAGGATTAGGGTTAGGGTTAGGGTTGAACAAGATTGACCTTGCATATGTATGTATGTCTTGAGTATTATACGAAATTCTATATTAAACATAGGTTTTACATATATGTACGTATCTCGTATAATATTTCGTATGGTATTAAGTACATGATTACATACCACACTTTTATATGAAGGTCTTGATAATGTATTTGCACTTCCCAATCTTCAAACTCCTTCCTTCAAGTTCTCCCAAGTTGTATTTGCTCCACTTCAAAAATTTGTTTTAATGTCTTTTTAAAACAAACTTTTGTCATAGTAACTTTGAAAAGTTGCACCGCTCACATATGACCTCGGATTGATCTGAAATTTTGATGAAACATGAATAATTATGTCTACTACCTTCTCTCAAATTTTGAGCTCATTTAACTTCATAAAATGAAAGATCTTGCTACTTCCTTGAAGTCACCTCAAATTGGGACCTGAACACAAAATGACTTACAACTTGCTCTCAACAACTCCAAACTCCTTGAGATTTTGGGATACACATTAGATATATGTCTTCTATATTTTCTCAAAATTTCAGCTCTATTGATGATGACCACAAAAAGTTATCAGTTTAAAAAAGAACTAACTTCAAAACTGAAATTAAAACTTTAAATGCTTGGATCTTTCTTAATACAGATCCAAATGACATGAACTTTCTCTCACATATATATTCCTTTTATGATCTATAAGATCCCAAAGTTTCAGATCCAAAAAAGCTCAAACAAAGGAGATATGACCAAAAAACCAGATTTAACACAAAGTCTTCAAAGGTTCATAACTCTCACAAAACATATCCTTTTCTTTTGAAAATTTGAAAATAGAAGTGTCTTATAGTCTTCTATAATCTCTCCAAGTTTCGCTTCAAGATCTTTTCATAGTAGATCTAGATTTAAAAATTTGACTTCCACAACCTTTGATATGTTGATCTCCTCTCACCTCTTTTATTTTCTTTCCTTTCTTTTCACATTTTTTCCTTTCCCCATTTCTCTTTTGCACTTGAAAAACTCTTATGATATTACTAGAGACTCTCAAGCTTTAAATCTAGAAACTTTTTAACTTTAGATCTCTTTCAACTTTCACGTTCAACAACTTAAGCTCTAATACCATGTTAATAAATAGTAGATCTACTCAAGTGCAAACATAAATCTTTATTGAAAGGAATTACAACATGATGCTCACAACACGAAACATAACATCAAAAACTCCTCAAGGTTCTTGTCACATGAAATACACAAACTTGTGTAATGAAGAAAAGAAAGCCAAACCATTAACACCAAGGTATTTAACTAAAAGACCAAACCACAAATAACCAAACTAATATAAGTAAAGAAAATAATTCAACCTTGTGAAAGTAACCTAATTACTTTCCTACTCTAGTAACAAATGAAACTTAACTAATTGAGCTTGAATTCTCAATAATGTTAATATAAATTTGCATTCAAGAGGAGAATAGAAAGTACTACCAATACATAACAATGCCAAAGATATCCATTGGCGATACTAAATTATTAGCAAGTTTAATACTAAAGTGGGCCTCACTGCCACGACTAGGAGACATGAATATTGAAGAGATCAACAAGTACAAGGAACTATCAATACATACCTAAGGATTGCAGAAGGACCAAAGATTGCACTACCTACCTGTATTCAATTTTTGCTCAAGATTAGGACCTATTTACAAGTACCATTCCTTCAAATTTTCGAAAGTAAAGTTGAACATTTAGTAAGTACACATGAAGAAACTTTAATAAAAATATTCACCAAAACCATGTTCAAGCATGGATTCCATGAGATGGAGTCTCTTTATCAAAGAAGTTTTCATAAAAAAAACCTTGATTTCAACTCTGGAAACATCTTTCATGAATTGGAATTGTCTTTAGAAAACAAAATTTTATTATAATTCAAACTACTTATTAATGAAATTTGATGTGCTAAAGGAGCTTCACAACTCTAAAGATAAGTTGTAATTAAACCTTACAAATGAACCAATTCTCATGAATAACCTCCTAAACAAATAATATGGGTTTAAAAATGGAATAATGAACCTTCTCACACATGGAAAGAATTCAAAGTTAGAAGTAAAGAGGCACATTTGGCTTTCGAACTATGCAAGTCAACTTTACAATGGAAATGGCTAGGTGTTCATCAGGTCTAGTATTTTTGACATTGAAAAATATTATCAAAATACATTCTGACATTATGAAGAAAAGGGATTTGGTAGATTGTAATTACAAAACCCTAAATCATTCAAAATTCATGGAAGGGAGTTTAGGCTTACATGAGTGTCGGGAAAGTTCTTCTCTTTCCTCCATCCATTGGTAGTTACACTAATCCAATCCAAGTTCGATGGTTGAAGCTTAAATTTTTGGATTTGAATTCTGCACACCAAATAATTTGCAATAGTCTGGATGCATCAACTTGTTATAGTTTGCCATCTTACAATTATTGGAGGTGAGAAGATGAACTACAAGACACCAAAGGTGGTAAGTGTGATTACAACTAGCAACAACAATGTCTCGACAATGGAACCACATACAACATGATGGACATTTATTCAAGATGAGGGTTTCCTACTTCATCACATTTTTAGCATGGTGTAAAATAGGACAATTTAAGAAAGAGGGGCACAAGTGATGGGATAATTGCTTTAGAAAGGCAATCCCATGAGATTCCATTTGAGATTGTTGTTGAAAATTTTTAGCAACTTTGGCAACTCATTGAATTTGAGCGTCATGGTTGTGAAAATTGCTAAGTGCACAATGGTAATCATTCTCCTTAATGTTAGCCTTTGCACTCAATGCGACTACCTCCAAATCACATACAAAACTTGATAACCTCTCCTTGGTAGCTTGTAGTTCCCCTTCTACATAAAATATTTCTTTGTTTCCTGAGAAGCCTTTACAACATTAGGTACCTACATGAACATGTTTATAAATTTACAAAGCTTGTTGCAAGTAGTTACACAATCCAAACATGTAGGCTTAGAAGATGTTGGCACCACGGGATGTTGCAACTTCAAGCTCTTTGTCATTATCAAAAGACAAAAACATTTGCACATTATCTACAAATGAAGGCCAAAGAATGTCAAGTGCATGACAATTCTTTTTAGAACAATACAAGTAGTTGTCACATATAGACCTTTGATGACAAAAAACAAAGAAGGATGGAACATGATCCAAACTTCTTCAAATATAACCTTGGAAACTCCAGTGTCATTAGACATTGGTGTCTTAGCAAAATAGTTCACCGTAAGCACATTAGTCACATCAGAGGCCATTGCCACTGTAGAACCATTCACTGCAAGCAAGTTGTGGAGGTCTTGTTTTAGCTTTATCACTATCTCCTTCATCTCCTCCACATCTTTCTTCAACATGTTATTTGATTTGATTTCTTGAAGTATGAAAACATACATTGTGTTGTATTGCTTCCTAGTATTTTGGATTGTTTTAGATAAACCATCTTTGCCCTTAGACAAGGTTTCCAGGTCTGATTCTATGTGCAATATGTGAGCCATGGATTATAGCTTAATGATTAGTTAAGCCTTAGTTCCTTAATTTTCTTTAGTACTAATGATTGGAATGCTTATAAGCCTCCAAGTAGTGATTATTAATAGTTGAATAAGCCTTTGTGATATTTCCAGGCATATAATATTTTCTTTATTTCAGTTGATGTAACGCTTAATCAGTTAAGCACCTAGTAAACCTTTTAAAGTACATTATCCCTTTTATGTTGAAGAGAAGGGAAAGGGGATGTAGAATTAGATGTGATTTATTTATTGATAGATAGAAATACAAGCCCATAATTAACAATAACATTTCGCCATGACAAGGTTAAGTTAGTCTGTAGAAGAATCTTCAAGCACTAATGATGTACTTGTAAGATTGTTAGGATGTAGTCCTAGTACATCTTTATTTAGTTCCACTTCTATCAGACTTCTAAATAGAATCAATTCAAACTTAAGTATTAAACACTTTCGCCCGAGTAGCCTCAGGTGAATTACAACTGAATAACTGACTTAAAGGATAGATCACAGTTGTAAAAAATCTAGGATGCGACGAATAGTGCGAGCGAGGTACTCAGCTTGATGCTCCAGTGGAAGTGGGTTGATCGGGCCTCGTAGCCAACGATAATGGCCATCACCGGAAACCCACGTTCGACAATGGAGACGGACATCATCATCTTCGCACTGGCACTCTTCAAATCTTTTTGGCGCGGCTCCACGAGCAGGAACAAACTCTAAATAAATTGCTAAAGCACGTGGGTTAGGAAATAATCGACGATCCCATACCGAATGAGCGACTTGAGTGCGCACCATTCTCTTGGGCGGTTCTTCTTCGCGTGGCCGTTGAGAAACATTCAAATCGAACGGTGCTTCTTCAAGCTCTTCTTGTTGTACGGGTGCGACTGGAGGATTTGAAGGCGGAGCGTCATCGTCCGCCATGACTAGTTGCGCCTGCATCAACAAAAACCCAAGAAGGTGCAAACAAGGTGGTACTTGTGTTCAAAAAGGGTTAAGGCCTTTTATTTAACAAATTAGGGTAGGCGTAAAATGTGGGAGTGACGGCGGAACCTTATCAAAACTCGAACACCCTAGATCTAAGGGATTCATCAAACCCTAAATTCAACGGTGACTTGTGTAGCAAGTACTTGTTGCAAAGCCTCTGGACTTTTGTTTTAATTAGTTGTTCCTCACAAATCCACCGTTGGATTTGTGTCAAAATTGAATCAATTTTAGTTTGAAAGGTGTAAAAGGCCCTCCCCAAAATTCAGCTCGATCGGGCTTTCTGTCAGGGAGCTACGTGGGTTGGAAGTGAGGGGGGTTGTAATGGGGTTAATAGAATGATTTCCATGGCAAAGCCTCTGGACTTTTGGTTCAATTAGTTGTTTCTCTCAAATCCACCGTTGGATGTGGGTCAAAATTGAATCAGTTTTAGTTTGGAAGGTGTAAAAGCTTCTCCCCAAATTTCAGCACCATCGGTTTTGGCGTAAGGGAGCTGCACTGGTTAGAAGTAGAGGGGGTCAAATTGGTTGTTTTTTTTCCCTCAATCTAGGCAAGTGGTTTCTAGTTCAAGGCTTAACTCTTAATCAAAGAAATGAAATAAAATAAAAACTTATGAGATGTTGTAACATGTCTTCTTTATTATTAGCTTTCCAAAATTCAATGCATGTTAGATTAAGAGGTTGTTGTAGATGTCATGACAATTGAACCGGAAGGTTCCAACCATTAAGCGCGACATGGAATTGAATAACCACATACGGCTCCTTCATATCCCATCATGGTAAGTTACGATTCTCTCACCCTATCTTTGTATCTTCAACTTGGACACAATGCGTTAGATCATTAGTGAATTCATTACTTCCTTTGAACCACTTACTTGTTAAACTACAATTACATAGTAGTTCCACTTCCAACCGGTTTTTATGTGAGTGCATATCTTAATGGTGAAGGTGTGCAATAATTCCTCACACAATAGTTCCCAATTATGTAACGAGATGCGGTCATTGAGCTGTTCAAAAGCTCTAACACTTGTTCTTCTAGCACATCTACCTTAGTTGTAATGGCCTTGGTTGCGATGATTGGACTACAACTACAACCTTGAATATCCTTTGCATTTGCTTGTAAGCTAGTTGCACAAGGGGGTAACACCCCTTTGGAGTCGGAGCATCATGTTTGATTTTTAAAGGTTACTTCTACAAATTTTGTGTAGTTCATTTTCATTCCCTTGTTATCAGCAATAATCCTTTTTGCAAATGCTAAATAGATCACAATCTTTGACTGACCTTTTTGATAAATCACACTATTAAGATGTCTTATTTTTTATTCTAATTTTGGTGGGTTACCATCTACCTTGAACTTAAACCCATTGTGCCCTTTCTTGGGACCTCATACTTAATGCATTCAGCTTTTGTTGCATATTCATCAATGCTAGACTTCTGGGGATCCAACCCTTCACCACACAACCCCAACATAGACTTAAAATGTTGATAAAACAAGACACAACTCTCACCTTCACCAAGACCAATTTCATGTAGCTTCATCGGCTCCATGGAATCTTGGCCAAGAACCTTAACTTTGATCGGCAAGATGGTTCAAATTGGAGTTGTCACAATTGTTTTTAGATTGACTAAGCAACCTCAAAGACAAAAACTAGTGACGTTAAGGGAGAGACCAATCTATAACAATGTCAAGGATCTAATGCACAACTACACACAAGATTTAATAAGTTTGTAATCTGCCATTGTAGGGATGAAACGCACTTTGGACAAACATATAAACAATAGTAGCCCCAATAAAAATAATAATCAGACCTTCTTGCACACTCAATAAAATTATCACCAAAGATCAAATTTACCTTAACATAACAACAAAACTCTTGATCTTAAAATTCCAAAAAATTCACAATAGAAAACATGCACGCAAACTTGTTACGCACTTGCAAATAGCCAAGCTTCAAACTTGCACTCACAAACAAACTACCATGCAATCAATTAGCTAGAGAAGAAAAAATTGGTGATTGTTAGTTAGATTTTTCATATTACTAATGGTAGCTAGTTTTCAAACTCAAATTATCTTACATGATTATTTGGTTTATTAGCGACAAGGGTTTGCACTATGTCCATGTTATAAAAAGAATTGGGAAATTGAGGGATTCTCAAATATTCCATTTTTGGCTTTCGATAGGTGTGTTTCCCCAACCCAATTTTCATAGTGTAATGAAAAGGGTGCTCAATATTAATTGGAGGGCTAATGTATATTTTTTTGGCCCTATTTTGGATTTTCACTAAAATTTTAATTCACAAGAATAAATCTTGGGTTTTTCCACTACTCAAATCCATTATGTTTTTAGTGAATTGGGACAAAGCTCAATAATATGCAACTTACATAGTTTTGGCAAGAAAGGACAAATTGATTAGGACATATTTAGTGAAATATTTTAAAAATGTTTTGGGTAATGATATGTTGCATTAAGTAATTTGTAGTTTTAAAAAATTGACATGGATATTATGAGGTCCCAAGGTAATATGATGTGGATTGACATGCCACATCATCATGTAACACATTTAAAACTTTTTTAATTTTTTTTTCCCCCCCCGATCATGGATTGTAAATTTTTCACATCATGCCATGACAAAAATACATGCTATGATTTTATATATATATGGATTTTTTTAACAAAATATTTTGAAGATATTCACTATCATCATTATACATGTTTCATATATCATATTTATACATGATATCTCATCAGATTACGTAAATTAATTAACACATTCATCAAGGTTTGAACCCAAGACTTTATTGAGATGCACTAAGCTCTTCACCACCAAACCACTTCAAGTCTTTGATAAGATAAAAAGAAAGTTTAATTTTATTGTCTTCGACATGAAACTATTTTAAAAATTCAAACTTTAACATTTTTTTTTCCCCCCAAAATTTATTCAAATGTTACAATGAAAACATGATTTTGAAATTTATTCAATAATCTATTCATGAAAATAATTATAATTTATAAATTTGCAATATGAAGGTTTCAAAAAACAACTTAAAACAACATGTTATAAATTAAAAAAATCTACAAATTTTTTTTGTGTAAATTCATCTACAATATTCATAAATGGGATTGAATTCATTGAATTCATTGTGAATTCAAAAGTGCTTTCATTAAATCTTTAAAAAAGATATTTTTATTGTGTAAAATATATGTTTAATTTTGAAGAATTATAAGTTTTTTTTTCCTCAATATGATTTTGTACAATTATAAAAGAAAACTTTTGCAATGTTATTTGAGTTGTTGTCACCCATAAGTAGTTTTACCCATATTTTCCTATAAAAGAGTTACAAAGTTGCAAAATTGTTTAAATATCTCAATATCACTTTGAAAAAATATCAATTTTAAATTTGATAAAATTTGATTTTTTGGGGAAAAAACCATTGTTTATGCCCCCCCCCCCCTTTAAAATTGGCAAAAAATGGTCATTAGAAGAAAATTTAATTAAATAGTCAATATATATAACAATATATTTTACCTTTGTAGAAATAAAAGAAACATAATTTGGTGATATTCTAGAATTAAATAGTTGGATTACCCTCCCCTACTCTTTAGTCAACAATATTTTTTGTTTTATCTTTGGTGGCAAATTTTTGCAAGTTGGTGGTTTTTGGGGAAATATTAAAAAATAATGAAATTTCAAAGATTTTTTTTTGAGGGGGTTCATTCATTATATATATAAATTTTTTATAATAATTTCTAGGACTTGTAACCAAAATATAAAAGGATTTTAACAACCTAAAATCTCCATATATTGTTTATAGCCAAAACATAATTAAATCTTTTTATCAATGATCATCATTTGAACAACACCACAAAATTGAAAATAATAATAATTATTCATTGCTTCCATTTTTAATGTTTATAATTTTAAAAAAATGATTCAAAATTTTCATCTTTAAATACTTGAACATAAACTTGTGACAAAACCAAGCCTAAAAAAAAATGTTAAATCATGGTAATAATTAAAATAATAATATACCCAAACAACTTTTAAAAAAAATAATCTAGCTAAGATTTATATTTCTCATACATCAAGAGATAAAATGGAGAAATAATTTAAGGGTTTTTTTTGAGGTTTTGTTATTGTGACATCATAAACATTTGTAATAAAAAACTTGTCCAATGATGAACAAATTAGGGGAAAAAAGTAATGTTAAATTTATGTAAACAATTTTGAACATTAATTTTTTTAAATATAAGGGTCTACATGGACCCTAGAATTTGGATATATGAACATTTTGACTTAATCTTTAATTCAAATATTAATGTGAAACATAACAAATTTTTATGCATTCATTTAAAAAAATTATGGTGAGTGCAAAATGCAACCTATGAACAATGGTTTCAACATGATATAAATGTACAATACAATTCATGTACCATGCTAATAGTTGAAGATGTCAAAAAAATCATTAACCATTATAGTGCAATGTGTAAATAAAGTTACATGCTACCTTAATTTTCATATCAACAATTTGAAATTATTAAAAAATGATAAGGTGAATTATTGTGTAAGTGCAAGGTGCAGCTTATGGATAACATTCTCTACTTGTTATCAAACCTTGGTTCAACTTATGCTAGATGTTAATAGTTGAAAAGTTGTTAAAAGAATGATTAAACAATATTACCACTATTGCAAGGAGTTTAAGGTTGAAATATTTTCCATGTCAATTTTTTTTTCCATTATTATAAAATTCAACATGGAGAAAAAAATCCAATGCTAATGAACAAGGCAATGATTATTTTCACTATGGAAATTATGCATAGATAACTAGTAAACAATTTCATTTGCTATTTGTGCATGATGATAACAAATCAAATAATGGTCAAATTAGACAAGTAGTTGCAATGGGTGGTAATGGGAAAACCCAAAGATTTATTATTGTGATTGTTATTGTGATTCCCTAAATGGTTTCACCCCATAACACCTTGTCCTATTAGACTATTTGTAAGCAATAAAGCAATATTTCTCAAGTGTCAATTTTTTTTGGATGTTTTTAAGCCCCTTTCAAGAGCGCTAATACAACCAAAAAAATCACATTCAATCATGCTTTCAACCCTCCACCCCCATTTTCTTTTTAGTTGTGGAATTCATGTACATTACATAAGTGATGGTAAGATATATGTTATTGTTGCATGTTGAGTGCTTTGCAATTGATTGTACTAGTTTTTTTAATCTAGCCATGTTGTTTGAATGTCATTTGCAAACTTTGGCAAACCTTGCATTTGCAACAAATTCTAACATGGGGATGTAATTTTGGTCCTAATGTGAATGGCTTATGTTGGTTTAAGTTGGGTTGTAATGGACAAGATTCACAAGGATTGTCAAGATTCTAACCCCTCCAAACTATCATAACCTTTTTAGTCTTACATCTTTCTATGAATTCTTTTGTGTGCGGTGATGTTTCTTTCAATTTATGTTCATGGCGAACTTGTTCCAATTTGTGTTTATATTGTTGAGGTATTTTTTATGAACTCATTTGACCATTGCAAGTTCCATTCCAAATTGCAAATGCTCGCCACACAAATTGCCACCAAAAAACATTGTTTCACCAACACGCCTTATCATTTGCACCTAAACAATGCTACCCATTTTTTGTGCTTAAATGAACAAATAGTTGTAATTTGTTTCACTAAAATACATACCAACCATGGCCATGCACCATTGACATTATCAACTTGCCACTAGTGCCTTTGCATGAATTTATATGTAGCCATCCAATACAATTTAGCATTTTGATAAAAAAAGTCACTACTTTGAACATATAGAATCAAATTATTTAATGTGGATTTAAAAGAAAATTTGCTAAAATTTTGTTGTAAATTGTTTACATATAGTATTTGCAAAAACACATTAAACATCAAAATATTTGAAATTTGTATAATGTATGTGAGAAATGAATACACAATTGTGGGCAATGGAGGAAAGCATCAGATGGAAGGTGGATGGACAAGTTATCATATAAACATATGATAAGCATTATGTTTGTTGTAGATTATGTATCAAGGGGTCCAAAAGGCAAGGAGCTAGTTTAGCCAACCATTAAAAGTTGAAAAGAGCTTTGCTAGAATAACTTTAATTTTGGATAATAGTAGATTCATTGAATTTTTAATGCACAATAGAAACACTACATAAAAGGTTCCCCATTTGGTATAAGCTTTCTAGTAAAGTCTTTTGATGCAATTCGAACTTTATAACTAAAGGACATAGAAGAAATCATGCTTGGGTTTTGCAGTCTATCAACAATATGTGAACATTTGGGAGAATTACAATGTGAACTAAACTTATGCTATCAAAAAAATTCACATTCATTGAGTGATATTTCATAAATATTCACAAAACCAAATGAAAAAATGCATTGCTAGAGCATGTAGTAGTTTGTCAAGATTGTGAAAACAACAAGAGATTGTTGAAGACGACATGACAATTGAAAATAATCTCTTGTGCATTGTAATTGGTTGATCAATTAGTTGATAGGGTAAAATATTTGCTTTGTGTTTCAATTGGGATTTTCACAAAAAACACAACCATGATGTTTTTTGAACAAGTTAGAGAAAAAGTATTCATGTCTTTGGAATAAAAAGAATAGTGATGATGTTGCCAATGAAGTGTTTTTCACGCAAGATACCATTGCACACTAGATTGCAAGTTGTCTTGCACTTGAGAGAATGATCATAAGTCCAAAGTTCGCCTTTAGTGGTCCCTCCAAATGTTGAACACTATGTAAGGTGCAATTGCCATGAAAGTCAATGCTCACATGCAATAGAATCAAACTTTGGACATTGTGCAAAGACAACTATCTAGGCAAAGGGGCAAGTTGTGGGAAGAAATGCTGATTTTAGAAAGCCTAGGTTCGCATGACTAGGGACAAGATCACTGAGGAGCCACATGACAAACTTGTTTGTTGTGACCTAAGTCGAAAGTAACTATGTAGTTGCTAGCAATGCATGAACAAATAGGACATGCAAGGCAATAAAAACTAGCATGACAAATATATCCACAAGTTGCACAAGTTGTTGCAATTGGCTCCTTAAAGCCCTACCTTGCAAGTTATTTGCTTTACTTTCCATTGGAGAAAATTTCCATATATGATGTAGGGTTTTTGACTTCAATCTTGTCCTAGATATTTCACATCCAATAAATGAAGTATGCTGTTGTGGGGTTTCTAATTGGTTTGTTATGTTATAATACATAAGTTAAATTAGATTGTGCACATGTAAAATAGGTGGTTATAACTGTAGGAAATACATTTGACAGATTTAATTAGTTTGAGATACAATGGCAAAGCTTGAAACAAAATTTAATAATGAAGGTTAATGTTGTTGTGAAAGTAGGGCATGTGTTGAAGTTGTATGGATGTGGTGAGATGATATGTGATCTTCCTAGATCTCCTTCAAGACTTCTGTTATCATATTGTGTTGATGGTGGTTAGTAGCTCTTTGGACTCACTTGAGCAGCTTGCAGTTGGTAAAAAACAGCACTGGTTTCCTCCAGATAAAAATTAAATTAGGGCAGACTGTTAGAAACAAAAAGAAGAACTTGCGTTTTTGGTTGACATGCAAGGGGAAAGAACCTTGGTGGGCTTGTTCATGTTCTGCTGATGAGACAATGTACGCACAAAGAGTTCGTGTACATATGAGATTGGTGTATTGTGTGATATGCAGTGCACCTTGACATTCTTATTCCTTCCAGGTGCATTACAGCAATGTGTGCGGATTGGCCCAAATATGTACTGCTCAAGGCCTGTCAATACAAAGATCTAATTCGTGTATAGTAAGTCCAGATTTTGCAAGAATGACGTGGAGTTGGTAAAATGTCACATGGGCAGCAATCCAACTTTTGCCGACAGAAAGGTTTACACTCCACAACTAGTGCATAGAAGTGTAACGTGGGTAGTACTCCAACTTTTGCCGACAGAACTTATTAGGCACTATTCCATAACTATTACATAAATGCAAACTCAAGGTCTATTGTTTGCTTTTGAAATGAGACTAATAAAGATGATTAGGTCCACACAGCCCTGGTTTGTGCCTCTACCATTGTTTATCACATCCAACATCCAGTGTTAATTGTCTCAGCTGCCCCACCTGTAAACATGCAAAATTGAACATTACAAGGTGAGAGATTCTTTAAATCAGGGTTGGCTTCTGGAAAATCAGGCACATCTGTCCTTGTGTACAGACAAGTAGTATTTTTTGTACCCCTTGTTTTACTTTCAACTTAACTTTATTATTTTTCTTTGGGCTGAGGTTTGGAGTTTGGACTTAACTCGACTTGATGTGCCCTTTGTCTTTCATGGTGTCCTTCCTATTGCTGTCTCTCTTGGTGCTTCCACTATCCCCCATTGCCTCAATTTATTTTTTCCTTTACATCCCAGCATCCCTTGTCACCCCTTGAAATCCTTCCCACCATCATCTAGCACCCCTTGTTTTCCCTTGAAGCCCAAAAACATAAATCTCACACCTAGATGTCCTCTTGTCGTCCCTTGACGTCCTTTGTATCATCCCTCAGCACCTGCTTGGTGTCCCCAACATCCCCTGCTGTCCTTCCTATTGTCTCCCATCACCCAAAAAATCTGCCGTCACCTTAAAAAAAGAGCCTTGGGGACGTACTCCAAGCCCATATTTTACCCAAGACTTACTTACTTACTTACTTACAATTTAGTGTCATTAAGTGGGCCAAACCTAGTTTAAGACGACCTAGTTGTCCTCAGGAGTCCCTTGTTCTATATATGGACACTGGGGCTGGCAACCTTGATTAAAATACTACCACTTGAGCCAATCATTATGACCAGCCAATGAGAAGGGCCATGTGAAACCACCGTATAGTATGCAGATGTAGAAGTTCAAAGTCCAAACCGAATTTCAGGCTCATTCGAAGCTCTGCTTCATCCACAAACGGTACTGTCGCGTAAAGGTCATTTAACTTTTGGTTAGTGGACCTGCTCTACGTAGTAAGAACTAAGAACCACAGAAACTTTTAATGCCACCTGTTGGAACTGTGTAATTGAGGACGCTGTCCCTCTGACAGGCAAACATCACATATGAGTTCCTTATGTTCCTTTTCCCACTCTGAATAAACGATAAAGCTGGTTGGGACTTCAGGTAAGTTATCTCCTTTTCTCTGGAATAGAGAAGATAAACTTTGAATGCATTTCTACACTAAAGAGTTCATGAAACTATTGCTTCTTGTTGTTGAGGTTTCATGTTGCCTGTTGGAAATGGTGATTGGTCAGCTGTAAGCTGTAAATGAACGGATCCAATTAAACCCACAAGAATCTGGATGACCAATTCTGTTAATGCTCTGAAGAGGGAAAAATCAGTCATTTTATGTAGGGTCTTTGGGGATCAGGGCATCCATACCAGCGGGCTGTATTGACCTCTATCGTTGCACAAGAAGTTATGTGTAGTGTAAGGCCCAATGCAGGGGGCTTTACTTGAATGAGGGCCCATACAATGTGGAGCCGAATCACGCATAGCCCACTGCCAAGGGCTTACTGAGCATAAAATTATGGTTTGATCTTTTTATAAAACAATTTCAGCAGGCTTTCTGTTTTTTGAATCACCCTTCTAACAGCAGAGGGAAATTACATTGGGTAACATACCCTCCACAAACACTCAACAAAACCAGACCAGTTTTTTAAGAAGAATGGGCCCTGCAACTGAGGACAACTAGCTGCTCTTTGGAAGGTGGACAGTGCACACCTCACTGCATACTGTCAAGGGAATGTTGTGACTTGTGATCTACAATGGGCCATAAAGATGAGTGATTGGACAGTGTGGATCTTGATAATTTTCTTAGATTTGAACAAGGGCTAAACACTTGTTGAAACAGAGATGGCTTATAGAAACATGTTGGATGTTCTGTTCACATGGCATTGGTAGTTCGAAGCTATGTGGAAAGTTTGGTATGTTTAGTTGTTGGTACATAATTGGTTGCCTGGAGTGGGGCGGGGGTGGCGGGGGGGTCGGATGGTCTGCCGTGTATAATCATGTCATTGTTGCGTTTTGATACAAGATTAGTTACTCAGAATTGTGGACACTGTGCCCTACATAAACCATTTTATTCTGGCCTTCTCACCAGGATTTTTTTTCTCCCACAGTTGTGAGATAGGTGGGTTGGCCATCATCCACAAGAGGACTTAGCCAAATTTGGCTACAGGTGAAAGAGGAAAGTAGAAAAGTTAAGGAACCATGCTACAATTTTGTTACATGCTAGAACCTATTGTCTAAATATGGTGATTTCAAAATTTCCCCCTCATAATGTGGCTGCAATGGGCGATTTTTTTCTCCAAAAGATTCCTTTGTACTTATTGGAATGGCATCTTTTTGTAGCCAGGATGTGAAAATTCGCCAAAAACGGAAGCATTGCCTCTTATAATGCCACTTCGATTATTCTCGGACACCTTCATATGCCCTTGGGATGCCTTACAAAGTTTAAGACATTTATCTATCTCAATCCATTGAAAGCAACAATTTTTTTGTGACAAATTTTTGTGATTTAGCAAAAAAAATGCCCCTCAACATGTACAATTTTTGGGTGAAAAAATGGGAAAATATTTACCATTTCAAAAAAGGAATTTGCCATATTTCTACTACCGGCTCTAGCAAGTAACCACAATATAAAAGGATTTTTAAAAAGTTCTCCTAGCAGATCTGCACTGTTGCCAAATTTGGCTACATCTTGTAGTTAATGTTTGCCAATTTCGAACATACCAAACTTTACAAAAAAACACTAATTTAAAGTGTTATTTTACTTCTTACACAATACGCAATAAGAACCATAACAAAATGCATAAAAAAACAACAATTTTATTTTGTAATAAATCATGTATTTATTTAATTTTCTTTTAAATAGCCAATCCCAGGAAATTAGTATGTTAAAAGCAAGTCGGTAGTGTGGTAGAGTCATTTTCAAAGGGAATTTCAAAATCCAAAAATTGATGAAAGCCCATGTTAGGCAAGTTCTTGGACAGAAATAACGCTCATAGAAAGTGTTTCATTGTATAGGGTTATTGACTTGATGCTGGGCTTTGAACATATCATTCACTTTCAAATGCCTTATTTTCTTCATTAATATTTTCAAGTTTTAAAACACATAGCCTTTGGATATTACTTTTCAATTTTCATCCAACAAACTCCACTATTAGAAGTTTTTCCTCAGAAAATATGTAAAAATAATTATACACTCCTATTGCAGGACCTCATTGAGTGTTTGATTATATTTTATGTTCAAAAGTGTTTATGAGCCTTAAAATGATGCACCAATGTTTGAAAATGTTTGTGCACTCTTAACCTTGGTGAAACACCTTAATTTGTTGATAAGGAGAGACCATTTCAAAACAAATTGTTGAGAATTCAAGCTCAACTAGTTAAGTTTCATTAGTTATTGGAGTAGGAAAGTAACTAGGTTACTTTCACAAGGTTGAATTACTTTCTTTACTTATTTTAGTTTAGTTATTTGTGGTTTGGTCTTGTAGTTAAATACCTTGGTGTTGATGGTTTGTTCCTCTTTTCTTCATTACACAAGTTTGTGTATTTCTTGTGACAAGAACCTTGGAGAGTTCTTGATGTTGTGTTTTGTGTTGTGAGCATTATGTTGTAGTTTTCTTTCAATAAAGATTTGTGTTTGCACTTGAGTAGATTTCCTATTTGTTAACATGGTATCAGAGCTTAGGTTGTTTGATGAGGAAGTTGAAAGAGATCTAGAGCTTGAGAGTCTCTAGTAATATCATAGGAGTTTGTCAAGTGCAAAAGAGAAACGAGGAAAGGAAAGAATGTGAAGAGAAATAAAAGAAAAGAAAAGAGGTGAGAGGAGATCAACATATCAAAGTTATGGAAGTCAGATCTTTAAACCTAGATCTAGATCTACTGTGAAAAGATCTTGAAGTGAAACTTGGAGGGATTGTAGAAGACTATAAGACGCTTCTATTTTCAAATTTTCAAAAGAAACGGATACGTTTTGTGAAAGTTATGAGCTTTTGAAGATTCTGTGTCAGATTTGGTTTTTTGGTCATATCTCCTTTGTTTGAGCTTTTTTGGATCTGCAGCTTTGGGATCTTATAGATCATATAGGAATACATGTGTGAGAGAAATTTCATGTCATTTGGATTTATATTGAGAGAGAT
>Ga0209611_10002681_pt1 | contig 31274 bp, 35 predicted proteins | sample S1TSphgellanicum_3_FD_187693 | JGI IMG/M metagenome (GOLD analysis project Ga0209611, IMG submission 187693) | Host-associated microbial communities from peat moss isolated from Minnesota, USA - S1T2_Fc - Sphagnum magellanicum MG (SPAdes) (version 2) | ecosystem: Host-associated > Plants > Peat... | reverse complement strand
AGAATCAGTAATAAGTATACATATTAAACAATAAAAATCATTATATTGTTAATAATGGTAATAATGATGATAATGGTAAAAGAATAATATAATCAAGTATGGGGAACCACAGTTAAAATAGATCACTAGATGGGGTTTGGAGGGTCCACTTGGTCAGGTTGGACCAACCCAGTTGGTTGCTATAAATGGAGAGGCAGAGGGGGAAGGAATAATGGGCCCAAAAAAAGTGGGAATTAGAAGGCACAATTGGTTTGCCATTGGATGAGGAGCATGTCAGGATTATTTAGGTGTGTGAATTATTGGTCATTATTGACCAAATGCCTCTTTAATTGTTAGTAGCCCAGTTCACAGTTGGGTTGGGGATGGTCCCACTTTCTGTGGTTCTGTGTAACCAACACAACCCATGGGCTCCACTAAACCCATCATGCAAAGCAAGGTTACATCACCTTTGAATTGTGAAGTGGATGGAGGTAGGAAAAGAGTAAGTTGATTTCTCTTCAATTTTTTTTGTTTTGTTTTGTTTTGTTTTGGGTGCAAAAACCCTATTTTCACACCACCCCCTCCCTTGCTTTTCCCCTATTTAAAATTTGTTCTCAAGGGTAAGCAAAACCATGTTATTTTTTGATGTATAAAATAGCTCGGTGTTTGGCTATTAGATTTTGAGGGCAAATATAATGAGGGTGAACCTGCCCACATGTGTAAATGTTAGCTTATTATTGAGAAAATGGTTGGTTATTGACAATGGGTCCAAGGGTAGGTTTTCCATACTTGTCTTGTTGAGTCTCCTTAAGAATGAGGCAAAGATTCTACATGTCTCACACATGAACCTACTATCTTAAGATTGTATGAGGTGTATCTCAAGTTGGTTATAGGTTAAGTATTTCAAAACCTTAAACCCTAAACCAAACCCTTATGAGCGTCGGTCACTTCTTAAGGTTCATAATCACAGTTCTCAAAAAATCAATTACATGATTTTAGTATATAACCATGATTTTATTTTTTAATTTTGAAAAATTCAAATGCCCACCCTTCATCAGAATGACAATCAGAATCCCAAAATCTAAGTAGCCCACCACCTTATGAGTTCCCTTGAAATGCCTTGGGGGGGGGGCAATTTCACTGAATTTTATTGGCCTTGCCTGCCAAGACAAAGGATATTGTGTTTAGATTCATTACAGAGTATATAGTAGTAGCTTAATGGATTTTGTCCCCTAGGTAATCAGCCTATTTTTATATGAGCAATTTTAAAAGATAATATTTTGGCTTGTGTTGAAACTTGAGATTAGTTACAAAATTATAATATATTGAAAGATTTTGGTTTCTTTAAAAAGGATTTTTTGAACATTATATTTTTGCATGGTGAATAATAATATAATTTGAGTTTTCATAATTCTTCGAGTGCATCAAGATACGTTTTCATGTAAATGGCAAGGCTAGAGTGCGACACACCTCTTGTTACATTTTTAAATAGTGAGGCAAGTGGGAGGGAGTTGTGGAAATGTACCCTTTTAGGAGCACATAAAGTCAACAAATTTTTTTAAAAAATTCACAAAACCATCTAGTGCTTCTTCTACTCAATCATCTTTTATTGAGGAGGCTCCTAAGGTCCAAGGTTGTTGTGTGTTGTTGAGTTCCAAAATATACATTGTAGCAGATGGATTGTGGGATCCCATAACTACCCACTAAGTTACCTTACCCAATCAGACAAATGATGGGCTCCATAAGTAAAGTGTCACTTGTCAGTTGTGACATCATGTGCAGCAAGCAAGCTCATGGGTTTGTATGGTTTTCTACTGGGGGGGGGGGAGGTGTATGAGCCAGCTGATTCATGATATTCTGGACTTGGGTTGCCTTTGAATCTGCCTCTTCTTGGGGGAAAAATGATAATCAACTATGGAATAATTTGGTATGATTAGGTAGTGAGGAAACTGAGATGAACTTTTTCTCAATCACTAGGGAAAAACATCACCCCCCCCCCCCCCCCCCCCCCCCCCCCCCGCCTCCCTCCCTCCCCTAATAAATAAATAAACCCTAAGCCAATAGATATCTCAAAGATTGTCCACATTTTACATTGTTTTAGTATATATGAGTTATGAGCAAAGTTATATACATCACCCATGAGGAGCATGTTGTCATGATTGCGCAACTCCGTAACCAGCGTTGGTTGGGTATCAACCAAGGCACACACCCAGGTTAGAGGGGGTGCCTTGACCGCCGGGTGTTCCTTTAAAATGACATCTCGTATACCTGGTTGAGATGGGCTTCTTTTCTCCTATATGCAAGCGGTGACGTTACCTATGCGGGCTTGTATTTTACAAAGCTCTTGAGGATGCACCAATGGGGTGGGCATCTCACATCACAAAGTTGTGCAAGGCATGGGTTACTCTTAGGAATCTTTGAAGGTTTTGGGTTTTGGAAAACATATCTCAAAAGGATGCTTCTAGATTTTTAGAGGTATTGAGTGTGTTGAGTGCATTAGCTTGAGAAAGCAAAAACAAGGATGATGCAATGGAAAGGAGTGTTGGTTTCTTGATGTTGCTTTGCCAATGTTCACTTCAAATAAGCCTTGAATCCTTTGTTCAATGTATCTTGTGTTACTACATTCTCATCACCATTTGTTTTTACATTTGTATTTTTGCATTATCATCACCATTTGCCTTTTACGTTTATTTTTTTTGAATTCTCATCACCATTTACTTTTGTGTTTATGTTTTTGCATTGTCTACTATTACATTTTTGTTTTTACATTTTCATCAACCTTTTATTTTTTGTAATTGTGTTTTTGCATTTGTGTTTTTGCATTTTCATCAAGATGGCCTTTTGCATTTGTATTTTTACATTCTCATCACCATTTGCTTTGCCTTTGTGTTTTTACATTATCATCACCTTCTACATTTGAATGTATATTTTACATCTTCATCACCATTTGTTTTTGCATTTGTATCTTTACATTCTCATCATTGTTTATTTTTGAGTTTTGTGTTTTCACAATCTAATCACCTTTCGCCTTTTGTGTTTGTGTTTTTGCATTCTCATCACCTTTTGCCTTTTGCATTTGTGTTTTTATATTTTCATCACCTTTTGCCTTTTACTTTTGTGTTTTTGCATTCTCATCATCATCTACTTTTACATTTGTGTTCATGCATTCTCATCATTGTCTACTTTTGTGTTTATGTTTTTGCATTTTCATCACCTTCTACGTTTTGTGTTTGTGTTTTTACATTTTCATTTGTCTACTTTTGTGTTTTCATTTCTGCATTTTCATCATCATTTACTTTTGCATTTACATTTTTGGCATGGGTGTTTATGATTTGTTGGTTGTAATTACCTTAACCAACCCTAATGGGCATACTGTTTCAATTGTGTGTTTTGTTTTTGTGATTTGTTGGTTGCAACTACCCTAAGCCTAAAGGGTAGAATGCCTCAATGATGAACAAAGATAGAAAAAATGTGAAACATCCTGAATTCTTTCAAAACTTCACAATAAGTCAAGTGCAAATATTACGAATGTTGTGAAGTATGTGGCCTTTTGTTGGGTTTTCCATTATGCATACAATCAAGATTTAAGGTCTATGGCTTTTTGTTGGGGTTTCCATTTTGCAAGTAATGAGGATTTAAGGTATATGAAGGATTTAGTTGAAATTAATAACATCTTTTTGTAAAATTGAATGCAATTACTTCATTTTTGTTGAATGCAAGTTCATGTCAAGTTGAATACAATTGTTTGAATGTAGTTAAATGTGGGGCTTGATGTTTGTTGCAAAGTTGTTTGGGTTGCAAAATGTTCCATTTTGTTGATGCAATTGTGTTGAGTGAAACTCAATGCAACATCAATTGTTTAAGAGATGTTGAATGTGTGATTACTTTGAGTGTTTTTGCTTTCTTGTGTGTATGCTTAAAGAGTATGAAAATGCATTTTGTGTCTACCACCAATTTGCATGTGTCCATTTGCTAAGGTTATAACTCAAGGCAATTAGTGGATTAAGCCATCAACATTTCTTACGACATCAATGACTTTAACTTGCTAAATTTGTTTCATCACCTAAAGGCTACAATTTTGCAATTATCTAGCTTACAACTTTGATAGTTGGAAGTTAATTATTGAAATAGGATTAAAATACATGTACAAAACTTTTTGTTAGAAACTAAAACATTTTTTATAAGTTGTGTGTGACACTTTTACACTTGCACGGATCATTGACTTAAACATGTGTTTTTCTACTTGAAAATGATGTGAATTATTATTATATATTTTTAGTTAGGTTCATGTCTGGTGGGCATCACCATTTTTCATCTTGTTACCCATGCCCTTGTGTGAAAATAAGATGGACCTATGTCTTAATCCAAGTTCTTATGACCAACTTGGATTAAGAAAATACAAGATTAACCCATGTTTTAAATGACATTGGCATCCATTTTTCATGAAACCTATGCATTTGTCAAATTATTTAAAAAAGATGAAGCAAAACATAAAACAATTTGAAGATGAAATAATACAAAAGAAAATGATCAAATAATGGTTTTAAAGGTACATTTATGAATAATAATAATACATGGTGGTTGGAAAATGTTCTTTGAATATACCCAAAAATTGACGAACTTCCTACTATAAGTTTTATGCGTTGCAGGTGTAAGACTGAAGGAATTTTCCATTGTATTTTATTTAGTGCCTTCAACACATTCGAAGGTCAACAACAATGCAATCATTATATCATTACCCTAGTTTCCCTTGCAAAATAATTGTGTTAGAGCTTTATGTGGAATCACTTCAATATGGTTCAAGATGTTGTAAATGTGGGGTTTAAGGCATATGGGGTTATTGGGGAATTATTTTACCTATATGTTTTATCATCCCTATTTAAATACACATGTAACCAAATTTTACTTTACACAAAATCCTCCCTCAAATACCACTTTGAAACTAATAACCAATGGAACTAGGTTCTTGCCACATTTGAAGATTTTGTGTACAATTAGTTCTATAGGATTTTGAAGCAACATGCATGCATTGATTTTGAACTAACCATGCATATCAATTGGGCAATTAATATAACCTCTCATGGAGCCCAATGCTATGCTTATGGAGGCCACAAGTCAACAAGAAACATGGTGCGAATAATTACATAAGTTAGAAGAGGCCATCATTATATAAATCTTGGGCATTTGGAAAAAGGTTACAAATAGGTTATGAAAATGTCTTGCAAGCAAGGAAAATGGTTATATTTTTCATTGGGGTATGTCAAATTAAAGAATATAAATTAGGTTATTTGATATACCCTATCTATATTTAACATGTATATTCGAATAAAAAATATATGCACACATCATTGATAGAAACTACCATTCATGTACATTAAGCCATCAATGATTGAAAACTATTGGCCAACTTAATTATAAAGTTGGTGGGTGGAGAAAATACCAAATTATCCCCCATTGATAAGTTTGGTTTTGTTGGTTTGTTTGTAAGGCTTTACAATAAACTTTAGTATTTTATTTAATCATTAGAAAGTTGTAGCCTTGTTACAATGTGCCTTCATTTTTGCATTGTAGCTTTTGCCTACTACTTAATTTTTTGAAAGTTCTTGTTGTAATTTTAACATTTGATATTACCTTGCACCTTTATGAATGTGCTTGTAAGCCTATGAAAAAATTCTAAGGAAATTGAAAGGGAGGTAGTTGATCCCTTTCATAGAACTTTTACTTTGTTCAATTTCTAATGCATGTAGGGGTAAAAACATGGTTAGGTGGCTCAAAAATGGCATTTGAGAATCCTAATTTTACACTATCTATAATTATTGCAATGTGACATTTAACAAATTATGTTATTCAATATGCACTCCCTATGCTTATGGTTAAAATATTGGTAAACTATTTTATAAATATTTGTAAACATGTGATTGGTCAAAAAATCCATATGAAATGAACTTCCAATTATGTGTAAAATGACATAATTTTTTGTAAATTCATTTTAAAATTAAAGTTTCTTTTGTTGGTAAAGTTTCAATGTATTTTATTTTTACACACCTCATTTGAAGTGGGACTATTTTTAATTTTTAATTTTTACATTATTATGTCATGTTTTTTTAATCCACATGTAAATTTATTTATGCATGATAAAGATAATGTCATTATTTCAAATTTTCATTATGAGTCCACTATTTTAAAGAATTCATCCATAATTTTAAATATGGTTTTGACTAAAGTTTATTGCAACATGGATAATTAAAAAATTGACAATGTTAATGTTGAATATGACTTTACATTTTAAGTTCATTTATAATCTAGAAAAACTATAATTGTTATAATCCAAACTATTCGCCTATTTGTACTTTCACCCATAGGAAGATCTGAAATCAAATAACTAATAATTTAGTCATTTCAAACAATGATGAAACGACTAATAATGTTTAGGTGGCAAGCTTGTTTTGATTTTATCAATAGCAATTATTAGTTGATGTGGCTTGTATAATTTGACTTGAAATTATCAATTATTAGCTAAATTTGTGGCATGTTTATTTTGACAAAAAACTAGGATAGTTTTTAGTTGATGTTGACTCATAAGCAGTATAAATCAAATAATTATGATTTTAAATTATTTATTAATGAATTACAATTTGTAGGGATGTAAAATGTAAGCCTAAAGATGTAGCCCTTCTAGGCATGTATGAAGGCCTTCCTCCCCTAAGCATGTAGGCTATTTGTAGGTCTCCCCTAAACATGTGGGCCACTCATAGGCCTCCCCAAGGTATATCATAGGTCTTTAAACATGAACAAAGTGTCACAAGAAGGAATTGAACCCCTCTACACTAACAAATCAAAACATTAACCATCCAACCACCACTTCACATGCCAACAAATTAATGTCATTGCAAAAAATTACACACATTCATTTTGAATCATGTATTATAACTTCAAGTGACATAATCATTATTTCACATAATTATAAACATGAATCAAGTTTGGTACTAAGTAGGTAATATTTGGTACACTTACTTACTTATCATCTACCTACCTACCTATTATTTACCTACCTACGTACCTAAATATACATATTACCAACCTTGACCTACTTGTATTATTGATCTACAACCTATCTACCTACATGTTTAGGGACTTAAACACCTACATGCCTAAAGGGCCTACACAATTGTAGCATTCCCAATGACTAAAATTTAAAACATATAGTATGTAGCAAGCCACATCAACCATGGAGAGACTAAATTAGTCACATCATAACAAGCATCAACACCACATAAGCATGACCTAATCCAATTGTAATTAACATTGTTTGATTTGACTAAACTTTTAGTCAACTTAGTTAAATAAGACATGCCTACTTTTTGGAAAGGGCAAAACATACAAAAAAATACTCCTTTAATCATTCCCAACAAGTCAACTTAGTCACACCAATCATTGGAATCACAATGCTAAGGCATGAAAGACATGGATTTGTAATAAAGCTTTATCCACCCATCTAGGTAAAATGATCTTGTTTGGTTCCATGGAATTGCTTTTCACCATAGCCCCATCCTTTCCTTCTTTTAATGTTGTTTCAAAAGGTTTGAAATAAAATTGCTTCTACGGGTTGGAGAGCATGTAACCATCTTGAGACCATTTTAACAAGTTCAAAAACATCTTTTGTGACAACATTTTCTCATGGTGCCTATAGCAATAAGGCAACCTTTGAAACCGACCATAAAAAAATCCAAGATAGTTACACCCATTTGACATGGGCACCTCCCTCCCAAGTTTAGATATGTGAAACCCCTATTCAAGGGAGTTATATGTTCTTCTTGATATAAAACAAAAAATTTAGAGTAGATAGAAAATTCAAATCGTCAATTGAAAGTCCATGATCAATTTCAAAACTTGTGATATGAAAAACATTTTGACAACCATGAAAACCAAGGGCATCCCAACTAATGGAACTAAAATGATTCGATTTCAGTATTAGAAGAGATTCATACATCTCTTGATGTGATGAAAGGGGCTTCATTTCATAGCGCTCTTCATTCAAAAGATTCTATCTCTTAAATTATTAGAATAGTCTCTTGCCATCCACCTCTACTTGTGAAAATCATAAGCACATGATGTTTCCATCAAAAAGATAGATGGTAAAATCTTGCCTAATTTAGACAATCTTTGACCCATTAGGAAGTATACTTATATGATGTCTCCAACACACCAAAAGGTTAAAAATGATGTCAAAGAAATGGTCAAAAAATCAGCTAGTACAGGAATTGATATCAAAGGATGTTGATGACATGGATGCATCAAGAACCTAATCACCATTCTTCATTATTCCAATATGTGACCCAAAATTGAATTTTCCATATTATGCCATACACATGGCCATTCCTGTTCCCCATTTCTTTCACACCCTCATCCCCTCATTTATAAGTCATCTCGATGTTTTTTTCCACTTGGTGATTGAGCCCTAACTGGGATGCCACTCAAAACCCTAGTCAAAGGCTTCCTCACTAGACACAAAGAAAATCACATTGGTTATGGTAGTTTTTCATTGACATCTTAGTTTGGTGGTGCCTACACAATGATGAAATTTGTCCATTATCTTATTTTGATATTTTCAACATAAGAGAATCATTGATCATCTACATTCTTTGAAAGCAACAACCACAACAACCACCGGTTACATGCGACACATGGGTTGCATACCATAATCATCCATGGCTCCCTAACCTTGCCACATATGGCAGCTTTTCAAACACATTGATCCTTGCTTATGATTCACAACATTTGCTGCTTGAATCATGGTTTCTCTAGTTTGTGCAAATTTGATTATGGCATGTGGCCCTCTTTAACACAAAATATCATAATTTCAACACCAACAAAGCAATTTCTTATAATAAGAAACACATAGTTTTTGTGATTGCAACATGGAAGTAATCAAAGTCCAAATGAATCTCACCTTGTTGTTGTTGTTGTTCTTCTTCTTCCACATGTGAGCCAAAAACATCCATTGAAATTGGGATTATGTTATATTGGGCTTTGACTCATCCAACATAATGCCAAACATATCTGTGTTTTGCATCAATTATCTAAAAAATAATAAAGGTCCAAAAACGTATGAAACCCATTTGGTAACTGGAAAAATCAAAATATTTCTCATCTATTATAGAAAGATAATTGATGAAAAAGGAAGAAAACCAGATCTAGAAGATCTTCTGAAATAAATGTCTAGATCCATTAGATATTGGCAAAATCATGCACGAGCACTAATCAAAAGTTGGTAGATGTACATTCATCGCACTAGGGGAAGAATATGACCATATGTTTTTTCTTTGAAATCAAATCAAAGTGTTTAGTTCAACATCAGACTAGCATAGGCACATGTTGAAAGTAGTAGTACCCGCAACAAGTGTGTATACATCATGTGTGAACCTATTTGATAATTGCATCTGGTTTTAAATAGTATTTGGATCCATAAACAACCTTAGTCTAAAGTGGCACTTCAATCTTATTATCATTACCAAATTTGAAAGATCAATTTCTCATCAAATAATCCTTCCAAAATTGCTGGGGTTGTTGGCTGCAATTTCACAATTGTTCATTAGATGGGTTTACATTCTCCTTCATTGAGGGAAAAGTTGCACTTAAGTCTGTCATGCACGGTATATTTATTTACTACCCCAAAGTTCTCCTGGATTGGATCTGAGTAGACAGAAATTTGAGATTTTGTCAACTAAGAATTTTGTCTAGTCATGTCCACTTTCATGAAATGCATGAATTCCTACTGTGATTAATATGAGCTCACAAGGCCCATCCAATATGCTAGCCAACCTTTTGTTTAGTTTTGTTGCATTTGAATTTACACTTTGGCATTATCCAATACATTAGATTAACCATACAATATCAAACATAGTTCATTCAATTCTAGGGTGTGAGACTTTTGGTTGCAATGTAAATACCTCAACAATTTTGCCAATTTGCCCAATTTCAACATTTCACCATCATAAATGTCATGAATAATTTCTACAACATATGACTACCCTATGTTGCCAAGTCAGCAACTTGTTCTAGACCCAAGTTGTGGTATCAGTAACCTAGCCAAATTGAAGGAAAGAAAAACGAAAAACCCTGACATAGCTCTTGGAAGCACATTCAAATACACAGGATAGCTCTTGAAAGTGCACATATACACCTGTAGTCTTGCAATTTCGATATGTCAAGAACATCCAATCACAGACAAAATTGTACCCCAATACATTCAAAGTTCATTGAACTTGGAATATTTTACACAAAGTTTGAGGATTTCAAAAGTAGAGATTTTACACCCACCTCATATCCTACATTCCTATCCATGCTTTCTCTCGTTACAATTGATTTTTCTGCTCACTGATCATGTTCCAAAACCTGATGACAACAGAGAAAGAACCAAAAAAGATTGAGATTTTAGAGATTGCATCCATAAACAAATCAAACAAAAGTGAATGAAACTACTGATTGGAACCCAATTTCTTCATTTCCAAACTGAGCAAATCAGTATATGTCAAAACCAAGGACCATATGGACAAGAATAGTACTAATGTACACCCTATGCTCCAAGTTGCACAACAACAGATTCAGAATTCATCCAATTAGAGAATACCAGTCATTGTTAGAAAAGCCCACTCATATTATTGTGACATTTTCCAGACTCAAACACTTTCTCTTGACTACACACAACATGGGACCTTTCAAGTATTGCTAATCACCAGGCATTCATTCCTCTGACAACCAAACCTTCTTGAATAACCATTTCAGACTGCACCCTAAGGATGAAGTTGTGTGCCTTAAAAGACATGTATCTGCTTATCAAGGCAGAATGCAACTCCTGACATGGCAAAAGCATGGACTGCAGTCCAATATGGCGAACCTCATCTTTACCCCTCTGTGATCTACTTGCTTTGAATGGTAACCAGAAGTCATCGATGAAACCATTACAGATGACCATGAAGCATAAAGATTTTGCTGTACCCAAGTACTGAGATACAAAACACATACTCAATTTCAAAGTAGCAGAGTCATACCCCAATTAAAGTGGACATACTGTACTCTATATACAGATACCAAATGCTAGAATAGTAGAAGCAAGCTCCTTACAGTTACAATCCATTCAATATGAAAAGCACCACAAGATTTGGATATTTTCACTCAAATGCCAAGGTGCCCAGAGTCTTCCAGAAAGAGAGTGAAGCACACACCTGGTACAGGTACAAAGGCCTCCACCCCAAAATACAAGGGATAGTTCCATTGCACCACCATCAATCAAAGTAGGTACCAGCTGTCATAGACACCCTGCTCCTCTTCAAAAATACAACCTATAACACATTTCACATGGAAATAACTCAAACCTGAAATTCCATGCAAGCCAAATTACCATGCCCTTATTAAATTCTTTCCAAGAAAAGATACATCTGCCCTGTGTGGTGTTAATGGCACCCATGACTGTATTTATGAAGAGAGAGCAAGCTACGAGCATTAACAATCACACTCTAATTGAAGAGGAAAACAATGTTGATCTCATCACAGAGAGAAACTCTACAGAAACATCAAGGTAACCAGACACATGTTATGTCAGATCTGGCAAACCAGAACAAACCTGACAAGAATGAATATGGTCATAGCCATACAAGTTTCACTCACAAAGTATCAAACTATCACCTTCATCATGAATGGCATCATCCAGGAAAACTGAGTAGGTTGTAGTTGGGCAGAGAAAACTCAGAACCTACAAAATATCCAAACACAAGGTTGGAATTATTAAAACAAGTTGCACAAGACATGAGGCTCCCAGTTTGGGTAGGTCTGAGCCTGCAGACAAGAGTTTGCTTTGACCCTGATCAATATTGAAAACTATGTCAACTTTCTTATATGATTTGTCATAAAGCAACATACCATCAGACAGACACAGAAGAATCTGCAACACAAAACACATCTATATATTAAGATTGGCATTTGGTTGTTTGCTTGCTTGCTTGCTTGTTGTTTGGATGTGACCATGTCATAACCCTCCCAAACTGTGGAGGCACCCACTCCACTTTTAGTACTGCAAGAAAGCCCTCAATGAGGCAGTGTGCATGTTTGTTGTTTCACAATTTTTGGACCAACAGAGCAAAACTCTACTGACTTTGTCTGATCCCACTTGGATGTAGAAAAATGTATAATAGTCCACCCCAATTCAGGCAAACCCATTGTACATAATCTGCCTCCTGAGTTTCTGTTTCATCTCCAGGAAGCAATAGGAAGAGTGGATACTTTTTCAATTAGCTATGTCAGCAATGGGAAGTCCTGATGTTGGCTAGCACCCAAGAGACATAGCTAATCAAAAAAGTTGATAGTGTACTCATTCAAGCTGCAACAAGCTTGTGAGGGTAAGCTTTATTTCATTTAAACTTATCCCTGTAGAAGCAACCATCTAAGCTTAAGGCAGAGAGAGGCCTATGTAAACATTAGTGGTTGAGGCCTCCAGCACCCTGAACACGTCCTTTATGCTCACTATTGACTACTTGAATGCAGATTATCTGCTAAAATCCATAGATCTATGAGATTGCAGAGAACTTGTAAATGAAAGCTTGAGACCCCACTGTATCTACTGATGACATCAAAGCTTGCTTGGCTTTTGACATCAGAATAGGCAGCAGCACAGAGCTGGGGAACTAAATCAGCAGTGTCGAAGCCTGCATTATCAGCAATGGTGAAAATGATAGAGCACAGGCAGAAGCAAAAAGACCCAATGGAAATTGAATTACGTACCGGATCATCTCCATGTCTGCTTTCACGAAAAATTTCTGGCCATCCACTGCCCCAAACCAGCTGGCTTGTCTTCATCTGTTTGTGCTAGCAGACAATTGAGCCCCATACATGCGGTGACTTCTCAGCTTCATCCAAAACAAGGGAAAGTTGCAAACTCATCAAACAGGATTATGATGAGGTACAGAACCTGGAGCAGCATTGAACCCAAGCTACTTCTATAAACCCTAATTTTGGAGAATCCTCTCAAGAAATGGTTAGAAGTAAAGTCTCTTAGGGAGAACTGGATTTTGCAAGGTCCAAAGCAGAATTCAAAGCCAAAAAAATTCATTCACAATATCCTTGTTCTTCCTTTGAAAAGCTTCACACCAATTAGGGTTACACACAGAACTGGTCCATCTCCTTCAATCGCGTATAAACCCCAAACCCTAATCGCACATCCAAGTCCTGAAATCATATTGAGACCTCAGTCGTGGTTCCAAATCGGGACCTCGGTTTCCTAATCCTGTTCAGCGCCACCAATGAGAATTGATAAACATCTTTTGGGACCTGTTTTAGGACGTGGGATCTGGACGTCGGTTTCTTATCCTCGAAAGTGCACCAATGAGAATTGATTGGGAGGTTTTAGGACCTGTTTTCCGGACGTGGGATGTGGACTTAGGTTTGACCAAACGAATGAGAATTGATTAAGAGGTTTTAGGACCCCGCTTCAGGACGTGGGATCTGGACTTAGCTTTGAACGCACCAATGAGACTTCATTGGGAGGTTTTAGGACCTGTTTTCAGGACATGGGATCTGGACTTTTATGTATGTAATGAAATGTAAGTCGGCTGCGTGAAGATATTGGGGATCTGATTCGGCACTTGAGATCTGGATCAGGACTTGGAGCTCTATTATCTTCTCCGAACGGCTGTGGTCGAGTTGCTCGCTCGCTTGCTTGCCTTCCTTGCGTTGTCGAGAGAATTGCGTTGCAATTCCGTTGCAATGTTGGTAGCGGCAGCAGGAAATATCTTAAGCAGGAGGCCATGGTGCCTGGGCACTGCGGTGCTTTCTACGCCGTCACAGCAGGAGCAGTGTGGAGGGTGGGGCAGGTGTAGGAGGAGAGGGGGGAAGTCTCAAATAAGGCATGTTGTTGCTAAAAAGTCCACCGATGCTGCGGTCTTGGAAGAAGAGGACGACGACTATCAGGAAGAGCTCCCGGATGTTCAGAAGGTAAGAAAAAACGTAAGTTTTTTTTTTGACTTTTCCGAGTTTCGATGCTCAGGGTTTTGGATGCTGAAGAAGAGAACAACGTTGCTGGAATCTTGGATAGGGGCGTCTTGGTTTGATTAGGGTTTTAGTTTTCGCTCACGCTTGTTAAGTTCTCTTACATATGGGCGGAATGTTTCATGGAAAGGAAAGGCAAGTGCTCTGGAGAGAGAAGAAGAGGAGGAGCAACAAGAAAGGAGTTTTTTGAAGCTTAGCCAAGCGCGCAACTGGAGCCTTGGCATTGAGTCTGCGGCACCTTCAAATGCAAGCCTGCAGGCCCAGGTACAGCAATTTTCTTTCTTTCTTTTCTCTGGTTTTGTCAAGACTCTTTTGGTGGCAGCATAGACCCAAAAACATCTTGTGAGTTGAATTGTATGTCTAAAGGCTTCTTGTAATTTCTTGGATCTAGCTTGAGACAAAGTCCTCAAGGTTTATCCTGTGACATTTTTGACAAATGCTCTCAACCAGAGTATGCAGGTATTGAAATGATTAGAATGCCTCATGTTCATTCCAATATCTCAATGACTGCGAAGCTGGGAGTTATCAGTAGTCAATTTTACATATTCTTGAGGCTCTGTAGTTGTAAGAAGTTTTTTGTCTTTCAGTTGGTTGCTCTTATTGTCTTTCTGAAGGTAAATGGCTACCCTTTAAAAATTCTTCTAAAGAGAACTAGAGGGTTGCTTATTAAAGAAAAATTCCTTTTTAGAATTTCCATTTTTGGCCTTTTCAAAATGATTGTGTTTTGGGTCTTGTAAGTGGGGTGCTTCTTGTAAGCCCACTTGTTCATAGTTTTCCCTGTTGTCCTTTCCTTTGGTTTTTCTTTTGCCTTTCTGTTGGTCTGTTTTTTGTCTTGTCCTTGTTGTGGTCTGTTGCTAGCCAGTAGTATGGCTGAGTCTTCCCGTTGCTTCCAGAATTGCAGCAGAAACTCAGTTTGCAGGTTGGTGCTTGTCACCATCCTTTACCCAATGTAGGGAGCTGATGAAGTCAGTGGGGAAGTTGTGGTAGTTAAGTCACTATCATACATACCATTGTTGATGGTCCCTGAACAGGTGTGAGACTGGCACTTTTGTTCATACTGGTGTGTGTGTTTTGTTTTTTGTTTGTTCTCTCCTAGTTTGGTTCTTTCTATGGCTTCCTGAGGAAGTGTTAACCTTGCTGTTTTTTCTTCATTGTGAGAAGGAGATTTCTCTATTCTTATGAAAGATACTTTCTTTTCTCTGGTTCCCCTTTCATTGCAGAATGCAACCCTAAAACCCTTTCCAAATTTGAGGGAAATTTTCATGAAAGCCATGCTTGTTTTTACCTTTGAATTGATACTTGCTGCCAAATGAAGAACAATGTCCTAGAGGAAGACTCTGATGATAACTAGGTTTCTTCGGTGAAGCTTATTCAGGCTTTCCCAACTTTTCGGCGCTCATATGCCAGCATTTTACTCTGATGTCTAGGAGAGGGAAAATGAAAGGGCGGATCGACGAAGGCAAAGTTTATTGGAGTATGATGCGGTAAGCACACCTACCTGTTGGACACAATCTGGAGGAAATGGGCTAAAATCTTTATTTGTGAAATAGGAATAATTTTTTGGTGTGAACTTTTCTATTGATGAAGTTTATATATACTATTACCCTGAAGTGTGAACTTTTTGTGTCAGCAGCTCAAAAGAAACTTTTCTCTAACAACAATCGTAGTTGCTGGTGCTGTTGATGCCTACTGCTTCCTCACCCTTTCTCTAGAGGTGCCATCATCTTCTTTCTCCCACTTTTGCCAACTTGCAATCCTCTTTTTCTTCATAAATAATTTGCCAAAGAGCCCCTCATTGCAGTTTGAGAACTAACAGCAAGTGGATAAATGGGAACTCGATGTGCCTTGCCCTCTGAGAGGAAATTGACATGTCTTCTCTTCTCTATTTAATTGTTGCATTTGTGCAGACAACTGTGAGTTACGCTGTTGGAGCTTTAGGAAGGTGGGACCTTGCTTATGCTTGTCTGTCATGACCGCATTGAGATTTTCTTCAGCCACACCCATATTTGTATCATTTTTTGATGGATGCCTTCTGATTATGTGATCTGAGATGAGATGAAGGCACAGTACCTTTCAGCTCTTTCTATTCCTGGAAGTGGTGAATTTTGATCTTCAAAGCTTTCTAGAGCCAATCATGGATGCTAAAGCAATTGATGACACTGTGCTTACAGGTGCCTTTGCCTTTGTGATGCTGTTGCAGCTATCTTTATTTGCAGCTGCTCTTTCGCCATGCAGACTCTTTGTCTGAAGATAATGTTGCTGATGTATTCATGAGAAGGAAACCGAAGAAGTAAGTGCTCCCAGTCTGCTGTGTGTTACCTCCTTGTGTTGGGACAGGATTGCAGTTGAAGATGAGGTTTTCTGCTTACAAAAGGCAATGTGGTATGCTGCCGTTGCCAAGATGATTTTGATTGAAATGGACAGACTCAACTTGTGGTTGATTATTCTCTAACACATGCTGAACCTGGTCTTAGCATGAATTTTGGCCGCAATTTTGTGACTAAATGGGTGAGGTCCTGGTAAATTACACACAATATTAAGCACTATTTTGTGAGTTGATATTCTTGAAGGCTTTGCATGCAGACTCTCTTTCCTTGCAAGATCTACCAAAATAGGGTGTGGGATTATAGATACCTCTCGTGTTTTAGCCCTTTACAGATTTTCTGCTATGTTGCAATGCAGAATTGGCATCAGGAGTGGTGATGTGAAAGACTCATTAGAGAAGACTTTTTATGGCATCAGAATGGCTCTATCACCCCCACGCCTGTCCATCCCTGCTGGCCTCTATACCTTGTGGGCATTTTCTGCACACTATTCTGAGACTTCCAGTTTCACCTTCCACTTGCAGGTCAGATTTTTTCAGTAATTACCCACATCTGCCTCTTTTGCAGTGTTTCCTTCTCTATATGTCTTCTTATTACTCATTCAAATTTGCCACCCTTTTTCAAGGTCACTTAATTGATGTGGTTCCTCATGACCTGCCAGCATAAATATACTGTGAACTGTTCTAGTGCTAATATGCAATGAATGGATACTCTAAACATATAGATCAAATAGCAAGATCGAGAGCCATTGCCATGTTTCAAGGAATGGTTGGGTGATTGGATGCAGGTGGTACCACTGATGTTGGGCTTTTTTGCATATAAAGCAGCAGCGCTTATCCAGGCCTACAGAGATAATAAAGATTTGTTGCTTATCATTTCAAAAGGGAATGATGATTCCAATGTATAATAATCACGAGTGCAACAGCCTAAAACTTCCAGTCTCCACTTGAGTTGAATTTGCCATTCTAGACACCAACGGGGCTAATGAGATGTCAATACTCCTGGTAGAAAGCAAATTCCCATCCGACTGCAAGTCAAATTAGATTGTGTGCATCAAAAAAAGTGAAAGTTGTGTGGTTGCTCCCCAAATGTACATCTTCACTGAAAAATGTATATATTTTGGGCCATGGGCTATTTGATAGTATCCCAGAAGTGAACTCAGCCTGCAGTCACTGTCTCTTTCTACATCATTTCAGGCCAGATGTTTAATTTGAGCTCTGAACCTGACACTTGCAACACAACATTCCACTCCTTATGATAACAGTCAATCTTCAAGCTTGCTGAAAGACCAACAGGTACCATAATGAATATGTTCCCTTACTTTACACTCTGTAGAGTTGCAACTGATTTTCCAGTCACCACGTTCTGCAAGTAGTTCATTTCCTTAAGATCTGGAGATTAGGATTAGGCCATTTTATTTCCTTTTTTTGCATTAATCATCTTGAGCTTAACTCATACCCCTTCAAAACTCCTTGGATTTTGCTACCAGTTGTTAGTCATTGTAGGAATGCCTTGAATGCATTATTGAAAACAAATAGAAAAGGTGATGGTTTTTCTCCTACAAACAAATTGTTCACAACTCTCTAGTGCACATTACCTAGTCACCAAACATTTTCAAGTGCAAAATCCTCCCCTTTTCTTAGCATTATTACTATTCTTAGTCTTTCCCTTCTTAGTGCGAAGTTGTTGTTGGTCATCACATTCTTCTTCTCTGCCTAGTTGGAACCTATTGCACACAGCGTACTTCTCTTCCTGGTTGGAAACTATTGTCCATTATGTTCTTTTCTTGGTTCAAACCTAATGCTCACTGTGTTTTCTCTCTTCTTGATCTTCTACTATTGCTCATCATATCCTTCTCTTCCTAGTTCCAAGTTACTATTCACCATGTTCTTCTTTTCTTAATTTGAAGCTACTATTCACCAAGTTATTCTCTTCTTCTTTCTTCCTTGTCCTTTGTTGCTGTTCACCACGTCCTTCTCTTCCTTTTCTCTCTTTCTGGTCCTTTGCTACTACTCACCATGTTCTTTTCTTCCTAGATTGAAATTATTGTTCATTGTGCACTTTTCTCTTCTTGGTCTGAAGTTGTTCCTCGCATTCTTCTCTTCCTCTTTCATTATAGTCTTTTACTCTGCTCACCGCATCCTTCTCTTCCTTTTCTTCTCGTCTTGGTACTTTGTTGTCACTCATCACATTCTTCTTTTCTAGCTAGTTCGAACCTGACACTCATTGTGTTAATCTCTTTGTGAGGTTCTTCCAAGTCAAACTCATGTTTTGTTGCAAACATTTCGTGCAACCTAGTGATTCCTCCCCGCCTTCCTTGTCACTTCCCAATTTCAAGTTGGCTGATACAACCTAGCAAACACATGCCCTACTGCCATCATCCTTGTTCTTGCTATTTGTCAAGCCATTTTTTAACTTGTTGACAAATGATATGCCCCAATCAACATTTTTGATATCCCTTTGACTGGGGCTTAACATGCAATCTTGCTTCAATGTTCTATGCAATTGTTCCCCATATTCTTTCACTGTGGCAGGAAACCATGTTGCTACAAAATCCAGTCTTGCTTACCTCTGTTACTTCCCAATGTTTCTTTGGGCTGCATGCCCAACCACCACTTGGGAAATTTGCCACCTTTCAAGCCCGTTTTTTTTCCCCTCCTTTATTTTGCTTTGCCTAACTTCTTCTACCACTTCCTTCTCCATTGCCTTTTGTCACATGATTTATAAATACATCAAAAGTCACAACATGAGATTGTGAGTAGTCCACTAATGGTTCCCTACCCCTAGTTTTTCTTATAGGCAAATGTGGGAGTGACAACAAGTTGGAAAAGGCCGAATCTTGGGTAAGGTTTGCTGTGTTTTGACTTTTTGAAGGTGCATGTTCAGCTTCCTGGTCCAAATCTACCATTAGTTTTTGGGCTTCCTAATCATTTTCTTCTGAAACAACTAGACTATTCGACTGTTTGGTGACTCAATTGCTGTGTGGAGAGTGAAAATGCGAAGTTGAAAACACTAAATATAAAATTAATTTTTTTGGAATACAGAAAATACTTGTTTACTGGATATGGTTCTACTGGATTACACCTACAACCTGGACCTTCAGTGGTTTAATTGTCTCCCAGCTCAGCAACATGAAGACACTTGTGAATGATAACGGAGAGGAGATGAAAGTTCATGACTCTCTTCACCAACACTTTGGGTACCACCATAGCTTTTTACCTTACATTGTCATTTGGCATATTGGCCTTGTTCTTCTGTTCAGTATACTCTTTGCAACTTGCATCAAAGTTTTCAACTTCCAAAGACACTAATGCCATTGAAGAGTAGAATTGTGAGAACTTCTTCAAGTTACCAGATACCCACTTGGATTTAAAGCCCTCTTGTCTTTCATGGCTACTAGGTAGTTTCTCACAAATATTTGCAAACCTGGATGAGGACCCCTCCAGGAGTGCAGAATAATTTCTCTCGATTCCACACACATAAGCAACATGATTTTGTGAAAGTTCATTCTTCAATTATCAAAGTTCGAGCCAACTTTATCTAATAGATAGATTTCTTCCTGATTGAATGTTGAAATGACTTGGAAGTGAAGCCATGACATGGCCAGTAGAAAATGAAATGAAACTCACATCTAACAAAGGGGGGTTAGAGCAGGTACACCAACAGCAACTGCAAACATTAATTTAAATGATTTAGGGTTAGGCTTTAAATAGTGTGAAACTGAGTTTGGACCTATAAATATGCACATTCTACATGCTCATCGAAAACATCAATAAAGAAGTATTATTGGTTTTTGATTGCTTGGTCACAGTGATCGGCCCATATGGTGACATTTACCTTATAATCCACACTCTACACTATGTAGGATTTTATGATTTTGTTGATGGAGAAATAACTTGGATGTGGTAGACTGTGGGAGAGCCTACTTATTCAGCGTGGGTTGATTTCCTCTTACAAGCTTAAGGGACAAAACTTGATTAAAGAAAACAGTGAGCAGTACATTACTAGACGAGTGGACCCCAATGAAATAGGCAATGCATTGGAAAAGAACACATGAAAGTTATATACTGACTTGTCGTTTGAAACACATTGGAATTAAAAGCTGGCGAGATGAATGGAAATGGTAAGACAAGCAAGACCCACAGGCACAACAAGCAGTTCCATGGAGTTCAAGAAACTAAGAAACTTCAGAACCATGGGACAAGATTTTCATCTCACAAAAAGCTTGATGATTTATGTGTGCATGCATTACTTATATTCGATGATTTAATGTTGATGATGAAATCTTCGGAGGGCATAATTATCAAGCTACATGTTACAACGTCCTGAATAACTTGAGGTTTAATCTAAACTCTTTGGTTACAAATCTTCTTTCCATTGGTTGAAGCTAACAAAGATTGTGTTCAAGCACCAGATAAACATGAATTTTCTGATCAAGGATTTCAACTCTTTTAACTATACTCAAATGTAGGTATACTAACAAAAAAATTCAAAGCTTTAAGTCACTAATTGATCGACCTTTTTTTTTACAGTTGTTTCCTCTTAACAACTTGGCAAGAAAACAATTAAGGTAACACTGGGAATAGAGAGAATGCCATGCATTTTAGTTCAGCAGATTATTGGGCAAAGGAATACAAAGTATTGTACAGAGTACATCACCTTACATGCACAATACATAGTATTGTACAGATTGACCTTACAAGCACAAAAGAGTTATTGTCAAACTAGCTGCGGTACAAGCAGAACTTTTTCAATAGATCAGTTCTGAAAAAAAAACAAACCCTACAGATAGGCCTACATATCAGGCATTTCCAACACTCACTTTCTTTGAAAAATGTATTCTGTCACCACTCTATGATTTTTACAAAATCCATGCAAGAATCACATTGATTTAGGCTTTAGGGTCTTGAGTTGACCATGAAGAAAAGGAATATAATATGACCCAATCTAGAGATAGGCCTAAAACTTCAACTAAATTAGGCTACTACTACTTTTTTGACTAAACAATCTTTTCACTCACCGTTGTTGGAAATTCAGGTACTTGATACCGAATGCAAAAACACTTGCAAAGAGGATAGTGAAGACAACAGGCATAGCAACAGCAAGTCCTAGAAGATTGTGGTGAAACCCAAACGTCTGGGAAACAAAGGCCTGCACTTCCATTGGCGTTCCCCCTCCCGTTGGGTATACAAGCGAAGTCACATCACCAAATTGTGTAATGATAAGCCCGTACAAAGTCCATGCTACTGGACATATCCAATAGTACCATACCCACCATTTTGGAATTTGCTGCACAGAAAATTTTCAACAGATTTTTTTAGGGACATATTTTCCAACCCTTCCGAGTCACATAAACTTATGAAGTGATCTATGTATGCACAAATTCATGTGTTAAAATCATTTTTTTCTTTCATGCTTTGCAGAAAACACTGACTTGCACCACATCTTCAGTTCCCATCTCTTGTTGAAACACACAGCAATATACATTACAAAACCCACTTCCTGGAATCTGAAAGGGAAATTTTTTTGGAAAAACAAAAAAAAACTCATTTTTGCAAGTCTAGAAAGTTTTTACTTACAGGTCTGAATATTAGAAAACCGGAGAAGAGATTGAAAAGGGAATAGAATCCAGAGGCGACAATTGCAGCAATCTGGTGATTGGGAGTCAATGCCACTGCCATCATTCCGTAATATGTAAAGTAAAGCAAGCTGAAGAACATGATGAACATATAATAAAAGAACTTTGGTGCTGTCCATGTGAAATTAATCATAGAGTATGTGATCAATGCATATATTACGGTTTGGAGTAAACAGTATGGTAATTCAATTAACACCTGCACAAAAACACATTTCTCAATTTTGTGAGATTAAAAAAATAAATTACACTTTTCTCATATACAAAAACAAAGGACAAATTTCACCCATGTTGCAACGCCCAAAACTGTTAATAAATATTGTGAGATAAAAAACAAAAGTCACATTTTTCTCACATACACAATTATCTTACCTATCATCTTGCGATGCACAAAACTGTTAATAAATCTTTATGAGACAAAAATAAGTAATAAAAAAATTTACCTGTGCTATGGCATAAGGGATTGCAGAGTACATGCCGGCTGCCCTTTCTCTGTAAAAAATGGTGCGCTCAATTGCCACTACAGGTTGAACTGTTGATGCATTGTTCACACCAATAAACAAAACCGCACCATACATCGATCCCATCACACTAAAGAGATTGGTCTGCTCATGCCTGCCAAAAAAAAAAACCCCAAAAATGTTCAAAAAATATTGCTCCAGATATTTAAAAACAAGTGGATTTTTGATTCTGTGATTTATTTTCTGCGCCAAATTCAGGAGAATCCATGGTTTTTTCAGTTGACCATAACTTACGTCTTTTTACCCAAATTCCAAAAGATGGTGCCAAAGAGGATAGCTGAAACAGTAGTGAACGTCAATCGGACAAGGTTGTAGTCTGGACTACGCCAATATGTCCACCATTGCTTCCAAAAGCATGCCATTATTTGGGTGAAGAATGGCTGTGAGTATGTTGTGGGAAAATGCAAGTCTTTGGAGCCAGGAGGAGGCACACTCAACTCCGCCACCAAGGATTTATTTCGCCTGCAAAATAGATCCAAATTGCCCTCCACACTTTAAGAACTCATTTGTGCAAAACCCATCACATGGGTGAAATTTACAAGAGCAATGTGAAGAGTACAACCCTTGAGAATGAAGCTTCGCTTCTCAAGAGAAAATTCTGGTATCCAAAAAAAGGTACTTGTCTCTTCCTTCAATCAACTATTATAATTTATTTTCCTTGATTTAAAAATTTTCATAGTGAGATTAATTCCACATGTCAAATTTTTCATAATTACAACTATATTCAACATCATTCTTTAGCCAGAAAACCAACAGAAGTAACAAAAATTAAACAAATCTCCAAAGTGAAGTAAATGATGAACAATCCAGTCATGAATGTTTTAACTTACTGGAAAAGCGCAGATTTACTATATATTTCTGCAAAATCAATGCCGAGTTGACTTTCAACAGAAACATTGCTCACTTCCAACATCCATGTTGCTGGGTTGTAACCTGGCCTTATCTTTGGCACACCTGGAATCGCCTGCATAAACGATCCCTCTTAACTTCAGGACTCCAATCCCCCAAATGACACAAGTTTTAATTTCTTCATTTTACTTTTGAAATTCTCTTTTGAATTTCTTCGTGAGATTTTTTAATTACTCTGTTTTGCATTATCTTCACTGTGTTTGACATTAACTAAAACTTCAGTAGTAAAAACCAGTGATTGAAAAAATAAAAAGCATTTCAAAAACATAGCTCAGGTTTCCAAATACATTAAGGTTTCAGTTTTTCAACGACTTTTGACAAACCTCTTCTTTTGGTTTCCTTTTTTGTTTCCACTCAAATTTTTAAGAAATTTGACTAAAAGTTTCAGAGGTTGAATTTGTGTGAAAAGGGAAGGTTTTATGCATTAGTCATTAGAATGTGAACAAAATCGTACCTCAAAATACTCAATAAGTCGGTGTGAATGGCGTCCTAGTGGACCCATATATATCACTTGACCTCCACGCTTCATTAACAACATCTGTCATGGCAGCACCACTTGCAATAATCAGTGATAGAAAAGACCCCTTACATAAGACTGCATTGCCCCATTTTTTAACGAATTTTAGGGTATATGGTACATAATGGGGTTTAGGGTTTAGGGTTTAAGGTGAATGCAAGACGGAAGTCAAAAGGGAGGCACCTCATCAAAAGCTTCAAAGATGTCTATGCTTGGTTGATGAATGGTGCAAACAACAGTGCGACCAGTATCCACAGTGTTGCGCACAGTTCTCATCACAATTGCTGCCGCACGTGCATCAAGGCCACTAGTGGGCTCATCCATGAAAATAATGGATGGGTTGGCAACAAGTTCAACAGCAATTGTTAGGCGCTTGCGTTGTTCAGTTGACAGCCCTGTTACTCCAGGTAATCCCACTAATGCATTCTCCAATGGCGTTAACTCCACTAAATCCATCACCTCATCCACAAATTGCTGCAACCAATTTTTGCAAATCATTCCAATCTTCTCATATTAATAAACCACCAATAAAAATATTTTTAAAAATATTATATTTGTTAGATTATTTAGATATTAATATATATAAATATATAATATAACGTGACAAGCCTGCATGAAAATTTTCAAGGAGAAATTTCAAAGCACACATTTGAGACACAAGATGTTTTGTTGCTTTGATTACCTCGCGAGTCTCCTTGTCAATTTCAGCAGGCAGACGCAGCCATGCAGAGTAGGTGACAGACTCTCGGACCGTGACCTGGGGGGAATGGATATCATTTTGTTCACAGTATCCAGAAATACGGGCAAAAGTGGCCTGGTTTTTGGGATATCCAGAAATGCAGATATCACCCTCAATGTAACCACCAGTTTTCCGTCCAGCTAGCACATCCATAAGGGTTGTCTTTCCAGCGCCGCTTACTCCCACTAAAGCAGTAAGGACCCCTGGCCTAAATGCACCAGTTATGCCACACAACAATTGAAGCCTGTCTTCAGCCACACCTTGTTTCTTCATTTCCTGCAAATGCAGATAATTCCCCAGTCATTTGTGAGTAACCCAACTGAAGAAATTGAAAATTGTGACCAAAAACAAATTTTTATTGTAGCAAAATCTGTCCCAAAACTGTTATATCTCAATTGGTTCAAAAAGGCTTCAACACAGTTGACGTTGAACACAGTTGCGTTGTTCAAAAAGGCTTCAATTTGTTTTTTCCAGAGTTGATTTTGGATTAGCATGAGAATTTTGGATCCTTCAAATGTTATAAAAAGGACACAAAAAACATACCGCTGGCATGTCGACATAGTATTTGATGTCATCAAAGGAGATTGCCAAAGGTTGGAAAGGCAAAATCATGCCCCGTTTTGGGGCAACTCCTGCAACAGCATCCGAAGCATCACTAGCAAATGAAACACTGCTTACACGATCACCAGCACCATTGCGTTCCTGCATTTGAACCTCCCCATCAACGTTCTCCGTAAATGACTCCCGAACTGTGATACTCTTTCTTGATGTCACAGCCCCTGAACAAATTTTGGATGTACAATGAGGGTGTTAGCAATGCTCAAAAGACTGTGGAGTAAAAACAGATTGAACTTGCAAAAAACACAAATGATGATGATGTCCAGGAATACTAAGTGTGTAGTACCTTCAGCTGTGGATGACAATGAGCGAGGGAGAGACTTCCGGGATTTGGATCTAGCACGCGAGGGAAGTGAAACTTCCTCTCCCTTCAAATTTGCCTCCTTTACAGCCAAGGCATCCTTTGATATTATTGCTTGCGGCTTCCCTAGTGCTGTTTCACGAACAAGTCTCAAACATGATCAGATGCAATAGTTCATACCAAATACACAATAGATGTTGGTTATACTTGGTACACACACATGTCAGGAGACTCCACATCATGGTCATGATGAGTTAGGAAACTAGTAACACAAACATTATATTTCTAATTAAAGCCTAGTTTTTCTAATCAATACAAACAGTGTGTTGGGATCAATGTAACCTAATGGAAAGCCACTAACATAAGGCCTTGTTGCATGAATGGGCTGTTGGGGACAAAAATTGATTCAACTTACGATTCAAGTATGTGAGGACAAAAGTGTACATCGTGTTGAAGAGGAGAACATAGCCCATCAAAGCTGCAACACCAATCCAGTACCAATAATTTTTTGGGAAAACTCCACTGTTTATCAAGATTTGTTGCCCAAGAGTATGAGCGCTGTTGGCAATTGGCTGTCATTGCCCCCAAAAAAAACAAACACCCATTCTCTTTTAGAAATTCTATGTCCTAGACAAACTTGAAACAACAGAACAAAGGAGATCAGCAAGTAGAGAACTGAAGACTGGTAGAGAAAAATATATATGTCAATTCTGAGCTTAAAATCTGTAGTGGATTGGGATTCCTTTTCTCTGCTGCTACACCCCACCTTAGCCCAGCGTGGTGCTAGAAACTCATTGACAGTGATGGAGCTCTCTGCATATGCAAGAGGTGAACACCAATATCCCCAAATCCACCATGGCCTGATATGTGTGCGTGGAATGATGAAGCCTCCGAGCATGAAGATAATGAGAAGCGCAAAGCTTCCACCTGTATTAGCCACCACCATTGTCCGACACACACCAGCTATGGCACGAAACATCGCTGATGACATTTGATGAACCATAAACAACAACAAATATGCCCGGAAAAACCTGCCATGGAAAATCTATCGAATCAGGTGGAGGGTGACAAAATGGTAAAATAGACAAAAAAAAGTAGTCCACTCAAATTCCAGTCTAGAAATGATCGAGGTCTTGACATAAACACAAGAAAGTAGATTCAAAATCTTGTTTCTTTGTTCGTTTCATTATGAAACCATCAGGCCCCCTCCATTGTATTTGAATCCTTGCAGACTACGCCACGAGTGCATATATTGATATTTTACAAGAATTTCTTCCAGGTTTAAGGTTTAGGGTTTAGAGTACTTGGGTGATCATTGTTATTCACCTGCTGGCTTCAGGAGCGTAGCCAATGATGTAGTAACTGATGATGCAGTAAATTCCCGATTCAGCTATGGATGCTGGAATGCTTAATACCAATCCTGGGAGTGCATAAGCCCATGCTGGGTAAAATAAGAGATCCCGTTGTTTGTAGAATACAGGCAATCTGAAGATGGTCATTGAAAGCTCAGCATATCCATTGAACATGACCATTACAACCCCAAAGAAAATTGCACCCAAATACTCTTGCCCGTCTGATTCAGTATTTTGGTGCAATCTAGTTCGTAGAAAAACTGTGGATGCAATTAAAGCAATGATGCCAATCTGCACCCCAATTCAATTCCCACAAGCTATAGCTTCATTGCACGGAACATGAGGAAAGCCAACAAAGATCAAAGCTGCTCCTCCTAAATCAAAAGAAGAAAGAAAAAGTGCTAGAAGGTGGCAGAGAGAGACTGAATGGAAAAAATAATCAATACCTGCACGGTTTTGAAGATGTAGACAAAGGAGTTGCGTCTCATCAGAAGAACTTCCTTTGCAAAATTGGCCTTGAAAAGCTCCGTACTTGATACTGAATATCTTTCAAATGAGAGAGCTGCCTTGTGGCTCTGGTCTTTTGGATACGGGACCACTAACTCATCTGCCATCTTCTGGCCAACATGGAATGACTTGAACTTGTCGGCAAACGCCTTGACCGAAATGTACCGATATGGTTGTCTCTTGTCAAACCAGTATTGTTCTTGATCCTTTTGTGATGTCACCTGTTGAAACCCAATCAAGCATTTTTTGCCACTTGGTTCAGGGATGGACATGAAACCCAATGATATAAAAAACCATCAGAATGTCCAAATTTTCAACAGAAAACTGAAATTCATCAATGCATGGTATTCCGATTGTGTGCAAACATGAATTAATAGGATTCTTCAGATTTTCCCCTCAAAACATTTTTTGAAAAAAAGTGAATAAGTTCAGTGATTTTTTTAAATAATTATAGCAGACGGTATTATTATATGATAGCTGAGTTTACTAGAAGGAAACTGAACATGCTCACCTCTTGCAAGAAATCAGCAATGCCCTTTCTGTCTGGGCACTTGAAACCACATTCTTCGAAAAACTCCAGAATGTTTTCTTTTGGGCCATGGTACACAACTTGGCCCTCCGACAACAAAACCACATCATCAAAAAGGTCAAAGGTCTCGGGTGCTGGTTGTAAAAGAGACATAAAAATGGTGGCCTCCATTACATGGCAGAATTGACGCAAACATGCAACGATCTGGAATGTGGTGGAACTGTCAAGGCCTGTCGAAATTTCATCCATGAACAATGCCTTTGTCGGTCCCACTATCATCTCCCCTGCAACAAACATTTTCATTTTGACACACCTTGAAACTCAGTACCACTCCAAAGCAAATGATTATATATATATATATATATAACCAATTAATTCCATGAATATGAATTTTTTTAATAATATTTTAGAATAAAATAATATTAATTATACATATATTATTTCATATTATTCCATCTGGAAGAACTGTAGATTTCTCGGATGAATAGGTAATACTACAAGCTTAAGAGCAGTGAGCTTGTACCAGTGGTGACACGTTTTTTCTGGCCTCCTGAAATTCCTCTGTGCATATTATCTCCCACCAACGTATTTGCACAGATATCAAGTCCAAGGATCTTTCAAATCATTGACACACACCCAAAAACAAAAATTGTTTTGTGAGGGAGCTGCTTGTTTCAACAACTGAAAAGCTTGAAAAACCGTAGAAGACTAACAACAACAACAACATGATGCAAAACTGCTACACAATTTCCAAAACTATATATATAAAAGTAGGTGAAGATCATGCAGTTTGTCGTCACTTTGTTGAACCCAAAATCAGCATCACCCACCTTCATTATGTAGTCGGTGATGAGACTGTGTTCTTGACCTTCCACAGATATTGCCTGTATGCACAATTTCACTCATGTCAATTGCACATGTAAAAATTACAAGCATGAAGACTAAAAGATAATGTGTACTGTCAGTATTCATGATAATGTCTATTGTGCACAAGAACTGCAATGTGTTGCTAAATTGACTCCAAATATAGTTCATCAATCAAACCCAATCGACCCACCTTCATAAAAACATCAACATCTTTCTCTGGCAAAATCCCAGCCTCCCTCTCACGCTTGGCAAGTTCTACGAGCATGTCTGTTCCCATAGAACCATGGAATATGTTAATGTGTATTCCAATGTGGATTCTTGAAGAGTTATTGAAAATGGTGCATTGAGAAATCTTACACAGGAAATTTTGTCCCAAGTTGTGTGCTAGTTTAATGATAAATAGCTCTCAATGGGGAAGTTCCAACTGACCATAACGGGTGCCAATTCCTTGGCAACGGGCTGAGAAATCAAGTGTCTCACGCACTGTCATTTCACCCACATGAAGATCATTCTGGCTAATGTACACAGATGTCTTTTGTGGGACAAACTCGTCCAATTTGTAGCCATTATATGAAACCGACCCCTTCACCTACAATGACCACATTTTAAAGTTGACATTTTTAATTGTGATTGCATCATGGCAAAAAAAACCCAACACAACACCACCAACTAATTCGGCTCCAGTTCACTTTGAATTACTCAAAAAGACCCACTGCAAAGATTATTACAAAAATAATGGCATTTTGGTCTGGTTCAGAGGAACCCCAAAAGTTCTTACTTTCAAATCAGAATCAAGCTTTCCAGCCAGTGCTAGGAGCAAAGTTGTTTTTCCAGCGCTCGGTGGTCCCAGGAGTAGTGTCATCCTGAAAAGAAAGAGGAGAACAAAAACACCATGAAACAATGAAGGTCAATTGAAGGGAGGAGGGGGGGCAAAATTCTGGCCTCAAGTGAGCATAAAGGCACCAGCAATCCTGAACTAACCAAGCCTGAAAAAAAAAGAATGCAACACTTGAAAAGAACAGTTCTTAGCACCTTGCAGGTTTGATAATCCCACTGATGTTTTGCAGAATTGTGAGTTTTGTCTTCTTCGATGGTGACAGGCCAACAGAGTCAAGAGCGCTCTGCATTTTCAGACATAGATTGCCACAAATCTTAGCATCCCACTCCCAACCCAAAAACAGAAAGAAAACACACACAGATCTGAAGCAAAAATTTCAGCATCATGAAGAAATCAGATGCACCTCAGAGGCAAATCAACAACACATTTCTCAAACCAGAAACTATTTCCCATCCAGCAAATCTAGAATTCACAGTCATAACACTTTTCTAGGAAAAAAAACCAGCACTAATCCATAAGGAGTGAGATTTCTGCCATTTTAATGGATGTAGTTCATACCCCCATAATGTTGAGGAAAGAATTCAAGAGTGTTGGTAAAGCTCGGCCACCCACAAAGCAGTCAGCATCTATTTCAAGATTCTCATAGCGAACCTCAATCTTTGGCAGCTCTATACCAACTCTGCAAAGCAGAACCCAACAAATCACACACTCCACATGAATTTAGCCTCAATGGTTGGCAGCTGGATACCAACCCTGCAAAGCGAAACCCACAATTGGCCTCAATGGTCATCAGGTCTATACCAACTCTGCAAAGCAAACCCAACAGGAAACATTCATGAATTCCCACTGAAATCAAACAAACCAACCAAAAAAAAAACCCCCCATTCACAAGTTCATCATTTGCATCAGTACTACACACTTGTTCCACAGAAAAGTCTCAATCGCTCACTCACTCCCCCACATGAAAACATCATCCGGAGCAGCAATTTCGAGACTTTGGAGAACTGATTGCTTCTCAGAAAAAGTAAAGGACCTGCAGAACGTGAAGAACAGAACAAGAACCAGAACGACGATAACAAGAACAATAAGAACAACAAGAGAGTTTTTGCAGGTGCTTAGATACCTGTCGATTCTATTGCGGAGCTTCAGCAAGAACCTCTCATTGTCCTCTTCCGTGACTTGCAGAAGTCTGTCGATGATCTGCTGCCGCTCCTCGAACCCAAAGGTGCGCACGTCCACTTCCTCGTGCACGATTTTGCTGCCCAGCGCCTTCTGCATGAGAGCCGTGTGCAGACGGTCGTAAGTGGGGAGCTTCTCCAGCGCTGCCCACTTGAGCGCTTCCTCATCGTTGCCGTCTTCTCTCGTCGACTGCGCGGAATTCCTGCCGAACACGTTGTCTGGACCCAGTCCCCAGTTCCGGGAGCCCAAGGCTGACGACCTCCTCGTGCTGGCTCGACTTCCCCACGGATCGATCCCCTCCAACGGAGCCGCAGACGCCATTGCTGCTGCTGCGCCTCTTCTTCTTCTTCTTCTTCTTCTTCACAACACCACACCAGTCATGTTTCCTTCAAGCCATTCCCGGTCACTGCTGTCCTCCG
>Ga0209611_10002680_pt1 | contig 31277 bp, 15 predicted proteins | sample S1TSphgellanicum_3_FD_187693 | JGI IMG/M metagenome (GOLD analysis project Ga0209611, IMG submission 187693) | Host-associated microbial communities from peat moss isolated from Minnesota, USA - S1T2_Fc - Sphagnum magellanicum MG (SPAdes) (version 2) | ecosystem: Host-associated > Plants > Peat... | reverse complement strand
GTAGTAGTAGTAGTAATAATAGGCAAATAATCTTCGGATAGTTGGCCTACTGAGTACTCCTTAAGAGAGGGAGGGATCTTTTTAGGTGTAGGAATCCTCACTCTCCTATGCCTAGTGACCTATGTAAGCATAGGCCTTGAGAATAGGCCTACTCCTTAAGAGAGGGAGGGATTTTTAGGTGTACAAAACCTTGCTCTCCTAGCCTAGTGACCTATGTAAGCTTAGGCTTTGAGAATAGGCCTACTCCTTAAGAGAGGGAGGAATCTTTAGGTGTACACATCCTTGCTCTCCTATGCCTAGTGACCTATGTAAGCATAGGCCTTGAGAATAGGCCTACTCCTTATGAAAGGGAAGGATCTTTAGGTGTACACATCCTTGCTCTCCTATGCCTAGTGACCTATGTAAGCATAGGCCTTGAGAATAGGCCTACTCCTTAAGAGAGGGAGGGACCTTTAGGTGTACACATCCTTGCTCTCCTATGCCTAGTGACCTATGTAAGCTTAGGTCCATAATAGTATTTCCCTCATGGTTTATGATGCTCATGATGAAGGCCATTCCCAAAATGTCACGCCGGATTCAACCTCACCCTAGGACTTAAAGGCCCTTTTCAAACGTCAAAACGCTGCAAACGATGGCGGCAACCCTTGAAATTCACTTTCTCACGTTAAAATACACACACTGCCAATTTTGCCAAAATTACCCAAAGAAAGTTGCCAAAATTAAATTAATTTTGGCAAAGTTGGCATTTGCCACAAACTATGAGGTCTGGCCTACTGTCTAAATTTGGTGGCTTCAAAATTTCTTTCCTCAAAATGTGGCAAGTTTGGTGAAATTTCCAAAAATAAATCTTTTTTTTTAATCCCTATTTGCACTGTATTTTCTTTTCTGTGGCCACAATGCCGAATTTCTTTCCTCGAAAATGTGGTGACTTTGGTACCTTTTTTTTTCAAAAGCAATGTTTTGTACCCTTTGCATTGGAATTTTTTTCCTTCTTGTTTCACCAAAAGAAAATCTGACAAAATTTCATTGTTCAAAAGGGTACAAAGAAAATTTCGACAGAAAAAAAACATTACTCCGAAGTTTTTTGCTTCTAGGGATTCTTTTTGGCAGCCAAAATGGTGATCATCCATAGGAAGATGTAAAAAATTTAGTGAGGGTCGTCACTAGGAAGATTTAGCCAAATCTCGCTATAAACCTCACATGGAGCACAACATTTTAATTTTCCTATATTTCTAGCTACTTATTGTAACCAAATACAATGATTTAGTCTTTTAAAAAAAAACATTTAGCCTTGTAGTGGCAACTAAAATCCCCAAAATTGCCTTCATTTTCTAATTTTTCAAAAACAAACTTGCCTTTTGACAAAGTTTTGCCAATAAAAAAATTCTCTCAAAAGGCAAGAACTAAACAAGAGCACCAATTTAAATGCGATTCGGGCTTGATGTTGTTGCATGAAAAACACCCAATTAAAAAATGCTTATTTGAAATTGTTTTATTGTGCCTACCATGTAAGTGTGTGGTGCAATGGTTAATTTTTTTTTTCCAAACATTAGGGTTTGGGTTCAAATCTTGGGTTGACATTTTTTTCTTAACAATTATCTTCTTCCGTCGATGGTTTTCTTGTATGAACTTTTCTTTGGGTTATTGATGTGAAGAAGGAGGTGACACTTGGGATACTTTCGTTATATAATTTGGCCACATTCCCTTGATGAAGCTATCTCTTTTTTTAACAATCCAAACGTAGATTATTTCAGAATTTCATAAATAAAATATTAATATGAAAAATATATTAAATTAATGACACATGGCAACATATGATAAGATCACAAGGTTGACCAAATTAGTTACAAACTAGTTGCAAGCAACAGTACATATGTGATGGGTCAACGAATGAACACGTATTTTGTTGATTTTGTTTTCCATCCATGAATGATTGACCTTTGCAACCAATGTTGCTTGTGACTTGTCCAACATAATTAAGAAAAATTTGGTTGCAAACATCATTAGTGACTAAAAACTAATTATAGAAGCCAATTGTAAAAACCTAATTGGGTAAATGCACATTACATTCACCCAAAAAGGGTAGATGAAAATCCATTTTTATAGTCCAAATCTAGTGATTTTTCAAAAAAAACATTTCAATGATGTTGAAATTCACATTTTTTTTCCATTTCCAAATTCATACCACCATAATTTCAACTTTTTTAAAAAACTTAAAAAAATATGGGCCTTGAAAAAATAAATTTAGCTATTGAAAATGATGCACTCCCAAGCTCCTTGATGGATTCAACTGCGAGTCCAAAGGTGAAAATAATGAAAAGAGAAGGAGTTGGTGAAAGAGAAGGAGTTGAGGTGCATTCCTTGCTCATAGCACTTTGGGGGTAGAAGGGTGTGCTAGAGCTCCAAGATGGGACTAAGAAGAATGATAAGCAATTCATTTACTCACACAGACTTTCACAAACCAAACAACCGATTGGTTAGTGTGTAAATTGAACACTTTGTTGCATGGACGAGCCACGGGCAAACACGAACTCACAAGACTCACCACGACCCAGACTTGGGGGAAGCCAACACTTTCCCCTTTATAGTATACTTTGTGCCTAGCCACGGGGCCAGCACTCAAATGTCATTTTGTCATGGGACTCCCAAGTGGGAGTCCCGAAATTCCCATAACTAGGACTCCCGTGACTTTGGGGCTTCATAATTTTTCATGTAAACATTCGATTGAGATGAGGTTTAAAACAAAGTTGTAACCTTTGTCAAGAGCTTTTCAAAGGTATGTCGCACGCCTCCTGCACACACGGAAATCGGAATGATTTTTGACATTTAGTGGTCAGGAATCAAATTGTCAATTTAACTTCTGACCTTTCTTTTGGCCATAACTTGTGTTTTAAATGTCCAAATGGGTCATGTCAGCCCATTTTAAACATGTACGTTCCAAGAGCTTTCCAATGATATAAAGAACTCTTCAATGCAATGGGTTTTGACCCCTACAATCGCTTTTTGAAAATTCGGGAGTCCACTGAACCTCCAATTCCCAAAGTGGGAACTCATTTGGGAGTGTGAGGGTTCATTCCCTCACATTCTCTTGCACTCCTAGGAGCATGAAATGTGATTCTTGGCCCTTCACACTTGGCCCACACCTTTGCAAGTCTTTGCCTTGGTTGCGAGCCCAAGGCTAGGGTTGTAACAAAAATGGATTTTATAAATTTTCACTTTCATTTTAAATTTTAAATTTTTTTGAGAGACTTTTCCTTGTTTCATTTTTCATATTATGTGTTATGATACTTCAATGTGTGGTGGTAAAAAGTTATACGCTTAGTTTCTAATTCCACTAAAAGAAAAAAATTCATAATGATAAATTTTCTAGGGTAATTTAGACTATGACATGGATGTAATGTCGCAACCCCACTTTGAGGGAGTTGTGAGGTCGTCACTCACACTCTCGAAAATGGGACTTGGGAGTCCTCCGGGACTCCCGAAAACTTAGAGCGCGATTGCAGGGGTCAAAACACCTTGCATTGAAGCATTCTTTATTGTTGGAAAGGTCTTGAAGTATAGATGTCCAAAATGGCCTCGCATGAGCCATTTGGACATCTGTAGCATAAGTTATGGTCCAAAGAAGGGTCGGGAATCGACCCGATTCCAGGGCGTGTAGGTGAAGTGTAACACACCGTTGGAAAGCTCTCAAGGAGAGCTACAACTTTGGTTCAAACCTCGTCCCGATCTGAGTTCGGGGCGAAAAGTTATGAACGCCCAAAGTTTCGAGAGTCCAAACCGGGATAGTTTCAGGACTCCACTTTGGGAGTCCTGGGGAAAAGAACCATTTGGATGCAAGTGCGGCAGAAAGTTGCAGAGAATACTATATGGGGGAAGGTGGTGCTTCCCTCAAGTTCGGGCCATGGTGAGTCAAGTGAGTCCAAGGTTGCCCGTGGCTTGTCCTAATACTAAAAGTGTGTAGAATGAGTTCTAACCAACTTGTTGGTTGGATTTGAATGCAGGACCGAATAATTGAGTAAGCTTGTCCCTCTTCCTAGTCTAATCCCGAAACTTTTAGCACGCCCCTTTCACCCCTTTAGTGCTGGAAGCTGGGAGCGTGCCCCGAGTCCCAAAAATTCCGCAACTTGAGTGACTTAGCCCCAACTTGGGGTTAACTAAGGACTTGGGAGCGCGTCATGTAACATCCTTTGTAAAGTCCACCTTGAATTAAACATTTATCCTTTTGGTAAATTTTTTTGAGTTTCAAAGATTAAAATATAGGTTTTAATTTTTTCATTTCACTTTTACCAAATTTTTCAAATAGACTTGAATACAATGCAACAATATTTGATTCATTTAGAAAAAACTTCCACTTTGACTTTCAAAAAAGTCCATTTTAATGTGCTTTTACCCAATTTTCTTCTAGTGTGACAAGCTACCAAATACCTCATAATTCCACAGCCTTTGATTGATGTGCATGCAAACAACATTCATTTTTTGTTGGGAACATGAAAATTGTAATACAACAAAATTGTCTTAGCATTATTGAAGTTGGAAACTATGACAATTCAATATAGTCAAACACACATTTCAAAGGTAACAAGGGAAAAAAGAAAGGAAAACACAAGGGTCAAATGATATTGCAAATGAAATGAGATCAATCAAAGAACCTAGATAGCCCAATTGGGAGCATCAAGAAGATGTATATCCCTAGTTCAAACAAAAAAAGATGAACATATAACTTCATTGGTGGTGGATTCCATGGATTATTTTGAAAGTGTAATTTTCAAGTGGAAAAACATAATTGCAATTGTGATGGGATTTAACCAAAACACACATACAAGGAATAGGCCCACCTATAAGGAAAAATGGGTTATCATCTTGGGGCATATTCATGGTTAGACTACCAAAAAGGATGGTTTAATGAAAAAAAGACTACAAAGGATTGTTTTGGGTTTTTATTGCATTTATTGTTTCATGATTATAGTGGATTGGTGTATGATAATAACTAAAATGATGTTATGCTAACTTAATAAAAAATCGTAAGAATAGATTGGATACAATATAGATGTCCTTTTGAGTTTTTTTCAATAATTTGATTCCTTGTTTTAATTGTAATTTTAATTTTAAAAGAATTAAAAGAATGTATCAAATAGTGAAATTGGCTTCAATTTTTTCTCATAAATAAGTATTGCATACATCTATGTTTAGTAATGTTCATATAATGCATTTGATTAAATAATATAAAATATAAAATATTCGAAAGTTACATAATGCATTTTGAAAAGGCTACAAGGGAAATGATTCCATTTTGATCATTTGGTTGATTTATTATATTCACTAGGCTTAGAATTTGAGGCCCAAGTGTTGGCAACATGTGTAGGAAATTTTCATTCAAAAAAAATGTCAAGTTGGTTATAAAAACTTATGTATTCATTTTTGCATTTTTGGTTTTTTACTTTGAAATATTTGTGCATTAATCACATATGCATGTGAAAAATCACCACCACCATGCAAATGATCAAAATTTGAATTATCCAATACTTTTCACTTAAATTTATTCCATGTAGATCCTATATTTGAAAGATAGAAAAACAAATTCTTTCAATCTTATGTTTAAAAATTAGTATGTTAACCATAAATAAACCCCTTGGGGTGTATGCACTCTAAGGTGGGTCATTTTTTACAGATGCTCCACTCCCTGAAAGTCCATAAGGTAGTGTTAAAGTGATAGTCTATTTTGATATCATTAATTTAGTGGGGAATTACATGGTGGTTAATGCATTAAAAAACCCATATGAAAATAAGCCATTCTAAATAATTCTTTAATGTACATGGTAAAAACATAAAAATTGAAATCCACGCAAAAATGATTATGATGTGGACTTATAAAAATATGGCTCAATTTAGGCCATTCAAAAGTCCATATTATTTTTTTGGTTAATTTTTTTCCAGAATTTTTTTTGCAAATATGGTTTTTTTTTTTTTAACATATCATATAGTGAATCCCTATAATATATCCCAAATAAAATTCATACACAAAAATTCATGTATATAGAAACACAAACAATAAACTAGTCTATATTTTTCAACTTCAAAAGTCCATTACTATATATTTGGTGTATATATGTTGCAATTTTTTTTAATTGATGTGTTTTTTTTTCAAGTTGACAATTTAAATCTTGGCACAAATTTGAAAAATTATTGTTTTTATGCAATGTTAATAGCATGTAAATACACATCATTTTCAAAAAACTAGATTGTGACGCAAAAAGTGAACCACCCTATCTTAAAACCATCCCCAAGTGGACATTAGTAAAAACAAATAGAAAATATGTGATTAAAACAGCAGGTTTACATAAGATTAGTGATTTACTTTTCTTTTAGGTGAACTATCGATGTAGCTTGTATATGTGTCTTTTGTGCGTAAATGATATACAATGAGATGTATAAAATTGAATAGTAGAATTGTCACAAAGATTGTAGAGATTATATTGAACATTTTTTGATGCAAAGACTTGATCAAATATATTTCAGAATTTGAGATTATTGTGTTTCTCATTTTTTAAATGAAATAGATCATCACAACATGCTATTTAGTGGATTTCTTCACAACTAAACCATGTGCTTGTGCACATATGTGGATGGGGATGGGGTAAAAACTAAATAGTGTACATTAGATGTGTTAAATATTAATGGAGGGTTGTTGTTGGACATGCTTTGATACTTGCAAAGTTCATAATGGGAGCTTTTAGTGTTGGAGGAATTCACACCAAACTCCCCACAACTAAACCATGTGTGTGTTGTAGTTGCATCCTTTCAATTGCATTACCATGGACCTGCCAATTGCACCTAGTTTATCTTTGTCCTTTTCTATGTTTATAAGGAATTTTTTTTTTTTTTCACATTTCATTAGTATCCCTATGGTTAGAAGTTAACCAATATCCAACTAAACAATTCAAACAATTTACAAGATTTCACAAATTATGTGGCAAAACAAAAAGGTGGTTGATCTTGCAATATGTGGATGTGCACAAATTCTAGACAAATGAGTTCCAAAATGTGGATGGTGTTTGCAACTAGTGTGAACCTGGCCATGAGTATCTTCCTACCAATTTGAATATATTGTTTTCATTGGGTAAGGATTTTTTTTTCGGAAATTTATTTACCCATCTAGTAAGGGTATGTTAACATTTAAACTTTTCCATCAGGTTAAGGTCTAGGTTATACCCAAAAAAAAAAAACAATTGGTAGATGGGTAGGATAGGGGACGCCCTTAGCAAAAAATGAAGGAAAATGTCCACATTTTGGAAATTTAAAAATAATTTTCAAAGGTCAAATATAATGTCACAATACAAGAATAAAAAATTAAGATAAAACATACCTATGATTGAAGACTTAATCTATCAAAAGATAATTTAGCATCATGGTCAATGCTTGGTTGGTAATGGAGCTTAAAAGAAATTTGTAGCTCATCTTTGGGCGCTTTAATAAGTTTTTCAATCATCTAATTTTATTAAGTACCATGAAAGTTATGGCCCTCCAAAGTATGGAGGTCTTCCATTTGAAATATATCCTTGTCACACACACCTATCATTCCTAGCACATGAGTAACAATCCTCAGTTTTATCTCATATGGTTTGCCCTAAGTTTCACCTTCCCACTTATATAAAGAAGAGACTTTTCATCCTTACAAATATAAATTATATTTTGGAAAGCTTCCAAAGTTTCCAAAAAAAATAAATTTTTTTTGTGATGGGCCAATCAAATTGGTTAATTGCCAAAACAAAAAAAAAACAAACAAGGACCTTGGGTAGTATTTCATTAATTAAAAAAACTAACAAACTTTGTAGTTTAAAGCATGTTTACCCTAAATGTTTTAACCTGGATATCAAAATATATACAACTATGGGTACAAGTAATTTTACATATATTCAAGGTTATGAATAAGGTATAATTTTGTAAAATTTACATACCCTTGCATATGCACTTCATTAGGGTATGTGGATTTGAAGGAAATAAGTCAGATTAAATAATATACTTTATTTGTACTTGGTGGCTATATCCAAGTAAAAGATACCTACACAACATTGGTATTTATCTCTACTCTAGTGGTGCCACCAAAATAGTCTCTGAAACTAAGAAATGATAGTCAAAATGTTTTTTAAACTTAGGTGGTTCTCACTTTTTTTTAAGAATCAAGTTTTAGAAATTGTTTAAAGAATTAGTTTGATTCTTTTAAAAAAACAAATCAAGTTATAGAGAACCAACTCAAATATCAAGTTTTTGATTATTATTTTGTAAATTCAATTTTCAAATTTCTACCTCTTGTAGATTTAAGAATAATCTATTATATCTAAGGTGGTTCTCACAACTCAATTATCAAAATTAAATTGATATCTCATCTATTCATCCCAATCCAAAAAATAAAATAAAATCATGAAAAATGGAAAAAAGCTTTGTTCCAACAAATTTAGTAATTAACAAGCTTATCAAATTCAACATACAAAAGCAATTTACTATCATTCATTTATCTAGTACATCAAATTTTCAAATTTCCTCCAATGAAAGAAAGCTTGTACAAAATATGTGTTTTAAAAATTTATTCAATGCACCTTTTGATGTGATATGGGTGTTTTTTTTTTTTGTTTTTTCCAAGGTTGTCCAAGTGTAATTTATTCATATGTATACATGTAGTGGCTTTAGTAAGGACAAGGATAAAAATGTGTAATGATAACATAATCCTCATGGCTTGAGAGCCAAACTCAAGTAAGACCTTTGAGTTCACCTAGGTTTCAGCTTTTTGAAAATTTCTAAATGCACCTAATTCTCAAGAGTCAATTCTCACTCTCGAGTGAAAACCAACAAGCTAGTTATCGATTTGGGTATATCACTCAACATATGTGATACCCAATTGTTCTTCATGAGAATGCGAACCTGAAAACCATCTATGTACTTTTGCCCTATTCATGATACCCGCCCAAAAGTTTTTTTAAAACCTACAATCAATCAACACTCAAAAGAAATTGACTTCTAGTCTCTCTCTCATGACTACCAATTTAACCATCAAGTTTTAACTTTTAGCTAGCTGCAATCTTTCTGTATTCATCCATTAAAGTTCATCTAAATTCTATGGATGAACATCCATGGAATATCATTTAAATTTTTTCAATGGCTGATGGATGAACTTTTGATTTGAGTTAAAGTTCATGATGAAATATAATTGTCCAAAAAAAATTATTTCATGCAATATGTTCTTCATGAACTTTCATCTGGAATAATGATATTTTTACCACCAATTTTAAAAGAATATTGAACTTTCATCAGTTGATGGTAACCACTTTCATATCATTTTTCTTCTTGGTTGCTTTGTTTGCTCTGGCAAGAGGTAAATAGACTTCACATTTGGGTGGCTTGAAATGGGAAAACAATTTGTGGGTGATATAAGGCTTCCTTTACACTATAGAGCCTGAAAGCCCAACGACCATTGGAATAGAAAATTTGTGATTGGAAGAAAAAGATCGTCATACTATAATTTCATGTTATAGAAAGCTTGAAGGTCAAAGGTATCAAGCAAATGGAGGTGGATGAAAACTTGAAATGGAATCCTACATGACAACTTATGAATAATGTTTCATGGTCTAATGAGCTATTTCACACTAGGCCCACATATTTGAGGTGAATTTGACACAAAGTCGATTAGAACCATGAGATCAAAAACCCATGATTCATTTTAAATGTTACCATTTTTATGAATTTGTTATAATATTCACCCGTAGTTTTGCCCCTGCCATTAGACTAGGCCAAAAATGACAAAGAACATAGGTATGCAAAAAAAAAAACTATGTAAACAAGAAGGTGAGGCAATATGTGATTGAGGGCCCAAGTTTTTGTTTCTTTTGGGAGGGTGAGGATGCTGGGATTTTATTTGTTCCTATTGTATTTTCATCAAGTTCCTATTGAGTTCTCAACGTGTTCCCCAAGTTCCCAATGTGTTCCCCAGCATGTTCCCAGTAGCTCTCCTCCCTTTATCCCATATTCTTTGCTATAAGTTCTACTATTGAAAACTCGAAAGGAGCTTGCACCCTATCTATTTTGGGACTGTCGAAAGCTTGATTTTTTACTTGTTTTAACGGGCCAAACAAAGATGCCCATCACATTAAAAAAATATTAAATTTTTTTTTGGGGGTTTCTCACAATTAATTAATTAATTTGGGTCACAATATATTACCATGTTAAAGTACCTACCTCAGCAAAGTCTTTTATCACATTACATTACACTTCACAACCAAGGCTCACACATAAACGATTTCTGAATTTTCAATATGGGAAGAAGGCCTTTAGATGTGTTTCGAGAGCTTGCAATAAATTTCCATGGTCACCGACTCTCATCATAGTGTAACTGGGGGCCTAAATTAGCTTGACACCTAGCTGTCCTTTCCAGGTTGCTCTTCTTATCAAATTCTGTTTCTGCATTCCTTTTTTTTGAAATTATTTATTTATTTATTTCCACCCACCAAACTCAAGAAGATGCATGATAATTATGTTTCCCATTATTTCAAGCTACCTACATAAATGCTATCATGGGAAATGATTTCAGGTTTGAGGATTCTTTGAGGCCACTCTCCAAATAATTTGGTATAATTTTGCCAACAAATTTGACTCAAACATTCTGTGTGTCCTTTGATTGTTAAAAAAGAAAAAATGATTATTTTATTTTATTTTTGCGTGTTGAAGGTACAAGACACACGAGGTAGAAGGCATTAAAAGAATTTTTTTTTACCAGCTAATGCAACAACAAGAATCTGTAGGGGTACACTCTGTCCAATACATGGAAAACTTAACCTAAAAGAGTACATTTGTGCTTGACTCTAAAGGACCAAGCAATCCACAAAAGCTCCAAAAAGCTTCTCAAGTATCCAACCTAAATCTACAGCTCCCACGTTATTATTGCATGTGTCTTGCTCCCGAGGGCCTCCCCTAATTTTCGGGCCTTATGCCCTTAGGCTACCACCCCAAGGCTATATGACACTCAAGCTAAGGAAGGCCCTCTTTTCAGGAGCAGGTCTTCTTCACTTATAAGAGCATCTCCACCAATGTTCAGTATGTGCTAAGGAAGGCCCTCTTTTCAGGAGCAGGCCTTCTTCACTTAAAAGAGCATCTCCACCAATGTTCAGTATGTGAGCCTGCAAAAGAATTTCTCACATCCAAATTTTAGTTACTAACTTTTTTCCAACCCCACCCATGAAACTGGAAGAGGGACTGCAAGTAAGTGGGAGACTACTAATAGCAACCCACTTGGACCAATCAAACTATCTACCCAATCAGAGACAGCGACAGCAGTCAATAAATGTGATTTGACTGTGGTTATTAGAATGCTCCAGGAATCTTCCAGGGCTCTGAATTCGTACAGGGTCCGAGTAGTCTTTCAGTGGATTCACTGGATTTGACTGATGGACTTCATCCCAAATTTCTAGTTGAGGGTCACATACTGAACATTGATGGAGATGCTCTGAGTATCTGGTTTGGGTGTCCTGTAAAGACAGGCTTTTTCCTAGATAGGATAGGTAGCCCTCTGTCTAGTACTGGTTCCACTTTTGGTACACTCATTTTCTCTTGTGATTTTCTCTTGTGATGTGAATGGATAAGAGAGGAAATGCTTGAGATGTGAAATCACTAGTGGAGACCAAAAAAAAGGTTAACACTTTGGAACAGACCCTGGTAGAACCCATTACCCACACCACCTAACAGAACAGAACAGGACAGAACAGCAGCTCCCTCTATGGGGCTTGTCATGTTCCTAGTTGGAACATGCACTACAACCCAACAACCTGCGCCATAGTCTGTAAAGAACTTTTCAAATTTACTGCTTCTAGCACTTGATTTCAGTTCAAGTTTCTTCATTCCATTTCACTTTCAAAGGGTTTTTGAGTGTTAATGAGTGGCTTGGATGGATGTAGAATAAGTGCAACATGAAACTAACCTATTTTGTACAAGTTGGTCAATGTTGTTTGGAAATAAAGATACCATTGGTAAACTAGAAAAAGTTTTTGTATTATGGAATGGTTAAGCTCCTCCAAGTATGTTGGGTCAGGCACTAGGCCAGCAGATTAGGGTGGGCTAGGCAACATGCCCAACACAATGGGCAAGTGCGAGATGATTTCATGACATTGAAGTTTGGGGAGCCAAACTCAACAATTTTTTAACATGAATTCCGTATGAGTGTATGTATGACCATCTCTTCACACTCTTCACACAACCTATGTTCTTTGCATAACAATCTCTTTTTTGAATAGTAGTTTGATTTCACGCAATTGTGTGTTGTTTGCATAGTAGTTTGTTCTTTGTGTAACAATTTACTCTACATGCAACCATTTTTTTGCATAGTCCTTTGTTTTTTCATGTGACCATGTGTTCTTTGCATAGTAATCCACTCCTCACGAGTGGAATTATGGTCTTCACACATTACTTGCACTTATCATCTTTTGTCCTTCTTGCACGTGTTCCATCTAGGTATGTCCATCTTTCTTTCTTTTGTTGGCATGTTCTTTCTCTTGATTTTGTGTTTTTTTTTAATTGCATGAACTTTTTTAATATTTTATTTTTCAATTGCTTCTTGTTTCGATTGTTCATTGTCCTTCTATCAAGTGTTTGCAATTGTTTGGAACTCGCCATGGATACTAAAGAATTGTTGGTCGCATTGGGAATGATTGTCCTCCTCCTTGACACATTGCAACATGTTTGGAAAGAAGACAATTCATCTTCAACAATTTTTCTTTCAACATTTAACAATGAAAGGAAAATCTTGATATTCCTTATGATTGTTGTTTTGCATAATTTATGACTAACATCCAATTTGGTTACAATGGGGTCTAATTTAAGGTACTAGGTCAAGTTGTATAATACAACATGGTTTTCTTTATTTCTATCAATAAAATATAATGATGAATGATGTCAAGTGACACTTTTTCAACATAGCCAACAATATAAGGCATGTGATTGCAAAGAAAAGCACCAAATATCATTTTGCAATCCGTGTAATGGCCCAAGGGGGACATTAGTAAAAAAAAGTAGAGAATACGTGAGTAAAAATATAAGGTGCAATATATTGGTTGTTGGGTAAAAAATATAAGTTAATTAGTTAAAAAATAGGGTACATTTTATTCAAATAATCAATTTAATTATAATATAAGGTATATAATAATCTAAAATAATGGATTATAATTAATATAGGGTGGCTTTAATATGTATATACTAAAAAATAGATAATAATAGGATGATAAAGAATAGGTTGGACAATTATCTCATTACCCCCCCCTAAAATGGTCATTTGACGCACGTAAATCCCAAACTTTACACTAATTGTCCCCCCTAGGTGTGAAGGTTTGAATGCCTTGTGATTTCCAAGTTGTCCCATGGCTCAAACAACCTACAACAAAGTTTTTGTCATTAGAAAATCAATTATTGGGTTGGTTATTTAAAAACTTGTTAAAGCTATTAACATTGTGTTCAAAAGTTTGATTTCATGGCCTATAGGAAAAACAATGGACATAATAATGCTAAAATTTAAATATTGGTGCAACTTATTGAGTGTGCATGGCATCATAGATGATACACACATCTCCATTTCAAAACCCAAGATTGCATTGCAAAAGATTACTTTTATCACACAATAAGGAGTTATTCAATTGTGGGACAAGTAAGTATCAAAGTTAGGAAAAGGTTTATTGACATTTATGTTGGTTTACCTAAAAACATCCATGACTTTTGAGTTTTTACAAAAATTTGGATTATATAAACAGGATCGACATAAAAGGTTTTTTAACATGGTGAAAGGTGGTGGAGAAGGTTTTGTTTTTCACCATTTTGGTGATAAAAGATATTTGTTGTTCCTTTGGATCATGATGTTCCACAAGGAAGGAAAATAATGTTCCATACTTCAACTTTTGTGTAACACTATGAGAAATCGTGTCTATCGAAACCACACTACCCTGCAATTAAAATTCAAAAAAAAATTCATATACAACTATTGTGCAACTATTGTGCAACTATCCCTTGGGTATTACAATTAATGTGAAATTATCCTTTTAGAGATATGGTGTATTAATAAATAAGTTGTTATATCAAAAAATTAGTTAGTTGGGTGCAAACAAAATAAAAAGAACCACACCTACCTACTTTTTAAAAATATTCCAAAATTATTCTTGGAATATTCTTGCAAAAATCTTCAAATTTTTTTATTAAAATATTCATACTATTTTATTAAAATTTATGTTAAAAATTTGTCAAAGAATGTCATTCTCAAAAATACTTAAATCCATTTATAAATATTACTTAAAAGCAAACGTTACAATGTTTAATGGGTGTTTTTTTAATTTTTTATTCACACATATTCCCATGATATATTAAAAATACAACTATATTTTTTAAAATCTTATAATTTCAACATAAAATTAAATTATGACTTTAAAACATGAAAAAATCAAACAAGTGTTACACTTGCTATGGTACATGTTCTTATAATTACATCCAGTTGTATTATAGTTGCAAGTGAGTTGAAAATGGGTCTTTTATATGGTAATCTATACACATCATACATACATGCAATCATGCCACATGTTCACATTTCCACCACCCATTATGGGATACATTTGCAACTAATTTTCAATTATGATTCCCATTGAATACAATTAGTAGGCCACCAATGCACCACTATTAAAGTACTATTATTCAACTATTTTATGACTATGATACACCTACTTATAACTTATTAAGGATACATATTTATTAGTTATTTATATCTTCATCATATATGTTTCATTTCGAATGATTTAAAGTATTATGGGAACATTATTTCAAGTTTTAAAAATCATCTTTGAACATTAATAACAACAAAAGAACATACACATAATTTTTTGGGTGTTTGGGAACTGGCTTGTAACATTGACTTGTTTGTTTTTTTGAATTTTTGAACCCTTTTATTTTGGGGAACCATAACTTTTTCAATTGTATTCCATTTTCAATAATTTTTAGTGCACCACATGCATTAATAGGAAGAGTTAAAGTTTTGTTATGACACCATAAACAATGGAACCCTCCCCTTGGATCTAGCCTACTTTGAATGCTTCAATGTTATATTTGCAATTCAATTACAACTCAATTTGCAACTAAGGAACAACTAAAAGATTTAACCCATATGTCTTGTTTTTGAATCCCATGCTTTAAATTATATAAAGAAGGCTTGTTATTTTATATTTTCACATTAAAATACAAGTGCCATTTTGGGATGAACTCAAAAAAGCTCAGCCTAAAGGGAATACATAAAAATTTTAAAAAAATTCATAGCCATTATTTAGTTCACTTAGTCTTGTGTTTTCCTACTTATTTATTTACCTAAGTGAGTAAGTAGGTCCTATTTTTCTACTTACCTATGTAGGTAGGTAAGTAGGTCTTAGGTAAATATGTAGGTATGTAGGTTTTAACGTACCAACCTACCTACCTATGGTTTATGTAACTACTAAAATAAATATTTATAATTATTCATTTTTTCCAAAATACAATTAATATGCCATGTGGCAATTTTTTGTTGTGCCATGTGTCATAAGTTCGGACCATTGTTGACAATCATAATGAACGATGGAAATCAATATTTTGAAAAGAAAATAATTTGTCCAAAAATCTTCATAATGCCACACGTTAAATTTTAATAGATGAATGACAATTAATGACATCAACATGACATCATTGGTGTAGTTATAATAAAATTGCATAGTAGTTGAAAATTAATTGTTTTGATCAAGTTGCAATTGAGTTGCAATGAGTTGCACCATATATATGGTGAATTGCAACTTTGCAACTCATGCAACTTGTCCATTAGCACAATGTATAAATACAATGAATTGCAAATGTCCTTTGTAACTCAAAAATTAAGTTACAAGGTTAGTTGCAAAACACCCTTTTTTTCATAATGTAATAAAAAAATCAACAAGGATGTTTGATTAACATTTCAAAAAGAAAAGTTTTCAAAATGTTTAATACAAAACTAACTTTGACTCACTTTGGTCCCAATTGTGTTTAAATGTTGTTACCTTTTAAAAATTTTGATTTTTGGTCAAAAAAATTGACATTACAACATTATTAATTTTATTTTAGTTCAAAACAACACAAGATCATCAAAGGTTGAATTTATATCCACCATTATTAATTAATTTTTAAATGTTTGTCAAAGTAAAAAGACAATTATAACTTTTAGGTGTGTAACACCAGAGGAATCTAAAAATTTATCTCACGACTCAACATAGCTTGGTCTAATGTGTGCAACAATAGTTTTGTAATCTATAATCAATAGGTTTGATCAACTTTTTAAAAATTCAAATGTTTTCACATCATCATTTTCATTTTTCATTACATTTTCATTGTCATTGCATTTTTGTTCTTTCAATGCTTTCAAAATAGAAGATATGAATTTAACTCATTTGCATCTCCATTCAAGTAAAATCGACTCCAACATTCTAAGAAATCACAACTTTTTAGAAGCTTTAATGTGACTAAAATATTCACATTGATTAGAAAGGATGTTCTTTTTAACTAAAAGCCTAAGGCTTGAAAGACCCATGGTCTCTTTTACTAATAATTTTAACTAAGGTGACCTTTTTGACAAGGTGTCAATTTGAATGTCTAATCAATTAAAACCCCAACTAAAATAAAGGTAGTCAAGATGTCCAAGGCCCAATCAAATAAGCACTATTGAATTGCTACAATGGTTTGCTATTAGTATGTCATGTGCGGTGATTACCTAGCCACATGTGTTTATCATGCAAGCATTCGGATTGTGCTAAAGTATATGTTGTCATATTTTATATTACCTACCTACCTATGGCCTGCCTACCTTACCTACCCTACCTTACCCACCTATTTTATTTTGTTCAATCACATAATGAATGGAGTTTTGAACTTTGGAAGAATCATAATTTAACATGTTTAAATGTGTTACTAATTTGCATTTGCAAACATAATTTAAAACATATTTAATCATTGATAAAATATATTGAATAAATCTTTGAGTAAATTTTAACATTACATGTTTATATGTTTCATTTGAACAATATTTGAAATAGAAATAGAAGTATCAATTTTGCAATTTACTAATGATTTTATAGTTTTAAAAATAAATAAATAAATTGCACATTTGTTATTACCAAAGGTTGTGTAACTTGATGGCAAAGGTATTGGGATGGCCCCATGAAATCTTAGATGTAAACATGAGCAAATCATGTATATGAATTGTGTATATGGTGATGAAAATAATGTAGGTATACATTGTAGATATACAATAATCATAAGTACCATGTAAGTAGGTACTTACCTCCCTACCTTTTTACAACATTTGATGGCACATTGCATTTGAACTTTGAAGATGTAACATAATGATGACACATTTTAAAAATCAAACATAGATAATGATGGCCTAATTGACTAGTGGTCAAATTGACAATTGGTCATTTTCATTAGTCAACACATCCCATGACCACTTGGTAAATAAGACACTAGTTAAAATGGATGGGTCAAATTGGCACAACTTGTCCAAAATGACATTTTAGTCGAGTTGGGCAAGGTGGCAAAAAGATTAAGGGGGGGTTTTTTAACTAATTTATTCAATTAAAAAAATTGTGATTTCTTGTAATGCAACTTGTGTGTTGGCCATGGCTAGGGGGTGATGTAAACTACTTAATTATTGCTTTACAAGTAATGTTTGACCCATCATCTATGTCAAACTTGTAATCACATGCACCATATTCATTTGAATTCAAGTCAATTTTCATCTAAATGCCAAAAGTATTCTAATTACTTGTAAATGATTTCATGTTAAACTTTCACCTATGTTTCTTCAATTTGAAACTTTATTGAATTAATGCAATTGATCGATTCAACATTGATTTTAAAACCTCTTTTTGTTGCTTCCATTAAGTTTTGATGGGTAGTAGAATCTTTTTTGTGAAAATCTATAAATTACCAACATGTTGACCACTTACATTTAATTGTGCAAAATCTTCAAATGGCTTTAGGGATCTTGGTTTTACATTAACTTTGTTTTTGTTTGCTTTTGGTGTAAAACATCATTTTAATTACATTCCAAAAACAAATTGGACCTACTACAATTGTGTTAATGTTACTTTATGTGTTACTACCTTGTTTATTATTTTTTTTTACACTATTGTGCTAATGATTGCTGAACAAAAGTAATAACATTCTTAAGTGGAAGATCTTTGTTTTACAAATCATTTTAATGTATGGGGATTTCAAATGTTGTAAAACTATTTCGTGTTGTGCAAATGGTCTTGATATTGAACATTGTGTATTGTGGTTTTGGACAACTATATTAGATCAACTAAAATTAGGAATGAAGTCATCATGCATGAGGGAAGTCCTAATCCTATGCGACAATGATAGAATTGGGGGTGTAAACATTGTCATTTTAATTCATGAAATCTTGGGAATGTTGTGGCTTGAAAATGAGCCTATTATTCATAAATGCATCAATCTTCTTATAGATCACTTCTTGTAGATCACCTAGGTAGATTCAATGCCACTCCATTTGTAAGAAGGATGTTTCAAAACTTTTCATTCATACACGTGCCTACCATGTAATTTCAAATTCTTTTGTAGTCACCATAAGGGTTTATTCATGGTTAGTGTACCACTTTTTAGACACAAGACTCAAAAACTTTGTTTTTGTTATCTTCCAAAATAAAATCTACATGGAATAAATTTAAATGAAAAAAATTGATAATTCAAATTATGAGAATTTTCATGGTGGTGGTGATTTTTCACATGCATATGTGATTAATGTAGAAATATTTTGGTCAAAAACCAAAAATGTAGAAAATGAGTACGTAAGCCTTTATAGCCAACTTGACATGTTTTCTTGAATGAAAATTTCCTACACATGTTGCCAACACTTGGGGCCACAAATTTTTAACTTAGTGAATACAAAAAATCAACCAAATGGCCAAAAAAAGGAATCATTATCCATGTAGCCCTTTTGGAATTGATTATGTAGCCATCAAAATTCTTGTATTGTATATTATTTAATCAAATGCATTATATGAACATTGATAAACATAAATTATGCATTATTTATCCATGAAAAAAATTGAAGGTGATTTCACTATTTAATACATTGCTTTTGATCCTTTTAAAATTAAAATTATAGTTAAAACAATGAGTCAAATTATTTAAAAGAACTAAAAAAGACATCTATATTGTATCCAATCTATTCTTAGAATTTTTTATTAGATTAACATAACGCCATTCTAATTATAATCATACACCAATCCACTATAAGGACTATTTTGGAATTCATGCATGATATATAAGACTACAAAGGACTCCTTTGCATGTATATAATATTATATGTGATATGATCACCATCCTTTTGGGTACCCTAACCATGAACATGCCCATAAATGATGGCCCAATTTTCCTTATAGGTAGGCCTATTCCCCATATGTGTGCTTTGGTTAAATCCCATCACAACTATAATTGTATTTTTCTACTTGATGATGACATTTTCAAAGTAATCCATGGAATCCACCATGTCCAATGAAGTTATATGTTCATCTCTTGTTGTTTGAACTAGGGATATACAACTTCTTGATGTTCCCAATTAGGCTATCTAGATTCTTTGATTGATTTCATTTCATTTGCAATATCATTTGAGCTTTGTGTTTCTTTTTGTTTTTATTCTTACTGCCTTCTAAATGTGTGTTTGATTGTATTGAATTGTCACAATTTCCAACTTCAATAATGCTTGGGCAATTTTGTTGGATTATAATTTATCATGTTCACCAAAAAAATTCTTTGAATGTTGTTTACATGCACATCAATCAAGGCTACGGAATTATGAAGTATTTGGTAGCTTGTCAAATTGTTCATTGTTGTTTTATGTTGTTTCATATCCCATTTCCATGATGTTGTTTGGTGTTGTTGTGGTTGGCATTGTTGTTATGAGTCTAATTATTGCAAAGGAAACATTTGTGAATTTGCTAAATTTGTTGTTATTGTTGTGATGGTTGCAACACTACTATAAATTGTGGGTGCAATTGTTTAGTCCTTGTTCACTAATTTAGTGAAGTCACTACATCCCCATTAGGTTTTTTTCATTGGGATAGTGAATTCATTCAAAATCCAATGAAATCATTTGGCATACAAGGACACCTTTTGCTATAATGCAATGTTGTTCATGTTATTATGAACACAAGGAGGAACTACAACAATAGGATGAAGTTGTGACAATGTTCATATTGTTAATTAAAAACACATCATGAAGCTCTACAATGAGCTTGAAGTGGGCTATGGTGGGGATGATGTGGGCTTATGCAAGTTGCTCAAGGTTGTAGGAAAGGAGTTTATAACTTAACATTTAATTATATGGGGATTTTTTCAATTGTTAATTAACATTGTGCATTTATTTTGAAATTTACATATTCCTTACATTACATGTTAGATACTTGTTCCTAAGGTGTATGTATTATAAGGTAGCTCACTTGAAAAACCAAAAGTTCACAAAAGTCCATTATATAGTGTTAGAATTTTGAAAATTTCTAGTATCATGGGGTCAATGGTAATAAAGTCCATGTATCAAAAGCAATAAAATCCAACTAACAAGAACCCATTTACATATTTGGTGGGTGCAAATTCTATCCACAATTATTTTCTACCTACTAACAAAACAATACAATCATATTTCAAAAGTGTTCATAATTTGTGGTTTTATTCATTCTAATTTTTCTATAGACTATGCTTACACAATTTTCTCATTACATTTATTGTTCATTTTCCCAAATTCTTTATTATCATCAATAATCAAAATTTGTGGCCAAGTCTCACAATTAGAAAAACACAATAGTTCAAAGTAGTTTCACTATTTTTTCATCAATATTTTATTGTTTTCTTTATTCAAAATTGAATATATCAAACATTATTTGGATGATATGATGGGTCAATTATTTGCTTTATTTGTTTTAACGGTGGCAGCTGCGGATCTGTAATATTGATTGTAGAAATTTAAAATGGAATACAAAAAAATCTATGGTTTTAAACCCAATAAATTATAAACTACTCAGTATCCCTATTCTAATTTCCAACACCATTTTAGTTTCTCTTGTGTGTAAAAAAAATTCTCCCAAAATTCATCAACTTCCAAAACTACCTTTTAAGTTCTTCCCTCCAAAAGTATTTTGAATCTTCAAATTAATGAAATGTCTTCATCCTACCAATTCATTAGATGTTTATGTTTTACCTTGTCTAATCTCTACCATTCTCCCTATTCTATTCTACCTTGTTTAATCACTGCCATACACTAAGTGACAATATTTCAAATGTATACACCTTTAAAAAGAAATTTGAAAATTGAAAAAATAATAACTATTTAGGAACTTATGAAAATATGGTTCAATTTTGACCATTCAAATGTCCCTAATTAAAGTTTGATTATGATTTTTGTGGAAGACTTTCACACAAAAAAAATATTTATTTGTTGTTACACCATATGTTGAATCCCTATAAATAATTTGAATTTTTTTAAATGCTGAAATTTTCAAATAAACTTCTCTCAAAGAAATTGTTTTTGTAAAGGTAAACAAAAAACATTCAATAATATTTTAATTTTCCAAATTAATTAATTATTCAACAAACATGTGTTGAAGCTTTATGTGTATAAGGTAGTGATGATGCTAATGATGTTTGCATAGTTCCTAATCACATTACAAAAAGTTAATTCTCAAGTTGTTCCATATCAAAATACAAGGAGATTAATGTTTGCATAGTGCATGAGTTAAAAATATGACACCAAAATGTTTTTAGATGTTATGTCACGATTATATGTCATTTGCAAACATTTAATGGTGAGAAATTGAATTATTGAGCTTCAATTTCTTGAGTGCCATATGCCACTTTCAATTGCCTAGTAATTTTAAAAGAATAGGTAATAGAAATTCTAATTATTGCATAATTTTTTTCCTTACAAATATTGTGTAAAAAAATACTTAAAACATTAATCATTGTATAGTCAAAAAAAAAATTGAAAATGTTTCTCATGTTGGGCATTGTCCCACAACTGCATGGGACCCAATGCCACATTCAATTCTTTGCTCCTGTTTAATGTTTGCCCTCCAGTTCCAGTCTTTAAAGAAATTTCAGAATCAAAGAACCTCCATCTCTAACACCCTCAAAAGGACAGATGATTTTTCCATGAAAGAAATGCTGAAGAACCAGCACTTTCATAGATTCATGGTGTTTGATTGGTTCTTAGAGATTTTTGAGAACCATGGTTATAAATTCAAAAGAACCATCCTGATAACTATTGGGTATTTGGTGCCATTTTTAATAACCAACCAACATGGATAGACTCCTCCGACCACAACAAGGGGTGTGTCACACACTGTGGCCTAGCCATTTACATTAAAAAGTATCTTAAGGCAAAGGAAGAATTACGGAAGCTCAAATATTTTCCCATGCAAAAATACAATCTTCAAAAAATCCTCTAAGAGAAACCAAAATCCTTCAAGATGTTATTATAACTATATAACTAATCTCAAGTTTCAACACAAGCCAAAATACCATCTTTAAAAATCCTCATAGAAAAATATATAGACCTATTATTATTATTACCTAGGGGCCAAAAATCCATTAAGCTACTAGACTTTATAATGAATCTAAACTCAACAACATCCTTGCCTTGGCAGGCAAGGCCAATAAAAGAGCATGTTGATGAATCTGGTCAATTATGTTTTCCCATGTAGCTTCTCCTGTACTTGTCTGTCTCTCCTTCAACTTTTGGCATAGAATATTATCATCTTATCTCACACAACATGCCATGTACAAAAAGATTGTATGTACTCTTATGACAGGATCCATAGTTTGGAATAGGGTCTTGTACACTTCCCCCACTTATCTATCATTCCAAAATTTGGAGGAATAAATAGCAAGGGAACAACAATTATAGCTGGAATTTTTTTGTTATTGTTTGGGTGGACTGGGGCACTTAGCAACAACCCCTGTAAAGTTGGTTGTTCTTCACTTCCCAGACAAAATAACCCTATATAGCTCAATTATGGAAGCTCCTGGAAGCTTGCACCATTATTTTTTCCCTTCAGCTGAATTATGATCCATAGTCTCAGAACATTCATATTTGCTTACCCATACACATTGAATCCTTCCAACATATTTACATTATGTTCACCCATGTGGGAAAAACTGCCATTTTCCAAGCCCAGTATGGCCCCTTAGTGGATGTACTGAAAATGCCAAAATACATTACGTATCAAACGGTAGAGTTATCTGTAAAGTCTAGCAATTAGGGGCAGAGAATGGCCATTATGATCCATAGTCTCTGGACATTCAGATTTGCTAACCTTTACACATTGAATCCTTCCAACATTTACAGTATGTTCACCCATGTGAGAAAAACTGCCATTTTCCAAGCCCAGTATGGCCCCTTAGTAGATGTACTGAAAATGCCAAAATACATTACTTATCAAACGGTAGAGTCATCCGTGAAGTCTAGCAATTAGGGGCAGAGGATGGCCAGTTCGATATACTAAGGCATCAAACATGTAACTGGGGATGCAAATTTTGCAAAGCAAAATAACTGGGACCCAAAACTAGTTTTTCCATCAATTTTGGTGGAAAACTGAGTTTCATCCTGTCTTTCCTTTTCCCTGATCGCCTCCACTGCTGCCAGGGTAGAAAGGCCGGTCATAGTACACTTCAAAACACAGAGGAACTTGGTGATCTCATGTGACCTCAGTTGCCTCTGAGGTCCGAATGATGGATTGTAGAGGAGGTCTGGCGCACCTAATATATTTTAGATCATGCCATTTGGACTTCAGACCCAAAAGTTAAGGGCTCTACCAGGTCTCGGTCTCATTGCAAAAAAAAAAAAAAGAGTCATCAAACATTAGGCCTACCTATGTTCAAACATTGCAGATCCTATCAAATAGGTACCTAGTTTGACCTACCCACCTAGGTCGAATAAGTACTTAACCTAGGAAGGTAGAACCTACCTACTTATTTTTTTACCTAAGTAGGTAGGTTGGTATGTAGCCTAAGTTTGTAGGTACCTATTTATCTATCTATCTAGGTACTTACAAATCTAATATTAATATTTTTATTAAATTAATTTGTTTAATGTCATGTGGCATACTTACATTGGGCCATGTATCATAGTATAAAATCATCCGAATATTTGAATTGAACATCTTAGATTTCAAAATAATAATAATAATAATATAAATAATCAAATATTAAGACACATGGTAACACATCATTTGCCCTCAATTGTGACCAAAATAGTTACATCTTAATCACATGTGAAAATACATATACAATGGAGTCAAAAGATGAAATGTATTTGTTGACTTTTTCTTTCATACAATACCTTTTGTCATTTGCAACTAATTTATCACCCGTAACTTGTCTAAGGCGGCTAAAGGGATTTTAGTTGCAAAATGTTTTTTGCGACTAAAATTTAGTTGCAAAATGTTTTTTGCGACTAAAATTTAGTCGCAAAAACTAGTAAAAAATACATGTTTTTCTTCTAGTGAACTCTTATAACTTTAAATCAAAATAATTGTGTATGTAAGGTTAATTCAAAGCTTAAAATTTGCCAACAATGCACAAAGTGAAAGCAAAAACCAATGCCTCTAATAATAAGTATAAGCCTGAATTTTGGTTTAAAAGATAATGAGGTGAAAACATGAAAAAAGAAGCCAATACACACTAGTTAAAATCTTTAACAAGGACTACATTTTCCATGTGGTAGTATTTTATTGGTTTATATTGCATTTTTCACATATTTTTAAAAATTGAATATGACATTTGAAGCCAAATATGACATATAACCTAATAAAAACTCAATTTTTTTGTATCAAACTTTACATTATAATCAAGTCACTAGTAGAAAACGCCCCCTTTCGCAACTATGTTTTCAACTTTTGTTCAACTACAATCTAAATAAAAAACTACACATATAATTGTAACTTCTTTTTTACAATTAGGTAACATTTTTTGCAACTACTATCTAGTAATTTTGACAAATACAAGTCGAAAATGAAATTACAATTGAAAATGTATGCCACATGTCAACACCATAACAATAGCCACTATTTACCACTACTTGCCAATTTAGTTGAAAATTCATCTATTAATCTAGTTGAGGGATGTTATCAACTGCATTCAACTTTTGATGAACTTCATTTACTAACTAGGCATGACATCAACCAAAAATGTAATTACAATGTCAATTAGAAATGTAATTGAACATTTGGTTAGTTATTTGGTGACATGTAGCACATTCACAATGTTGACACATGGCACATTCACAAATTTTTTGGTCAACAAATAGTTAAATGACATATGGCATGTTCACAAAATTCGGGGTCAACAAATAGTTTAATGACACATGGAACATCCACATTAATAGGTTAGGCCACATGGTGCATAAACATAGGTTATCTAGTTTAAACCTAAGCATTTAGGCTAAACTTAAACATAAGCCATTTAATTTAAGCTTAAATTAGGGCTACACATAGGTACCTATGTTAAGCCTAGACCTATGCCACATGGCAATTAATAAATGAAATCCTATTTTATTTGGTGTGGCTTTTAAGGTTGAACCTTTTTGATTGGTTCATCCCAAATTAGTTATTACATTTTCATGTAAGTTACTATGTTTTCCAACAATCTTAGTGCATTTTTTAATATATTTTGGATTCATGGAATGGAGGCTAAACAATATGGGATAAAAATTTCAGTTGTAATTTAATTGTAACCTAGTTACAACCTAATTGCAACTCAAGTAGTTATAATTTAATTATAGAACTTAATCTAAGTTTAATTAGGCCTAGATTTAAACTAATAATCTACGTAGCCTAAATCTAGCTACTTACTTTAATTATTTATAATAATTATGCATCAACCATTTTTTAATTTTATAGTTGTATAATTAAATAATTAAACAGATTGACATCATATACTAAATAATATGGTAATTTTTTAAAAATTTAAAAAATAAAAAATAAAATGTACTTGTCTATTAAATAAAAAATATAAAAAATTGATTATTATTTATTACTAAATATTTTTAAAATTCCCATATTCATTATAACTTATTATTAATATTTCATAAAATAAATAATTAACTAAAATATGAATATTCAATAGTAAAAATTTAAATGATATTTGAATTACAATATTATTATAATGTAGTGATAATTAATAATAATATTGTAGATAGTACTTAGGTTATGCTAGTTTAATTATTATTATTCATTTTTTATTTAACATGTTGGAAATATTATGAACTAATATAATAAATATTAAATAAGATATATATATAGTGTTAATTGTTTTAAAATTATGAAACTATATAATAATTTAATTATAAATAAATAATGAAATATTTCTAATAAAATGAAAATATGAAAAAATAATTGGAACTAATGCCCAACACTAGAATAAGAATTAAAATTCTAAAAAATATTAATTTTGTATCGTTACATGATATGTTGTAAACTAAAATTGAATCTACATGGAAATTAGGGTTTAGAGTTTAGGGTTTAAACCCCAAATAAATTACAAATGTATTGAATATATTCCAAATATATATATTAATTTAATATCATCACTTGATATGTTTGTAAATTAAAATTGAATCTACATAAAAATAATAAACTATGCATGTACTAAGTTGACTTATATTTCAAATTTTCCTTAAAGTTTATTTTCAAATTAAAATGTAACATTTACGTGCACAAAATAATTAGTCATACATAAACATTCAATATGTAATACAAAAAACATTTATATGTACCGTAATAATAATTACTTTATTTTTATTGTAATTTTAAAAATATTGAGATATCATATGTATAAAAATGAATAAACATTAAAGTTCCACAAAATTATTAACTATGTTTCATTACTTTATTTGTTGTAAACAAACATTTGATTTACAAAATAATAGTAAATGACATATATTGAACATACATTATTACAAACTCATATTTCAGAATTTCCTTGAATTTTATTTTGAAATTAAATTTCTATATTTAAATGCATAAAACAATATTTGCATCATACATAACCATTCATTTACACAAATAAATTTACATGTATTTAATGTTTAATGAAATTTTATTGCCATTTAAAGTGAATATTCAAATATCATGTGTATAAAAATGAATTAACAGTAGAGTTCCACAAAAATATTAATCATGTATCATTGTTTGATATGTTGTAAACAAAAATTCAGTCTACATATAAATAGTAATTAGGTGTATTAAAAATGCACATTATTATAAATTTATATTAAAAAAATTCTTTGAATTTTATTTTAAAATCAAAGTTTACTATTTATATGCACAAAAAAATATTTTCATCATACATAACCATTCATTTTATACAAAAAATATATTTACACATAATATAGTCTATTTATGAATGTAGATAGTTTGTTTTGTTTTGTTCTATCATGTTGAGATTTTTGAAACCAAAATTGCTTGATGTAATGTTATTCATATCTTTGAAAACTTAACAATGACTATGGGTGCATTGATTTGGGTTGAATTTTTTTGTAATTACGATACAAAGGTTATTGATTATTGAACCATTTTATTAGTAAAAATTAATAAAATTATAAATAAAAATTTACTTGAATCCAAAGGTGTACTTGGTGTTGTTGGAAAGTAGTCGTTAAGTCAAATATAATGAGGTTTATTTCATAATTTTTATATTTAAAGTGTGGAAGATATTAAATTTTGAATGATTTTTTTTGTTGAAAATTCAAAAAAATTACCAAAAATAGGGTTTAGAAGGGAAAATGAGTTGAGTGTGTTCACATTCGGGGCCAACAACACGTTATGCTATTTATCCATGAAGGAAAGTAGTTTGTTTTGTTTTGTGTGATAATGATATTTCCCAAACCACAATGTTTTAGGTTATGCTATGGAGTTTATCATCAAAGAGTTTTCAATGAATAAGGGTGCATTGACTTGGTTTTAAATGTTTAGAATTGCAGTGTGGAATTTATTGATTATTGAACCATTTTTTCATTGATTTAAAAAAAAAACCAAGATTGAAAACTATATTCAAATTTGGGGGCATTCCTGGTATTGTTGAAAAACCTTCAACAAGTTTGATTTAATAAAGTTGATTTTGTAATTTTGAGATTTAAAATGTGAACAATATTATTGAATTTTTAGTGGGTATTGTTGTTGGAAATTCAAGCAAATTACAAAAAGGGGTTTGGAAGGAAAATTCAATTGAATGCATTCAAACTAGGGTTGACATAGGGTACATTATTGTTTAATTAATTTTTATCATTATTCCAAACAAATATTAAAATATCATGTGCATAAAAATGAATAAACATTAATGTTGCACAATATTATTGATTATGTATCATTACTCAATATTTTGTAATGAATTACATAAAAATAATAAAGTACATTTGTATTGAACATAAACATTATTATTAACATATATTTTAGATTTTCCTTAAATTTTATTTTGAAATTAAAGTTTAATATTTATATGCACAAAAAAACCATTCATTTATACAAATAAAATTTACATGTAACTTAATGTTATCATAATTTTATATAAATATTATATGTATAAAATTAAAATTACCTACTAGTTGTTTAACCTAATTGAAATAGATAGTTGCAACTTTGTTGTAAACAAGATTGCATTTCATCCATCCTCTAGTACATTTTATCATCTATATATGTGTGTTGATGGTGTCACCAAAATAGTTGGACATTAATCAATGTCTTGACTATGTGCCAATTAAAGAACCTTATACGCCAAGAATATTTTGAAAATGGCCCTTTAGTTGAAGGATGCTTCACATTGTTTACCAACATAGTTGGGCGTTCAACTTGGAGACATTGTTGATGTTGGGAATATTCGGCAAATGACCACCTAGTTGAAAAATGCTTTCAACTATATACCAATATAATGAATGAGTTAATTTAATTGGTAATTGCCATAATTTTATTTTAAAATTAAAAAAATCCTAGTTGAAACATAGTTGCAAATGTCATGTAGTTGAAAATTTTTGGTTAAAATAGGGGGGTTTTTTACTAGTGAGTCTATAACTTTACTTTGAACCATGATTACAAATTCAAAATTATAACAATGTTTAAGGACATTCAAGTATTAAAATCTAAAAAGGTATATGTATTTTTATTTTTTGAATGTTTTGGGCATATGGATCCATTCTTGTGGAATATATTAAAGTTCACAAAAAAATTGAAACAATTTGGTGAACATTTGATGAAGGAGAAGGACTTTTGATAGAAAAAAACCACTTGTCCACATGTTTTTTAAAAGTGCTTTAAACATATAAAAGGACTTTTGAAACATGGTGAATTTTCATGAAAATTTTGTAATTGCAACTTTGAAAGTAAAAGAACTTATTTCATATATATATATATATATATATATATATATATATTTGATATATATTGTTCCCATGGTGTTTTTTCAAAAATTCAAAAAAATTTATAAGGACTATCCACAGATTGCTTAGCTCATTTTTTCTTGCTTTCACCCAATGTTTGACTAGTAGTAGCAAGATATTTATAATAGCTTGAACAATAGTTTTCAATGACAAACACTCCATTTAATCTTGTGAAAAAATTTAAGGACTTGTGATGCAAATTGTGTTAATTGCATTGGAGTTATTAACATTTTAGGTGAAAGTCGAAGCCGAGTTACAATTATGCAAGAATTCTTCCACTTGTGCCTCCCCTTCCTGGATTTTTTTGTCGATGTTATGTAGTCTTCGATAATTATGCTTGAACACCTTTCAAGCTAACCTTTTTAAATCCAAAACACTTATTGACATTATTAACAACATATTATGCTATTTTTGACACAACATGGCATGGCCAAAACAAGAGCCAACAAATGGACATGGTAATTGAAGTGGATAGCAAGATACCATAAATATTAAGATAGAGGTTAAAATAATTAGGTTAGACCCTTAAATTTTCACGTAATACACAAAATAGCCTTATCAAGCAAACCAAATGGGTTCAACAAGTACACCTTAACGTAAGTTGCAATTGTTCCACTTATAGTGTTGTGCATGTTTCAAAAATACCATAATGACATGAATGGGTTCACCTGAGTCATTGATAAAACTAATCACCATGGCAAAAGTGTCATGCCCAACATTAAACACCCAAATATCAAAGGAAGTAATACATTAACACATGAAGCAAGAAAGGGAATATAACATATTTCTCTTTCATTTTGCTCATGAAATTAGGCAAAATTTCATTCAACAATTGCTACCAAGATGGAAACATAACATGTCCACATTGTTTTAAATCCATGTAGTCAAGGGAAGAATTTTCAACAAAAGTCAAAGGATGATATCCTTTTGCAACATACAAAACTAAAATTTCAAAAATGCAAGTTGTGTGTTTAGTTTAATTTGTTATAAAGTCTTTGGTTGCCAAAAACATTTGTGATTTGTGAGGGAGGGTTTTTTTTTCTTTTTTTGGGCTATTTTTCAATCATGCTTATGAAATGTGTAGAATCTATAAAGATTATCATTCCATATGATGTAAACCATGTGAAGAGTTTGATAATTATCATATTATAAATTCTGAAATGTTTTCAAGGCATTAAACATAAGGTGAAAATATCCTTGGGTCATACCACTAGGAACCACTTCAAGGAATGAAAAAGGAACAAAAGATAACCAAATCATTTTCCTTGGCCTTTTACTTTAAATGTTTTCACAACTATAAATCTTTTGTCCCCATGTTTATCAATTACATGCACTAATATATGGCTTGAAATTTATTTTGGAATTAAATTTATTTGAAATTTGAAAATTTTTTATTCTTAAATAAAATGGCCCCTTCATAAATTGATAGCCTTAACTTTGGAAATTCATAATTAAATTATACTTGTTCAATTAATTTCTTAATAAAAACTTTAAAATAAAATGACTTTCAAATTACTTTAAGAAAAAAATTTCCAAGAAAATTCCCAAATTATGTTTCAAATTTTTATTTTTAACTAAAAAGTTTAAGGAAAAGAACTAGCACTACATTCCTGAAATGTCGTGATGTGTAGTGTCGTAAGGGTGTAAATCCATAATAAATTCTACTGAACAAAAAGACTAAAACCAGTCAAAAGTAGAAACTAATCAACCAAAAAAAAATGCACACACATATATATACAATGCACAAGAGGAAGTTGAGATGAAATTCGCA
>Ga0209611_10002679_pt1 | contig 31279 bp, 20 predicted proteins | sample S1TSphgellanicum_3_FD_187693 | JGI IMG/M metagenome (GOLD analysis project Ga0209611, IMG submission 187693) | Host-associated microbial communities from peat moss isolated from Minnesota, USA - S1T2_Fc - Sphagnum magellanicum MG (SPAdes) (version 2) | ecosystem: Host-associated > Plants > Peat... | reverse complement strand
GGCGACGATGGAGTGCTGAGGAAGAGGATGCATTGAGAAGGGCACTGCAAAGATTTGGACCAGGCTGTTGGAAAGAGATAAAAGAAAATGAACCTGCTCTTGCCAACCGCTCTACTGTTCAGATCAAAGATAAGGTAGTGGAAAGCTCTAATATGCACTGGCCACAGGCTCCATGGATAGGTTAATTTCCTTCCGTGGGGATTTATGCTCTTCTTCTGTGGGGACTTTGTTCCTCTCATGCTATGCCAAGTAGAGTGCCTTGTGAATGCTTATGTGATGCATTAAGGCATGGTGGCCTGTGGTGCAGTTCCGCTTGATGAGAGGTGACTGGCAAATTGGGAAAGAAAACATTGCTATCAGTACTGCACCCAATGGCCAAAGTGAGCATGGCAATCGACAATCAGCTGCAACAGTAAACCTGCAGAAGGTTTCACTCCTTACTTCTGGGCTTCTTATTTTTCCTGCCTTCAAGAACTACACAGGTCCTTGAAGGGGTCAAGTTTGAGCTGTCCCTGTACAGAGATTATGGTTTTTGTGTATTGTGTCAGTGTCTATACAGGGTTCTTCTGATGGGTTTCGGGTTGGGAGTGAGTAGTTATGGAGCAATCTATGTCCATTGTCATGGAATTGAAGGTTTGACAAGTCTGCCTGTCTATGTTTTTAAATTGTAGGAGCTGCGTGTGAAGATTTTAAGGGAAGAGGAGAAAAGGGAGAAAGAGGAAGATGTTGCCAAGCTGGAGGAAACTGTTATCACACTAAGGCAACAGAATGAGAAAGAGAGATTAGCTTTGCTTGATATTGAGGATGTGCTGAGAAAGCACAAGCAGCGAGTTGAGAAGCAACGGAGATGGGCAGAGACTCAATCTTCATATAGGTTGTGCCTGGAACGAATGATTCGTGATACGATGCATCAGTATGCTCTCTCTCTCCCTCACCAATATTGTTTTTAAAAAAATGGAGTTCTGTAGCCAGTTCAACTTTCTGGAACTGCTATGTACATACCTGTCTACAGTGGCTATTATGTCCATTATGCTCATTACGTTCATTGTGAGGAGTTCAGTGTGGAAACTAATAGTAGCACTGTCATTTGGTCATGCATAGGAGTTTGGCCTATAAGGAGCAAGCTCGCTTGAACCAAGCAGCATGCAATGCCCTGATGGCTCGCCTCGACTGCCAGAAGGCCATATGTGATGCTGCTGAGAAAGATCTGATCCAACGCCACGCCCACCGGGAGGCCTTGTCAGCCACAGGTGGTACTGCCATGATGGAGATTGGACGTATGTCAGGCTTGCGGGGGAAGGATATTGTGGATGTCAGCAGCTGTGTGTCACTTTTTGAAACAAATGAGGAGCATGAGGGTGAGGAGGTCACTGAGCTAGATAATGACAGGGATTGCTGGAATGACAGAGAGGATGAGAAAGCCAATGAGGTCCACAAACTGCAGATGCAGCTCTGTCAGTCACAGGCGTTGCATCAGCAATTACAGCAGCAGATTGAACAGGAATATCTGAATAATTACTTGGTTGAAGGTGAGTGCACTGCAGTTTATGTGACTTTCCACTGAGCATTGGAAAAGTCATTTAACAGTGGCATGCATAAATTTGAACTGAAATGAACTAAAGACATGTTTGTCTTTTGTTTCTACAGATGGGTTAGGGCAGAGGGGGAGGCCAAAAGAGGCTGTAAATGCTTCAGAGTTGACATTGTATTTGGATGCTACTGCTCAAGATCGGGAAGAAGAGTGGGTTCAACTGCCAGAATCTCAAGATGGATGCAAAGGTGAGACACCAATAAAGGCTGAAGTCATAATGAGAGGTACCGAAAGGCTGATCTACATTGACTCATGCATTCCTCTGATAGCTGTATGGTTATTACTTATTACCTTGTCCTTTGTCTCACCATCTTTGTAGCCGGGGCTCATCTGGATATTTAAAACAGCAATGTTTGCAGGTATGGAAGAAGAAACTGATTTTGCCAAAGATGAGAACATGAGCTGCAAATTTCGTGGGGTCCAAGATGTGGCAGTTATGCAACAGGGCATTGAGACTGAGATATATGGAGTGGATCCAAAGGGAGAGCAATCATTTGGGGACACAGAAGATGCCCTCAATGTTCTACCTGATAAATATGGGGATGATCCTCCAGCCAGTGAAGCAGTGGCTGAAGAGTTACTTGTTCTTTTACTTAAGGAAAGCAGACCTGATTATAGGCAGGAGCACCAGAAGAATGTTATAGTAGAGCAATCTCAGAGTAATGCAGTCGCAAAGGAGGTGAGAGTTCACTGGGGCCCCCGAGAGACATACAAACACACAGGAGCTCATCTGCTTGAACAGGTCAGGCTTCAAATGCAAATGGCTGGGGTTTCAGATGGAAGAGTTAATGATGGTCAACCTATTGGTGAGCAACAAGAGCAATTTGATGAATTGCTCCAGCAGGCAAGTTTTGAAGCCACCTCTTGCTTGACAGAGTCTAATTTGTGATTCTTACCATCCATTTAATTTCCCCTTAACCAATGGTGCATCTTGACTGATCTGTTTCAGGTCTTGACAACTCATGTGGATAGAGGACAGAGGAATGAAGCTGCTGCACAGCAAACTCCAGACTTTGATGATGAGGAAAAATGGCAGATTGGCAAGTCCAATCTTGACAAATGGCTTCAAGCACTACTTCAAAAAGATGGGGATTCAGCTGGCTCCTCCCCTGCCAATGAAAGTCCTCTTCTTAGTGTTGTCTCCCCAGTTCTCTCAACAGCCAGAGCTGCTATGTGTGGAAACATGGACTTAGAAGTTGGTCAAGATCAGGTTGAATTCATCCTGCAACACAACCAATCAGAGAGCTTAAAAAATTTGAACATTTCTGCATTCTTAAAGCTAAAGCAGGTTGGGAAAGAGAACAATCAATGATTTCCAGAGGGGACTCCATGGTTGCTGGTGCCATTTCTTTTGTTTTTGTGCTCAGTTGAAATTCAACTATGTGAAAAAATTAAATAACCTTAAGCGATAAATATCCAATTGTGGTAGTCGAATTTAATATTGTGTTCTGTGTCCAGGATTCCTTGAAAAGGGTTGGTGACAGCATGGACAAACCTAAGGGTCTGTGGGGAGGATTGGTGCGGAAGCTGAGCGTGAAGCAACAAACTGAGTTGTCAAGACAATTGCAGGAAGAATCTGATGAAGAAGCTATTGGAGTGGAGACAAAAAACACAGATGAAAACTTAACTCATGTTCTAAACTCACTTAAGAACATAATGCTCAATGAAGAGGATGATGCAAAAATTGTCAAGCCAAAGCCTTTTGAATCAAGGCATGCAGTTAAAGGAGGTGGTGATGAAGCTGACCAGTTGCTCCAAAGTGCAACAAAACCATTTCCAGAGACAGAACTGACAGAACTTCATGCAGAAGATAGTGTTGCAGGATGTGTATTGGATACTCATCTGCATTCAACTGAGAGGAATTCAACAATTGAGACAGATACTGAAAGTCTGAGTAGTACTAACCCAGACTCCCAGTCAATGGAAGGGAAGGATATGTTGAGGATGGGGCTTCGATCGTCGTTCAAAGCAGCCACCATTGCATGGAGGAAGGCAGTTAAGAAACTGGAGACAAAGCTGCAAGAGGGACTTTCTGCTTACCCTCCACTGGATTAGATGTGTTGCTGATGAGAAGAGTGAGTCCATCATACGACAGTCAATTCTCTTGAATGCCAAGCCATTTTACATTTGATCTATGGAGGGGAGATAGCATGGTCTGAAGGTTTCCTACCTGATATGGATCACATACTATCAGGAATGGATCCAGTTAGAAAAGTCATGATTGTGCTGAAATGATAAGTATTGGTTTCCTTTTCTTTCTTCTTTGAGCTCAATTGATGTTAGCATAAGTAAACGGCCTCTTCTGGAGGCCCTCCCTAGTTTGATGCCATAGGAATGTAGGTGGTAGCCAAAATTTCCTGCCTGTGAACCTCATGAGGGCTGACAGAACAGGGTCTTATGCATTTTGAGCGCAACAATTGAAAGATCTTCTGAGGTGTAATGGGCATCTATTTCCTGCAGATAATTTACATGAAACAGAATTAGGTCTGTGAACCTGAAAATAGGGTAAACCTGAAAATAGTATTATGTACTCATGTTCATTTTTGGGTCAATGGAAAGTTGATCATCCTTGTAGCATAATTGCTTGAGTTGGATTTTGGTACATAAGGGATCGATGTGTTACTTACCCTTGTGGTTGAGTTTTTTCACGTCAGGAAATGGGTTTATCCTTAAATAGTTTGATTATGCTTGGTGATACTGAGTCATGCCAAATTGGCCTATTCTAAGTAGTGTTAGCATGTGACCAAGTTCTCAGTACTCAAAATGTGAAATTTGGAAATGATACATTTTGGGTATAAAGTTAGAGAGATGAAGGGTGGCGTAAACAGCATACGGAGATGAGTGCACAAGGGTGATGAAATATGTGGACATGATCAGAAGATTGAAGATAACAAAGTAAGGCTGCAACATCATGTTGCTAATCAAAATACCAATCACATAACAATTCCAATAAAAGTTCTAGTAGGCATCCTCAAGGCAAGCCACGGAATAAAATACTTAGCACATGACTGATGTGGATAAAATCAGGACAATATTCTTCTGCACGTTTCTTTGAAAAATGGCAATGAATAACAAAGTGTTTTACAAATATTATTAGATGTGTTCCACAGCTAAACAAAGAAAAATACTGAACTATTGTTGTTATTCATCAAAGTAATTGTGCTTTTGAAGCTCAACCTCATGCTAGTTGGGTTTCACAACTTCAATTGTCAATAAATCATTGTTATTGTTTTGCAATTTGAACCTTGCATTGTTGGGCCAATTTTCTGCTATCATCACTAGTTTGTCAAGGGTATTGATGCCAACTTGACATTGCCTCAACCTTGTGGTCTAATAAAGGTTTTTTTCACCTCAAGTGTTTGAGGCAACAAATTTGCAATGGTGGTGGTAAGACACCTCTCTCATTTTCTTTGATTGCAATTTGCAAGTTTTCTATTTCTTGTGTGTGGGGCAATGAGCTTGCAATCACAATGGCAAAACTCCTCTATCATTTTTATTTGTGGTCATTTTTCGTGTTGTGTGTGATGCAACTTGAGTCCATGATCTTGGTGGGACAACTCCTTTGTACAATTCTTCTACTTGTGATCTTCTTTGTGTTATGTGTGAAGCAATAGGGTCATGATCTTGGTGGGAAAATTCCATTATCATGGTTTTAACACTTGTGATCCTTTGTTGTGTTGTTTGCGAGGTGAAGAGCTTGTTGCTTGCAATCTTGGTAGGAAGCCTTTTGTCTTGCCTTTTCTTTTTCTTGTGGTTTATAATTTATTGTTGTGTTGTTTATGAGGTAAAGAATACATGAACATGGTGAGAAGTCCTTTTTAAGCTCTTGTTGTCATTCTCTTTGTTGTGTGCAAGGTGTTAGGTTTGCAATTTTGGTGGCAAGATTAGCATGTCACCATTTTTCCTATTCACATGATCTTTCATTATGTTGTGTGTGAAGGAAAGAGTTTGTTGCTTATGATCTCTTTCGCCTTTTTTTGTTTGTTAAATTAATAGTTGGATTCCCATCCTCTTGTGTGCCACATGAGGAGGTCGAGATCTAGTGGGTAGACTCATGTATATTGTAGTGTTTTTACTTGTGTTTCTTCTCTATGTTGTGATCAAGTGACAAGTTTGTGGATCTTAGTGGGGGAAGGTTCCTTTAACAAACTTTTTTGCTTATGTTCCTTCTATGTGTTGATAGTTGGTACATAGTGTGCAAAAGAAATTGTTTGAGTTTACAAGTTTAAAGCAATGGAAGGAGTCTCACTCCCATCCTTGTGATTGAGTTTATAGGAGATAATGAGGATGAAGATGGTGAAATATTACTCGAAATTGAATTAGTGCTTCAACATTTCAAGACAATCACATGAGTTTTCCTTGTAGAAGAGGAGGTGATTTAAAGAATTTTCTTAAGGCAATTACATGGGATCCATAAATTTTTGTTTCGATACCATTGTTTAGTTCAACAACATGGGGATTTTTATGTTTTCAATCAACTTGTCCAAGAAGTTAACGTTGGAGCAACACAAAATTATCTAATGTGTATTACGCCACTCCATTAAATAAAAAAATATTGAGTTCTAATAACATGTTAGACCTCACAATGGGACTCTCAAGTACATGGTGAATATGGTGCTAATATGGGGCAATATGAAGCCAAGACAAAAGTTTAATAACAATTAGAACAATTGATTTTGGATGCCAAAGTGGGAGGAAATAGAAAGATTGGTATTCCTACATATTAAAACTCAATAATTTAAAATTCAAAATCCACCTTAAAAAAATTGAAGCTCAAATTCAATTTACCAAATTCAATTATTAAGAGTTTGTACATGTTCATAACAAAAGAGAATGAAGGTTTGTTTACAATAGGAAGTCCTTTTTATTCATAAGCTAATCATGTTGCAAAATGGAAAAATATTGTTTTTTTTCGTAAAACCTTTGTACATGAACACATACCTATAATGTTTACCACAACAATGGAATGATGTGTGTTCATTACTTTAATACTTGTGCAAAGTTATCGTTATCTTGATTTATGAATGTCTAGACTTGGTTTGATAATTTTACATTTGTTGTGAAATTTATTCATAAAGATTAGGTTAGCTTGTCACGTTATTATTGGCACTTTAATGATGTTTTGATATTTTAGGAATAAATATGGTTAAACAAGTGAAGCCCCTAATTCTAGTAGAATTTAATCTTACATGAATAAATATTTGCTTATGTGAAGGATGAAGGTAAAGATTTGTTTGCCCTTGTCATGGCTTTATCTAATGCTGTGTCATGTGCACCATTGAAATTTCAAAAACTTTTTATAAAAACTTAATTTGGCCATGTGATGTTTAAAGCTTATAAGAACTATGACAAATAAGAGAGTTTGTGTTAGCATGAAGAAATCTTCTCTAAAATGCACATAATCATCCTTGGAGAAAATTAGCATTTGGACCAAGACCTATGGTAAAAATATATAGGAATGAGATCTAATGTGTATTGAGATTTGCTTGTGAAAATTGAAGACCCATTATCAAGATTCATTTTGCATTAAAATATATCTTATTGGACAAGATACCATGAAATATGTTACAACAACCTTTATTATGATCAATAGTTGTTGCATTTGCAAATTCATAATAGGCTAACTTGGGCCAAATTCAATGGTCACTAAAAGTTTTAATCATGTGACCTATTATTGCAATTTAAACTAGTGGAAAGGTTATTGCCTTTTGTATGATGCATTGTATGTTGTCGTAAGATATGTTTTGAAATTGCATGAAGAATATTCTTGTAGGGTGGCAACAATTTCCACCTTGACTAAAATTTTGAAATCCTTTATGCGAGGATTGTGGATGAAGCAATATTGTTTGACAAACTTTTTTTAATCTTTCTTTGTTGCCTTTGATGAGACATGGTTCATGATGTTTTGGTTGTGATGTTGGCTCCTAGTGTACATGGGAATATTTATGCATGAAAAAATACATTGGCCTTGAAAGAGCCAAGGTTATGGTGGAAAACTACAATAATTACTTTCTTATTATTATGTTGATTCAAGTGTTCAAGTTTCATGGTCCAATATATGTCAATACACCTCCACCAATGCCAAATTAATGCATCTCAATGATTGATTTTTTGGGCCTTTTACCTCACACAAAGAAACAATTGAAGGTTTGTTAAAATCAAAATTTGTATTGTACCATTGTATTGATGCAACTATTGAGAATATGATGTTTCCTTTATTGTGGTAAGAAGGTACTTGAAAGCAAATTCTAAATGTTGGTTTTGTAACATGCTAGATTTTGGGCGCCCCTAATTCAAAAATTGAAACAAAATGTATATTTTGTATTCGTGGCATAATCATAAGCTTGATGTGATTTTGTGCTACTGTCGAAAAAATTTCATGGTATAAAAAATTTGGCCAAATGATGCATGTTCTAATTGTGCTCTTGAAAATAAGGGTACCAATCATTTCTTGATAGTAAAATATTGCATTTTTAAAGGAGCATGAAAAGGAACTTCAAAAGCAAGATTATTTTGATGAAAAAGTCCCAATATAAATTGTCTTGATTTTGGAGAAGATTGATCTCACTTGGTTGTTGTGTATTATGATTAGAGATGTCATGGCACAAATTAATCCCCTGGGGTAAGATCTTGTAGTTTTAAAAAAGGTGTTGAAAGCAATTTCCTCTAGCATTTTATAGCAAGAAGTGATGTCAAGGTTGTGAATAATGGTGCTATGATGTTTTTTCAAAAAATATTCAAAAAATAGTGGTCACCTGATTTTCTTTGGCCATTAAGGGAATAAAATTTAATTAAGGATGGAAAGGCTAAATGGTTGTAGATTTGTTCAAATTTTGCTCTCCTAGTACTTTGACAAACCTAATTAGGGTTTCAATATTTGCCCATACAGTTGACATGTTATTAGAAAGCACCTTGGTTGGTTTGGACCTTACTAAATGTCAACCTATTTTTTCTTGAAAATGTTTTTTTAACAAAATGTGAGCCATGATGTATGATTCAACTTAAATAGTTTTTTTTAATCTTGTGTTTGTCTTGTTTTTTATTTTAAATATTTTAATAATGCTATAACATTTTATATGTATTTGCTGTATTAAATAAATTATGCATCGTCATCCTTCATGAATTTGAATATTATAACAATTTAAAAAATTTATTGTAAGTTTATGAACTTAATTGATATGACTTTTTTTCCAAATAAAATAATTCAAATGATGTGTTACTAATGTGTGAGCCATTGTGCATCTTGATACATATTTTTTAGAACTTGAATATTTCAATTATGACAATGTTAAGCCCCTTAAAAGTAATTAACCCTTATTGTAGGTTTGGAAGATTCAAATTTTACTTTTCTATATGTATGAAAAATGAATTTTGTATTGTAACATGGTAAAACATGCATTAAACCAACAAATGCACCATATGTTTGGATTTCATAAATTGTTCCATGTGAATGTGAAAATGGGTTACTTCGTGCAATTTGGAAAGAATTTTGGGAAAAAAATGTATTAAAAAATTTAATTTACTTCTTTAACTATTAAAAACTTCTCTATATCACATTTGATACACTCATGTAATTAAAAAAATCAATTTCATTAAGTGTTGCTTACTTTTTAATCTACTTGTCACATTTTTATTTATTTTTGCCTTCAAGGCTTAGTTTTTTTGCCTATTTTAATGTGCTTTCACGTTAAAAGGACTACTATTTTTGTAGTGTTAAGATTTGTGGGTTGTTTTATACATAGGCATGTGAGAAAGTAATTGCTAAATTTAAAACTATAGGTGAAGAGTCCTTTAAGGACTACACTTTTATTATATATTTACTTTATGACAACCTCACATTGTCAACATCATATATGCACATAGAACTTGGAAGCTTGTTAAACATTTGTTTACACCTCTAGTTATAGAAATTGACTTTACATGGAAATGTTTATTGTGGTGATTTAAATAGAGATTATGTTGTCCATGTTCTTTTTGGTGAAAGCATTGGAGTGACTTCAAATTTGTTTTGTGTGACATGTTTGAGTACTTTGATGCCTTTTTGTTTCTTCAAGGTTGAATATACTCATTTTTTTGTTTTTTGAGTATTGATGTTGCTAGGTTGAGGGTGTTGAAAATGGTAAAGATGGATCAAAGCTTGAGGATGTTGATGACAACTAAGGTGAGCAATGTTTAGGGATGGTTCAAAAAGGTTGGTAACAAAGATGGCATTTTAGATGTTCAAAAAGTTTTGAAAAGTTAACGAGATCAATGGTTATGAGTTTAGATTTTTAGATTTTTAACGTATATTTAATGTTTAAGATTTTGTGGTAATGACAACAAGTAGATGATGGTGAAGGTATTAAATTTTCATTTGATAAGAATCATGGTTAACAAGTAACATGAAAGTTTGTTGGATATGAAAGATTTTTCTTTGAAACTGTGTGAAATGCATATTCATACATGTGAAATTCATTTCAACATGTATGATCACCTTGAATAAGGATTTTTTTTAAGGGTTAGCCATTATAGTCTCTAAGTTCTTATTTGACCAATGTCATTTTCTTTGAAAAACTTTAGTTTGTGTTGACCAATGTTGTTTGGTTATTGATTTTATTTATTTTTTAAATTTTCATAAAACCTTTGGTGCAAGTTAGAAGACAAATTTCTATATTTAAAAATTAAATCCCTTAAAACCTTCAATTTCAGAGACATTAATAATTTGGAACTTAATCCACGTTAAGAATTGGTATGGTTCCATTTACATTGGACTAACCAAAAATTAACAAAATATATAAATATATGTACCCACACTTATGATGAGTGGGGTATTAATGCAAAAGAAAATTGAAAAGGTACACATTTTCCACTATTTGAACAACTTATGTGATGTGTTCCTAAGTCCCTGGTTAGTCCCAAGTTGAGATTAACTTGCTCAAGTTGCAGAAATGCGAGGGACTCGGGGCATGCTCCCAACTTCTAACATTAAAGGGGGTGAGAGGGGCGTGCTGAAAGTTCCGGGATTAGACTAAGAAAGCGACAAGCTACTTAGTTAGTCGGTCCTGCATCCAAAACCAACCAACAAGTTGGTTAATACTCATTCGAGACACTTTTGGTGTTAGGACAAGCCACGGGCAACCTTAGACTCACTTGACTCATTACGGCCCGGACTTGGGGGAAGCCACCACCTTCCCCCATATAGTATTCTTTGTGTCTCATTGTTGCACTTGCATCCAAATGGCACTTTTTCCCAGGATTTCCAAAGTGGAGTCTCGAAACTATCCCGGTTTGGACTCCCGGGACTTTGGGCATTCATAACTTTTCGCCCCGAGCTCGGATTGGGACAAGGTCTGAAGCAAAGTTGTAGCTCTCCTCGAGAGCTTTCCAACGGTGTGTCACACTTCACTTGCACACACCGGGATCGGGTCGATTCCTGACTTTTAGTGGTCGGGAATCAAACTGCCAATTTGACTCCCAGCCTTTCTTTCAACCATAACTTGTGTTGTAGGTGTCCAAATGGCTCATGTGAGACCATTTTGGACATCTACATTTCAAGACCTTTCCAATAGCATAAAAAACACATCAATGTAAGGTGTTTTGACCCTTGCAATCGCGTTCTGAATTTTCGGGAATCTCGAAAGACTCCAAGTCCCATTTTTGGGAGTGTGAGTGGCGACTCACACTTCCCTCAAAGTGGGGTTGCTACATTATGATTGTTCAACAAGTTTTTTGATTTCAAAAATCCATGTTAGAACATTTGCCCCATAACACCTTTTCTAACATGTTCTTTACATAAATGCATAATGTTCATCAAACCTACATCCATCATAAACTTCCAATATCATGAAATTTCAATAAAATCTATGGAAAATCATAAAACGATATGTTCATGCAAAATCCACGGGCTTCAAAATGTAAAAATGGCACAAAAAGAAAAAAATAAAATGTAAATGATGTGTTTTTTTTACTTATGATGTTTTGATGTGAAGTATGTATGATCTTTTTAATTAAATTCATGAAATTATCGTGATGAAATTTTGCATAAAACTATGCAATTTTTGTGTATTAAACATGAACATTCATGTATGTCATTCAAAAACAATGTCTAATTCGTTTAAATATTTAAGATATGAAATACATACAAACATCATTCATATTAACCACAAATGGAATTTTTGTGATTCTTGTATGAACTTATGAAAATCAAATTTCACACGAAATTTGTATGAACCTATGAAACCTAGTAAGTTTGTGATGTGATGTTCTAATCTTAACATGGATGCATGACATTTAGTTCAACCTATTTTGTCAATGTTTTGTTTGTCTTTTGCAATTTTTTCCACAACACTTCAAACTTCACTAGGATTCCCCCATCCTTCCATTGCAAACCTTCCTTGGTGCATGTGTACACAACTTGTTGATCCAAGGGGTGTCCACCTTGTGTGATGTTTGTAAGACAATGAATGTATAAAAAAACTTGATGTAATGTGTGAAACCTCCACATCCATCACTTGTGAAAATGGTTTGCATGTATATGATAGTAGATGATAGTAGATGCATGTGTTTCCTTCAATCATATTCAACTCGTCTTGTAGATGAATTTATGTTACCTTTTCGAAAAATGGGGTTTGCACCTAATATTAATATATAATCATAATCTAATACACACATATTTACTTTTTAAATCACATTCTACATGAGGATTCACTACTTCAAAAATACCACATGCAAAGGAAAATAATTCTTGTGATTAACATTTAATAAAAATAAGTTTTTCCCTTTAATGATTGAAGTCTTCATATGTTTGCACAAATTTGAATGAATTTTTTTTTACATGATTGCACCAACAAAACTTAGGATATGAAAGGGTTAAAAGTTCCCCACTTTCCATCTATCAATTTCTTTCATCACCAAATTTTCATTACACTTCAAAGATGCAACCATGCATATTTGGTAAAAGTGGGTATTGACTTTCCCTCTCCAAACCCACCTCCCATTCTCATTGTTAACTTGTTATAATAAATGATAATTGAGTTAAAATCTTCATTATCAATCCTTAGTTTTCAACATCTAAGTTGTAGTGATTCAACTTCAACTTTGGTCCTTACGGGTATTTGATTTTTGTTGATAATTTCACCAATTCCAACTTCTTTAATATTTTAGAATTAAACAACCATTGGTTTTGGTTTCTTGAAAGAAAATTAGAATAAATTATATAAGAATTGTGGTCATATATTGTAATCATTTTTTTTTGTTGAACACAATGGTTGTGAATCCTCAAACCCACCTTAACAATCGTGGGAGTTCTTTTCATGTTTCTTATAATGCCCAACACTTGTCCTCTCCTTTTGTACTTAGAGTTCCTCACTAGATTGGTGCCACCATCAATCAAATTTGGTAGGGTTATGTCATATTATATATTCTAAACATTTTTTGTCTACCTTTTTCACATTGTTGGAAATCATATTTGCCAAAGCTTAACAATGTGGTTATTGGCTTATGTTGTTTTTACACAAAGTTTTTTAATGTTAAGATTGCATCTTGTAAACCAAAATGGTAGTGGAACAAAAATGAAATGTGTCAAAAAGTAATTGATTTCATTTTTGGACATGTCCATGGACCAAGCAAAAGAATTATGATAAAAACTCAAATTGATTTGTATCATATTGACAATAATCAAAAGTTATCCTTAATAATATTTTACATCTAAGGCCAATTTGGCACCATAAAATGAAACAATTTATCAAAAATGGTGCCAAGTTGTGAACCATATTTAGAAAGAGGTTTAATTTTTCTAAGATTCACCTTTTAGTTATCCAAACCTTGACTAGCACAAAAACTTTAACATAGAAAAGTTGGTTTGCATAGGAGTAGTGAAAGACATGAATTACAAGGTACATAATAAACACCACCATGACTATGGGGGCATTCTAATTACTATGATTCTTTAACTATTGTACTTGTGATGAGAATCTTGGGAGGTCATTATTTTCAAAACTAAGTAGGTAATAACCAAGGACTCAAAAAAGGAAGGGAAGAGGCACCAATCATACTTACATAGCCCCATCAACAAACATTGGAAATGGGTTTTCAAATGTGAAGTGGTATTTACATAATTATGTGTGACAAAAAAAGAAAGATAAGTAAAATAACATAAAATCCAATCATTTTTTACAACATTGCATCATTTTAGTTTTGCAAAACATACATAGATCTCCTTGGAGATCTAGAGCGAATAAAACCACACCCACCAACAAGAATGTCTCTCAAAAATCACAATACACAAATGCATGAACTTACCATTACTTAGTATTGTAATAACTATGCATTTTTATCCAAGTTTTTTTTCTTTTCACAAACCAATTGGAAACACCTAGGAATGAATCCCTAAATTGTTTGAACTTCTCAAATAACTCCATTACCAACACCTTTTTTGCCAAACTAAAAATGTAACAATTCAACCACAAATATCCCAATGTGTATACTGAAACTTTATACATAAATTTATTGCCCATATCTTCTCAAAGTATCTTGTCCAAATGCACCCCTTGTATGCTAATACTTCAAATATGTAATTATCTTTAGGTATTAATACCTCACAACAAATCTTGAATTCCAAACAACAAACTTACCTTAATGCAACCATTGAGAATATGTCTCTCATATTCTTTGCACCTAATATCACGCATAATTTTTCATAGAGAATGGTGAATTTGTTTTTTCTCATCCTTTTTGAGTCATGACCTCTTTTATTAGTTGAACACATTAGTAGTAGCATTGCAAGGTGTATGTAGTAAAATTAATTAACTTCACATTTGCATTATGCACTAACACTTTTCAACACAAACTAAGAATCTAAATCTAACATAAAGTTCTCCTTATTAATTTCTCAATGCCCCTTCTTAGGACCAAAAGTCACCACACACCACTATCTTGCATAAACTTCATCACTAGCATACTCACCCATTTGCACCTACCACATTCATCACACAACAAACAAGATCAAAGTACACACAACAAAAATAACTCAGCACAATAACCTTTCACAACAACATTGTGGTGCCTCCAACTTGTGAACCTCCAATGCAAATGATTTGGAAACTTGTAGAAATTCCTCATCTCCTTTTCAATATGGCAAAAATCCAACAATCTTTAGCAAAATTCCAAAAACAATAAATTGTATCAACTTAGAAACCATCTCCCACCGATTGTCAACCAAACTTTTCATCCTTATAGTTCAACTCCATCAATGTCAAGTAGCAAACAACCCAAACATGGAAAACATTTTCTTTTAGATATTGATCTTCTTTCAACATTGCCAACTCCTTCCAATTGTAATTCTTTGATTCATCTCCAGTTAGTTATTGCTACTCATGAATAAGCAACAATAGACGTGTCATATCTAGACTTTTCCTACAACCTTGATTGACAACAACTTTCCTCATTTCACATAGCAAATTTTGGAGACCACTTCACACCACACAGGGGTTTGTGTGTAAGATATTTCAATTATCGCCTTACATGTTTAAGTTTGCATATGAACCTTTTTTTCTTACATTCTTGTTCTTGGGTGTTTTTGAAATTTCTTAACATTATATTTAATTATGTTTGATGAATCATGTGTGTTTGTATGATCATAAACACATGGAATATGCAATACATGCAAAAAATCTCAATAATATGAGTTTACATTGTTTGTGATTTGATTTTCTTAAAATATTTCCATTGTCACTCAATATGTGACCTTGCATTGGAATCTTGGATGAGGTACAATAGTCAAATCCAATGAATTCAATGGAAGATTGTTGTGACCTTGAAAGAATGCACAACTTTTATGTGAGCTTGCACATTAAAACTGGATGAAGAAGTGTCAAGACATGCTCGTTTGGCTCAGCGACATGGTTTTGGCCTACCTAGCATTTTTGCACAGTTAGTTTGCTGAGGCTGGTAAAAGGTGCAGCAAAGTTGTGCACTTGGCAGACGAATCATGATGATTGGTCCAGGTGTTTTGCTATTAGTAGTCTCTCACCTATTTGGAGTCTCAACTTCAGTTTTGTGCGTGGAATTGCTAAAAAGTAAATAACTAAACTTGGATGTGAGAAACTATTATGCAGGGTCACATACTGAGCACCGTTGGGGATGCTGTAATTAATCATTTCTTTAGAGTTGTCGTAGCGGCCGCCCAGCATCGTTCAAAGTTCCAAGGTCGTTCTCTCCATCTGTCCCTGTCTTGAACCACCATCGCCATGTTGCCACTAGGGATGGCTTGCAGGGCACCAGTTCCTGCGACATCTGTGGTCGCTGCAAACAAAGTCTCTGCTACGGTTCCATGTTCCTCCTTGCCGCGGTCGTGGTCGTCAATGATCACGGTTTCGCACCGAAGAAGAAGAAGAAGAAGCTTGAACCATGGTGGCGTTTTGAGGCTCAGTGGCATAAGAAGACCAGGTTCATCTTCTTCACCCTTGTTTCGCCTGGTGTGTGTAGTCTTCTTGATTTCTCCTTTTTTCCCCCCTTCAGGCTTTATTCTTATAGTTTGCCCGAGTGTCTACACGCTTGCATTGGTGTCTGTCTGATGAAAAAAGTCGTAGCTTGGCTGTCGAATCTTCGATGGCTTCAGGCTCTTGAAATAGTTGCGGCATGGTGAACATTGACATGATGCAATTATAGTGATCGATCTGCAAGGTGTCGTTCTAACGACTTACTATGCCTCTAATTGTTTTACAGATGCATCTTGTTGACGGACTGATGTCCTCAGCTGTGTTGAAATACTGAAGTAAAAATTCAATGTGCATGTCCGTGAATGAGGGATGAGGACATTACTTGGAAGATGTTAAATTTATGGCAGGTTCAGTAAGAAACCAAGTTGACCTCTGTGGCAGGATCAGACAAATGGAATTGTTAGATTATTCCTGCATGGTGCAGACCTAACTCATGAAGAGTGGACCAAGAAATGTAATTCTAGGGTTCTTTTGCAAACTGTTTGGTGACTGAGCCATGGTCTTCCAGCGGCCTCAATGCCACTCTTATTGCATATGCCCTATATTACTGAATACATCTGCTGATGCTACAGGCTCGTCTAAGCTCTGTCTAATTGTCAGAGCATCACTTCCAGAGAAGGAGGAACCTGCAGATACATCGAAGCAAGTGGAGGAATTCTTCACATTGCTTAAAGTCAAGGTAAGTTTCAAAGAAGAGATTTGTTGTGAATGCTGATATGATTTTTTCTGGGTTTGGTAGTCTTATTTTGGATCAGCTAGTGTCTTGATCTCTAGGAAATGGTGTGTTGTGACAGTGGGAGTCCATGGAGAACAAGACAAATTTAGCAATTTATGGTGGTGGTGGGCTGGTATTCCTATGGTTGTCTTCCTCTATTGTTGGGGCAATCAACACTGTGCCATTGGTATGTTGTCAAGTAGCTACATGCTTATTGTTAAGTGGGTCTGATGTGTTGAAGGAGTCCAAGTGAGACCATATTTTTGTTGCAGAATCACCATTTACATTTGTCTATGAACTACTTACATTCAATGAACAGTTATTTATGAATGCTACAGGATTATCTTTCACATCACCATGATCGCTACTGCATGTGCAATTTTTTGTGTCTGTTTCTCACATGCTATTCAGAAGCTGCACACTTGTATAAGCCATCTGGATGTCTTTGACAAGTTGCCCCAGAATACTTTGACCAAGCAAATCGGCACCCTTCAACTCATGAGATTGTTTGGTGCAACTTGCCTTGGCCCAAAAGTACTTATGTGATTCCTGTATATTTTTGGCTTCATACTCAGCATGAGAAACATTTTGTGAAGAATTTGAGCTTAAAACTTATTGTGAAGGTGCTTTTTTGCATACATTGTTTAGGTCTGGTGTTAATGACATGCCACCAAATTCCAAGCTGATGTACAGAAGCTTGCAGGCATGTTGTCTTGTACACTGTAAGACAGATCTGGGTTACATTTACATTCACCATCATGATACACAATGATGTTAATGGTCCAATTTGATGTGTAGATGTTTGGGTTATGTGAGTAGGGTTGTTTTCATAATTTGTGCATCTGAATGCACCAATCTGTAGAGAGCTGATGTTGTTCTTTTGAACTGGAGTGCTACAGCTTCCGAAAGCCATGGAGCTAATTGGTCTTGGATATACAGGGTGGTTTGCCTACCGTTACTTACTTTTTAAGGTATCCTTCTTTGGTTGAACCTATGATACTGGTAGAAAATAATGATTTCTCCAGTCTTATGAAGTATTGATGGATTCCTGTGTCACATCATCTTCTTGTGTTTCACATGTCTCATCATGCATGGTGCATGTGTTGATTTGCTGTGTTCACTGGATTTCCTTAATGTAGGAAAATTGGAATTTATTGCTCATGCTCTTGCTACTTTTTTAATCACTTAGCTGCTTATGCTCCTGTATGATGCAGTCAAACAGGAAAGAGCTTGTCTCAGAAATCGAGGAGTTGAAGAGCAAGATCACTGGTTCTACAGATGATATTACCAATTAGATGGTTAAAAAACTTGGTTGCATTTAGCAATTTCCTGGTTACTATGGGTGAGATGACATGCTCTATTCTGACAGCTCAAAGGAAGTTCATAGTGTTGTAGTCCAGATGTTGTATGCAAGTTGCAACTGCACTCATGGTCTAGGAATGTTTGAGATACATGTTCTGGCCTGAAGCTTTCTGTTCTTAAGGATCCTGGATGAAAAGCTCTTTGTGCTGCAGTGTGCATGCTGTAAAGAGGCAGCTTCATTCACACCTGATCAACACTAGGCTGAGTCAGTTCTTGCTTAATTGAGCATAGGACTGATATTATATGATGCAGATTAGCCAAATTTGACAGGTGATTTTTGTCAAGGGTTGAAGAAGCATTATATCACCTCCAAGCCTTTCTGCTTGGCAGTCGTGGAAAATACTATATACACTGGCAATTTCTCTGTTCCCTTTCTAAAGGAGTCCATCTGTAGTTTTTTCTAGACAAATTGCATCTTCAGTTCCCTGTATAGTAGTTGCTGAGATTGTATCCAAATATGCAATTATTTGTCTCAGCTCAACATGGTAGATCAATTGACTTGAAAATGTCTATGATAATAATGAATATGAACAGGAGGGTGACACATGTGTTCTCTCTGCTGGGATGTCAATGAGCATTGTTGCTGTCTCTTGTCAAACAGGGTCTCACAAAGCATATGGAGCTTGTGAACACTTTATCCTATTTCAATCAGTTGGTAGGGAAAAGATGGCAGGTGGTGGATTGCTGCCCCTGTTATATTTTGTGTTGAAAAGTTCGGCACCTTTATGTGGCTACTCCTCTGCATTCTGTTTCTTTGAGAAGATGGTCTTATTGTGGTCCATTGGAACAATAGATGGTTGAACTTTGTTGGGGTTGACATGATACATGAAATGTACTTACCAGTGTTGGGAGGTTACCTGTTTCAAGGCCAGTAAATGCTAGTTGGGATTTTTGGGCGGGCTATGCAATGTTTGCAACAAAAATACAATATGCACACCTTATTGAAAAGGAATGAACACATGGGGGAAACATGATCTTGTTGTGATTTAAGATGCTAGGGCATAAGGAACCCATTCATAGCTGTGACATGGAATATTTGAATGTGCCAGTTTTGAAATTGTTCTCTAAGATGATCCATTGTTGCAATACATGCACGGTGGTCTAAAATGGACACTATTTGTGGGAGGAAAAAACAGGCATAACCCATGTCAAAGATGTATGATTGCTTGTGCAAAAACAATTATGCCCATGTTAAGTCCATTCCAAGGGGGGCCAAAATTTCTTGAAGTATGAACAAATAATCACCAATATTGATTAAGTTATGAAATAAGAAAATAATGCCTTTGGCCTTTGATGTTGAAAGTGATGTCACACTCAAAGGAGTCCTAGCTTGACTTGAAAACACAACCCTAAATGAATCGACACACATAAATAATAAAATTCATAAGCATTAACCCTAATATCTATACAAACATGTACAAATGGGTTAAAAAATAGTCTCACAATACCTAATTATACCCTATCTTGAAAAACTAATCAAATGACAAAAAAACCAGTAAACCTTAAAGAGTCATAATGGTATTTTCCCTAACCCTAATAACTATACTAAATATACAAAACAAAAAAATATTAAAGAAACTTATTATGCTCTAGAAATTTGAACTTGGTAATTAAATGCATAAAATTAATGAGTGGAAGAATTAACCCTATGTAGAAAAGCTGACTAAATAGACAAAATTAATAATTGGATGAATTAGTTATATATTTCAAAGCTAATTAAATTATTATTTAAAAAAATGAAGAATACCTATGTTTCTAACCTTTTGTATAATCTTTCCCAAGTTAGCTAGACAATCCCCTTCAAAGATAAATAAAATGAGTCTCTCTTGTTCATATAGTCTAAATCAAAAATTTCCTCCAAAATCCAACCCAAGGTTGATTTTAATTAGTATAAAAAGATGCAATTTAAATCATAATTATTTTTTATGACCAAAAGCCTAAATCTAAACCATATTACTAAATATAATATTGATCACTTTAAATTATTTATTATGTAAACTAGATTAAGTGCATTGTGCTCATAAAAGTCCATAAACTTCACAAAAACTATTTTAGGCCAAATAGAGAGTAGAGACATTGGTTAGCATATTCTCTAAACTTGCAAGATCCTTCCCATTCTTGCTATTCATGGAAGTTCATGGTAGATATTATAACTATGATGGATTTTATTTTTTCATGGGTGATGTTTTATTCATATATTTTCATGAGAGATATTAACTATGAAAAGAAATTTATTTCATGAATTAATTTTTACTCATGGAATTTCATAACAAATATAATGTCTATAACACACCAAAAATCCAACTTGCACAATTTTTGTCCTTGTGGAATTTAGTTGTCCATGAAATAGAGAGATTATAAATAAAGAAAATTTGCATGGACTTTTTTCTTGTGTCATTATATGACAAATTTTATGAACAATGTAGAACTTGGTTTTTTTCTTAAAAACAGAGACTTTGACCGTAAAATTGTCAAGAGAATTTGTACAATTCTTATTACATTTTATTATGGTGGATTGTTTGGATATTGGTGATAAAATAACACGTAATTTTTCCTTGTAAATACAAAAATATTAACTTCCCATTAAGCTATTAGGGTGTGTTACTTGTTTCTTTTATAGGACTTTTTCAAAAATGTGACACAAAAATTAAGGGAAGGAGGCTCTAAGTGTAAAACTCTTTGTTATCTTTCCTTTAAAAAGGTTTTAAATTATTACCCATTTGTGTTTGTAATGGTGCTTGCCCAACTAGTTTTACACCCCTTCCTACCCTAAGAGAGCTTGCCAATTGTTCCATTGTAAATTTAATTTACAATATGCACAATTTTTTATGCAATTAATTTGCAACTAATGGTTAATAATAATTTTGGGCTAAGTTAGTTAACTAGGATAGGGCATGCTAGTTACTTACATACCTAAGCTACCTACCCTACTTATGTAATAATAATAATAATAGCCTACCTAGTTCTATCTTACTAGTTATAATAATAATAATAATAATAAATGCCACTTTAGATGAGGGTCCAAGGTTTTAAGTTAATGAAATAGAACAATTCTATTGGTTAAAAGCCATAAATTGAACCTTTGAAGGTATTAGATGAGGGTTTAAAAACAAAAAGTGGTAAATTGAGGTGAAACTCACATGGCACTTGTTTTGGAGGGAAAATCAATTGGTTCAAACTTATAAACTAGAGCTCAAAAGAACTCATGATTTGAAGAACCAAGATGCAAGCTAATGTTCAAGGTAGGGTCCAATTGAAGGTTTCAATTTGCCTCGAATGGGTCCAAATTGGTTCATGCCAATTTGGACCCTAGACTTTCATCTAATGTGGGCCTAAGTCTAGCCTAGCATAATTTAAGCTAGAATTAGCTCAGCTAGGATAATATTGATAGTAAGAATCAACATAATAATAATAATAATAACTTAACATTTCCTACAATTATGTATAGTGTACAATAATTATAATTACAGTTATGATAATAATTATTCATATATATTAACTACCATATTCAAGATTAATAATTTATAATAATATTTATAAAATTATCACTTATTACACATCTATTATATTGAGCTATAATAGTTAGTATAACTAGTAGGTGGACTATGTTAATATTTCATCTAGACATACTCTAATTTAATATCCCTCGTATACTAAACTAATATATTCATATATGCTACCTAGACCTACGTTATGTTACCTCACCTAGGCTAATATGTATACTTAATTTATTTAGGCTAATACATCTATGGGTAGCTAATAGGTGACATTAATTAGCCTATGTACCCTACCTTACTAGCCACAAAATTAATAATAATATTAAGTTTAGCCTAGCCAAACTTAAAATAATATTAACTTCACTCAAGGTAATTTTAATTAAATGATGATATTATTATTAATTAACTCATCATAAAATTGACTATATTAACTATAATGATTATAGTACAAATATTAATATTTAATATCACTAATTTTATTATTGGATTATTATTATTTTCTTAGGTTATGTTACCCTAGCCTACTTAGTGAAATTATAAGTTAGTATTAGTTTGTTATCATAATTTAATTGAAGTGGCTTATTTAAGTCTAGTTTAACTTAATTTACTCAAGTTCAACCTAATTTAATTTAAGGAATCTTAGTTTTGTCAAAGTAACCTAGTTTAACAAAGTTTAACATGAATACCTTAATTTAGTGTAACTTAACTTACGTAACTTAGTTTACCTTAAATTAGCTTAAGTAATTTAGTTTAATCGAAGAAGTTTAATTTAGCTTGATTTAACCTAAATAAACATATTTTAACCAAATTTAACATGTGTTAACCTAAGTAGCTTCAAGTTTAACTTACAAAGTTTAGTTGAGCATAGGTAAGTCTATTTAAGCCAAGTTTAGCTTAACTTACATGGATTTATTTCACCTAATTTAGCCTAGTTTATGTTATGAAACTTAGTTTAGTCAAGTTTAACCCAAAAAACCTAATTTAATCAAGTTTTTTAAAGTAATATAACATTGCCAAGTTTAATCTAGTTTAACCTTAAATAGCCTAGTTTAGCCTAAGTAAGTTAATTTAGCCAAATTTAGGCCAACTATTCAATTCTAGGCTAGTTTAGCCTATTTGAGTTAAGTTTAACCTAAGTAGCCTTAGGTTATCCTAGGTTTGGCTTAGGGAGGCCTCAGTTAACCTAATAATTTAAGGTATCTTAGGCTAGATTGCTAGGTGGCCTAGGTTAGCCTAGGTCACCTTAAAAAAAGGGAAAAAAAATAGAAGGTGCATTTGTAAACTTATACAACTTAGCAATGTGCACTTGCATAGTTGAAAAACTTGACAATGCGCATTTGTAAACTTGAAAACTTGTCAATGTGTGGAAGTAAAATTGTAAAGTTACAAACTCAGCAATGTGTACTTGTGCACTTGTCAATGTGCACCTGCAATCTTGAGAATGTGCATGTGTAAACTTGTAGACTTGGCAATGTGCACTTCTGAACTTGGCAATGTGTACTTGTGAATTTGGCAATGTGCACATGTAAACTTGTAAACTTGTGCACTTGCCAATGTGCACATGTGAACTTGGCAATGTGCACCTACAATCTTGGGAATCTGCACGTGTAAACTTGTAGACTTGGCAATGTGCACCTATCATCTTGCAAACTTGGAAACTTGACAATGTGCAAGTGTGAACTTGACATTATGAACATGTAAACTTGCAAACTTTGGCATTTGGCAATGTGCACATGTAAACTTGGAAAGTTGACAATGTGCATGTGTGAACTTCAAAGTGCATATGTAAACTTGCAAACTTGAAATTTTGGAAATGGGAAGTTGTCAACTTGGAAACTTGGCCATGTGGACTTGCCAACTTGACAATGTGCACTTGTAAACATGAAAATTGTCAATGTGGGCCTAAGTACCCGGGGGTATGTAGGTACATAAGAAGTGGGTGGTAGGTATTAAGTATGTAAGAGGTAGGTAGGTAGCCTTGTGAGTAGGACAATAGTGCACTAGGTAGGTGGGTAGAAGAAAGATCCCACAAAAATCTTGTTTGGGCAACTAAGGAATGAATTTTAGGCATTGGGCAAAATATTATAAAAAATTAAGGGGCAATGTGAAAAAAATGAGGGCAATCCAAAAAATGAAATCAATTTGGCAAGTTGACAATGTAGCGCTTGCAATGTGAAGTCGACAATTTCATGACATGGAGTTGAAGATTTGGCAATGTGGAATGGGTCAATATGGAGTTGGCAACATAGCACAGGCAATGTGGAGGTGTGGTATTGTTGGGAACGTCTGAAGGACCAATGTACCTTGGGGAACATGGCGAGAACACGTTTGAAACTTGATACGAACACATTCAGAAAATCAAAATCCAGAAAATTCAATCACCCGTCACCCCTCCTGTCCAAAGGAGAAAAAATTGGGGTTCTTGGGTGCATGCTACATCACCTCATTGGCTGAATAGTATTTCAATTCCTAACTACATTCATTATCCATTTTTGCTTAGACTAACACCTTTTTTTTTGGTGAGTACCTATTGCAATCCAACTCAGGAAAATCATTGCATGTGATTAAATGGCATTTCTCCAAAATTGAACAAGTGGGGGTTTTGGGTAAACTCAGATTTCCTGGCTCTGCATTCCAATGTTGAATCCATGTTGAGTGTCAAGGTGATCACATTGATATCCTAGACTAGCTAGTCACTCAATGATCTTCAGGTCTCAATGATAGCCTGCAAGTGGCCTTTAAGTGGCCAAACATTTAGAAGGTTGATTAAAGATTTGTACTTCATTTTCGGTTTACAGCCAGATTTGGCTAAATCTTCCTAGGATGATCCCCACTTTTTCTACATCCTCCACCAGATGATCAATGGCCAGTTTGGCTACAAACAAGTTCACATACTCATGTTTAAAACTAAGACCAAAATCTTAACTAACTGTGAACTTGACAAGTTTGGCCCATGGCTCCCTCTGTTGTGAGGACCATGTACACTTCTAAAACAAGAAATGGCCATTCCATTCCATGGTCACTCCATTTGTACCCCACATGATGAGGAGAGGTGAAACTACTTCACAAGTCGCACGTCAAGTTGTTCTGTGTTGTTGAAGCATTACCATTGCTATTGTGCTCCTCATTATTGATTTATTCTTGTAATTTGCATTCTTGGGGGGCAGGGTATATGACATGATACCCACTAGTCTGCTTACAGAAAGTATTGAAGAAACCTGAAGAGTGACTAGATCATGATATATATGCAGGAGCTTTGGTGCCAGTTTTGCAGTGTAAAAAATCTCAGAGATGTTTTTGCTATATGGTACTTGGATTTGTTCCAAATTGTATTGCCAATTCTATCTTTGTGCAATCCATATGTCAGCTACTTGGTTTGTTTGAAGTTTGAGATGTAAACATGGCAGCAACTTACTTCCAATTTTTCAACTAGCCAATGCACGTGCAATAGACCAATGCAATAGCAATATATCACATTGCTTCTGTAAGGTCTTGTTCTATGCACACCAGAATTTGGGTGGTTTGAAGACAAATTCTTCATAACTTTCTTGAGTGTGTTTAGCAACTGCAGGAACAGGAAATTAGTAGTTGCAACCATAATAGATGCAATTCTGTCACATTGATAATTATTTGAAAGCAGCTGGGTTTTCCAACAGAAATCTTTTATGTAATATCACAGCATGGACCTTGTGAACTCTACAAATTTATTGTTGTTGTTTAGGCACATATTTTTGTCAACATGGACTTTTACAATAGATAAAAGCATATATGCCTGTGTGTGGCATCATTATATTTTTTGGTCCTTCGCTTCATCTTACCTACCTATACCTTAGATGCTCTCATTCAAGTGATTAATCTTGTGGAAATTAATCACCTCATTTTGAAAAAATCAACCATAAAAAAGAAAGTCCATTCAAGTAAATGTAACCTCCATGGCATAGGGCAATGCTCTCAAGCACGTACTCTTTTTTCAAAAGCACAATATAGGGATCACATGGGTTGCATGGGAATGTCATGTAGAGCCATCATGGATTTTTCCCCAGTACCTCTTGAAGGAAGAAATCAAAACAACCATTCTTTTTTTCTGGCCCACCACTGGTGGAGGCCACTAGCATCCTCCACCCCTCCTTTCTCTTTGATTCCTTGAAGAAAATGAGCGGCTTGTTCTCTGCTCTTGCTATTTGGATTTTTCTCTGATGCCTAGAAACCGGGAACCTCTTCACCTCTTCATTCAACTATTGACACATGTCCTATATTGCATTTGTGATACATTGTTTAGAAATCCAAAGAACCAATCTCAGGACCAGACAGAAAAGTCATGTCAAAAACTTTAAAAGTTTCAGAACTCAGCATTGCTCCAGAACGTGTCTTGGTAGCATGTGGGTAGAAACTGGGCCTCAAATAGGACTACAAGAAAGCAAACCAGGACAGCTGAAAATGCATGTTCAGTTGTCCTTTCTACTGAGCAGGAGAAAGATCAAGAAGAACCGTGAGTCCAAGCCCCAGTCTCGTTAGCCCAAAGGGGTGCAACCAAAGAGCTACTTCCAGGTGCATTATCAAGGTGCTTTTCAGTATAGATATAAGTCGTCTCGTTAGCCCAAATGGGCATAACCAAGAGCTACTTCAAGGTGTATTATCAAGGTGCTTTCCGGTATAGATATAAGTCAATAGCCCAAATGGGCATAACCAAGAGCAACTTCAAGGTGCATTATCAAGGTGCTTTCCAGAATAAAGAGGAAACCCCCCAAACACAACAAACACCTGCTTCTTATTAGATACTATGGTAGCTACTACCAAGCACCATCAAACAACTTGCTTCCACTCTGAGTTGTGAATATGGTATGCTGCTGTCAGTTTTGGCACCCAAGTGCACAAATTATTATCATTTTTGGGTGTCAAGGCATTTCAACACCTCTCTTTCTGTCTTCCAAGTTTGTGGCAGAGGGAGTGTAGATGTTTTCTGCAATTTCAATGCAGGTACATAAGTTAGTGACAAAAATGAGGTTTCAAGGTAAAGAAGGAAGGAGATAACTAAGAAGATCAATAGGCAAAGTCAATGTAGAATTATTCTGAAATTTGAGACATATCAACAGAAATTTCTCAAATTTTTGAACAAGGAAATTTTTGAAGATGTCAAATCTGACATCAATGTACAGGTAGTAGGATGTGGGAAAATTGGAATCTCTTGACAGTGCCAGAGTTGTTCCTATATGACACAATGCAGCTTCCTAGCATGGCAAAGTTCTTCACCATATATGGTTTACCTTCTTTTCCTGAAGTATCTACTTCACTCCAAGCAGGACACCCCTAATACAAGTCAACCCCTCCTCCATTAAGTATTTCCCCTTTTATCTCACCCAACTTAAAACTGATTGATCAGGATAGACTTAGGACAAGGAGCTCATCTCATTGTTTTACGAGCTGTGTGCCCTTATGACCATAACTTTAACCAGGAACACTCAAAACAGGGGGAAATCTTCTGTGAAATTCCCCAAAAAAGAATAAATAATCTGCAGCAAGCAACACGTGGTGAACATTCCTCAAATTATGGGGCCAAATGAACAATGCATCTGCTCCTTATGACCATAACTTTAAATCAGCAACAGTTAAAACAGGAAATGTTCCGTGAAGTTCACCAAAAATGAACTCATAGTTCACGGCAACACCCATCGAAGGTTCCTCAAAACGTGGGACCAAACGAACTATGCATTCATGTTCCACAGGAAATGTTCCGTGAAGTTCACCAAAAATGAACTCATAGTTCACAGCAACACCCATCGAAGGTTCCTCAAAATGTGGGACCGAATGAACTATGCATTCATGTTCCTCAGGAAATGTTCTGCGAAGTTCACCAAAAATAACAGCAACACCCATCAAAGGTTCCTCAAAATGTGGGACCGAATGAACTATGCATTCATGTTTCACAGCAACAATTAGTGAACATTACTCAAAACGTGGGACCAAATGAACTAAGCATTCTCACAGCAACACTTAGTGAACATTACTCGAAACGTGGGACCAAATGAACTATGCATTGTTCCACAACAACACCTAGTGAACATTGCTCAAAACGTGGGACCAAATGAACTATGCATTGTTCCACAACAACACCTAGTGAACATTGCTCAAAACGTGGGACCAAATGAACTATGCATTGTTCCACAGCAACAACTAGTGAACATTCCTCAAAATGTGGGAATGAATGAACTCTGCATCATTTCACATTATGTGGGGACTTCAAGCAATCTTTCCAAGATCAAGGCATGATTGGACAAGTTTATGTGGCAATTTGCCTTTCCTATCTGCATTAGTTTCTTGCACGGAAAGAGAAGTGAAATTTTATGATGTCATTTTGGAATTAATTACACATTTAATTACATAATTAACACTTATGTAATTTCACATGAATTTAATTCCACCCCCTTTGATCCTTCAACATTCTTTGCAACAATATTTCTTGACAACTCGTGGAATGGGTGGGGTCGATGGTGCATCCATTCCTCATTTTTGGGACAGATTACATGATTTTTATCCCAAGAAAAGAGTTAACTTTTCTTTTTCTTTTTTCTGGTTTTTTCTGGCACAGACAGACATGGTTCAGCTTTTTTCAATTCTTCATACCTTTCTCTAAAAGTTTCCATTTTGAAGTGCTCATTGAATCTACAAGCTATCACCATCTGATTGTTCATATATCTTATATGAACAACCACTTGCTTGCTAAGTGAGTCTCTATGTAGTTCCAAAAAGTGATGAAGTTTCATTACCTTTTTTAGCCTCCAAAACATTTGATGATATTATTCATGGATGGGTTCTTACTCAACCCTAAGTGTACAATAAACCAGATCTGATTTTTATTGGATTTTTAAATGGATCTATATAATGTTTTTATTTGTGGTGAATTTTTGCATAGTGTAAAAAATTAAGTGTTGTGCGAGGCGGCCAAAGGGCTTTGAACTGTCAGATTTCACTCATGTTGTTACCCAGAATCAACAACAGAGAAGGGACAAGTAGCCTTCCTCACAATGGACACTTGAGATTTTGTGTCACCTATATAAATTGATGAGCACATCTGTTGGATGCTAGAACCTCCTCTCTATATGGTCTCCATAGCCATTCCACTCCCTTGGTATATGATTATCTCCTAGGAGTAGGGTTGTCACATTAAATCTAAAGCATTAAGGCATCCTTGAGGAGTTTATTGAATGCTCAAAGTGGAGCAAGTTGTAACAACATTAAATGTTAGAAGCAAAGATCCTGACAAATCTTGTGCTTGTTTTGTTTTTATGAAGCTCTTCCCATTGCATTTTTTTTTTTTGAAATTGTAATGTTACATGTCAAGTTTTTGTAATTTTCTCATGACTCTAGCTTTGTGGCCAAGGTTAAGACATGAGAGGAGGAGTGGGTTGGGAGAACGTCTTATATTCAAACACACTCTCACAATAGGGCAGTCAAATGATATCTAAATTGAACATGTGATATGGCATTGGAAAATTCTCTTTAGGGGTTACAACTTTGTTTTTGAAAGCTCCTCGATCAAAAATTTCATGTCAAAATTATAATTAGGAATTTTTAGGACTCCTTCTTGGGAGTCCGAAGGCTTTTTGCCACTTTGATGCAACCCCGCCACTAATTACAAACTATATTATAGGAAAGGAGGTTGTGGTTCATGTCAAAATTTGAGTTGTGGTGTGTCTTGTGAGTTTGATTCTTTCATGACTTATTCATGCACCGTTTTGGCTCCAACTTCCATTAATGACCTTCTTTTTAATAGATTTGTGTAAGTTGATATCATTTTGAATTCCCACTTATGAATTCATCTTAGGTTCTCTCTTAGGAGCTAAAGACCATGGCCTAAGTTTGCATCCCATTATGAAATTAGGAATCAACACATTCATTTGCCCCAATATCATTTGACAAATCCAAACATGGGTGTCAAGCTTAATTTATGTTCAATGTAAACAAGTTGGAATGACAATATATGTTAGAAGCCAAAATCTTGACAAATCTTGAATTTGTTTTGTTTCCATGAGACTCTTCTTGTTGGATTTCTATGTTGCAAGTTGTAATGTTACATGTTGAGTTTTTATATTTTATGGTGATGCAAAAAAAGAATGTCATAATGGCTTACAAAAATTAAAAAGGTCTTGTGTTCAAAGTACAAATTCAACTTTCATTCATGAACTCATTTTGATTTGATCTTCTTACTTTAATTTTGATATGATATTTTGTGTTAAAACTTGTGTAAATTTGTTGTGGTTTTCAAGTTCTTGAATGTTTGAAGTGATTGGATAGTGGGGTGTCAAAACATGTGTGTTTTTTGAATGTCCATATTTGAACTTGCCTTATGTTTTGGCTTCTTAAATGTTAATGCTTAGGAATAGCAATAAAGATTGACTAAATATGACACCTTGGTTGATCACACAACTACATGACTAACTTTAGGACACAATTGCAAAATGTCATAATCTTGACCTTAGTCATGTAGTCATAATCAAAATTGAATAAATATGACACCTTGGTTAATCACATGACTACATGGTTAACTTTAGAACATAATTGCAAAATGTCCTAATCAACAAGTTAGTTTTTTGTATAATGTGTATTGTGTATTTATATGTTACTAGATAGAAGTTTTTTTTGGAGATATATGGGATGTTAATGCATGTTCATATTATTAGTTAAAACCATCATTGTACCAAGGTGCAATGACGCTCAATGAACATCAAATGCTAGCATTTCAAAATTGGGTTAATGCATACATGTGACCTTTACTAGTGCACCTATTCAAATTCAACTTTCATTGGTTATCAATGGTGTTGACATGTTGTCATTCATTGAATGCAATTTTAGGTTTTTGTTTGCTTGTATTTTATTTGTTTACTAATTTGGGTTTGGATGCAAGTAATTGGATTTTTGTTGTAATGGGGGGTGAAAGCACATTATTGTGATACATCTTGGACAAAAAATCGTATTTTTTAATACATTTTTATTTTATTTTAAAATCATTTATCATTTTGGAAACACATAAAATGAATTTTTGATAGAAGGTCTCCAACACAATTTTTGCTACCTTTCAAATGGGAGTAATTTAAAAACAAACTTTATGTTTTCACACATTTACACTGGTTTGAATGAAAATTTTCATCGAAATATTTTTTGTTAAATCACATGAATGGAATTCTTTATTTGGTATTGAAATGATACATTTAACCCATATTCAATATCTTATATATAAATTCACTTGGTCTTCCCGTTTGTCTATGACGTGACGTTCTGCTGCATAATCATTTTTTATGTTTCTCCTGCGGAACCGGCCATAGGGAAAAGCATTTTCGTCTAGAATTGGCACCCCCGGGAAACCCGTTTGATTTCTACACAACTGTTCGTCCATCCGTCCGTCTGTGACAGGGCGTTCCGACCCGTTAACGGTCTCTGCGATGCCAATTCTGCTACGTATTTGCTTCTTTTTTTTTCTTTTTTTTTTTGGATTTGTTTTTCGGAAAAATCTAAGGCTACGTATTTGCTTTCTTTTTTATCTTTTTTTTTTGGATTTTTTTTTTTTTTTTTTTTTTTTTTTTTTTTTTTTTTTTTTTTTTTTTTTTTTTTTTTTTTTTTTTTTTTTTTTTTTTTTTTTTTT
>Ga0209611_10002675_pt1 | contig 31316 bp, 31 predicted proteins | sample S1TSphgellanicum_3_FD_187693 | JGI IMG/M metagenome (GOLD analysis project Ga0209611, IMG submission 187693) | Host-associated microbial communities from peat moss isolated from Minnesota, USA - S1T2_Fc - Sphagnum magellanicum MG (SPAdes) (version 2) | ecosystem: Host-associated > Plants > Peat... | reverse complement strand
TCCCTGGACCTTGGACCCTCGTCTGAAGTCGCCCTAAGTCCTATCCAGATGTCGTTGAGCCATGCTGAGTGGGCAGACAGAAAAACTGATTCTCCCCTCATGTATGGATGATAGATGGACCAATTTCTTTTAATCTGCCCAGCCCGGCATGGCTAGACATCTGGGTCGGACTAAGCCTAGCTACACAGGCACCTTGCACCTACTAGGTTGTGTGCCTTGGCCTACTAATAGGCACCTTATGACTACTATTAGGTCACGGTTTGACAAGAAGGGGGCCTAGGTGACATGTAATCAAGCTTTCATCGCAAACCAAGCAAAAAAAATTCTTGCACCGTCATTTGTTAAATGCTCTTCAAATATAATTTTTGGATGATCTCCATGGGTAGGTTTGAGCTTGAGAATAATTGCTTTAGAACAAATGTTGTTAATTCTTTTGATGCATTCTTGGTTCTAATAGTTGTTCATTTCAAAGTTGTAGATGGGAACTACTTGGTTAAGACAATTGAAGTGATACCATTTAGAAAGATTTGCAAATGAAAGCCCCTTGAGGTGATGTAATTTCAACATCTTGCATATCCATGATTTTAGCAAATCTATCTTGGTGCATGAAAATAATTCATAGTTGAATGAAAAAGGTTCTTTGGCTATTTATATTGTGTTCAAAGATAAAGGCTTAGAATTTCTGAAGTTTTTTCCTTTTTTTTTTCCATGAAAGATTTGAATATATTCTAAAGACTTCTTGATTATTCGTGAAGTAATATTACAAGTAAGTATTGGTTATGCTTCAAACAAACCAATTATCAAAAGCATATGGTTTCGAAGCTTAATTGCAAAATATATAGGTTCATGGTAGATTCAAAATATATAGATGGATGAAATGTTGGTGATTTTTGTCTAAATGTTAATATGAATTTGCTAGATTGTACTTTGTGATACTAATATCAATTTGTATTTGTAAAATTCGTTGGTTCATGAAAATTTGGAAATATTTTGAATTGTGAGGTTGATGTACTGCATTTGGGGGTTGCAACATATCAACATTGAAATCACTAATAATTATTAACGGGACAAAATGTTGGTGATTTATGTAGGAGATCATGTAATGGGTTTTAAAACATTTTGTAATTTTGTAAGGTGTGAATTGATATATTGAAATAATATGAATAAAAATCATTGTAAAAGGATTAAAAGTTGCTACAATTTTATATTCAAATCCATTACATGTGCATCTTCCATAAGATACATAATCATCTTATTATCATACAATAGTAAGCTTTTGTGCCCATGAAAAACAAAAGGATATTTATACCTTGTTGTATTTATATATTTTTGAACATACAAGAGTATTGAATTCAAATTTCTTCATGTAAACAAAAATTAATATGTGACACTTGAAGATTAGAATTAATTTGAAGATTTCTATTTTGCATGTGATTTAAGTCTAGACATTTCTTGTAAACGAGAATCATCAAAATGGAAATTTGTAGGTTGTAATGGAACAAAACGATACAAATTTTCTTTGGTCCAAAGGTGAAAGAGAGTTGTGTAAATTAGTCCATGATTGCTTACATTTCTAGGATTGAAAGCCATTTCGTCCACTGATAAACCTTGTGACTAATGAATTGTTCTTGCAATAATTAATTGAATGGGATTTATCCTCCTTAATTAATCCTTCTTTAATTGAATATATATATATATATTATGTCTCGTTAATGATCCAATTTTTGTGTTAAAAAATACAATCCAAATATAAGTTTTACCATTAAATGTGGATGTTATTTTGAATAAGCCATTTTTTTCCATTTACAAGTCCATCATATACTAAATAATTTCTAGCAAAAAAATTGAAACTAACATATCTATTTTCATTTGTACTATTCTATCCAAACATGACATTTTACTTAGATCATTTTGGAGTTGATATGTTGATGGAAGTGCACGATGTTGTATATCAATTGCTTCAAGCGTATATGTTTGACGTGTATTTTGACAAAAAAATCTTAGTATTATGTCCAATTGTTTCTTTATTTGTATAAAATAAATATGGCATTATAAGAGTATCAAGTGGTGATCATAAACATAAATTATTTATCACATCTATGTTTTATATTGGCTTTTGTAGTTGCTTGAAATCAATTCAATATAATATTAGATTTTATGTCATTTTGACACATTACAACAATCAATTCATAACATTTGATTTTGATCTCTTGCCAAAAAATTGGAGCTACTCCATGAAGACCTTCAAAAATGATTTTTGAAATATCCATACATTTTGTACTAGAAGAGCTTGATAAAAACATCTCCACACACAATGATGTCCAAATTTTCAAAAAAAATATTATGCATGTGTTTTAAGCTTGATAATCTACTACTTATAACATTGAATAATTTGGCAACAACTAAAGAAATTTCATCAATAACAACAAGACATAATTGTTGACAATGATTTGTTTAACTATTCAATATTTCTTGTGATAATTTTGATATGTTTGATAATGATTGATTAATTGAAATATGCAAATTAGAATGTACAATGATTCCATTTACAATAAAAGTTGATTTCCCAATAAAATCCATATAAATAATTTTTTATTCTTTGTAAATCAAAACCCAATTATTGATTGTACATTTTTAACAATCCTTGTACAATTAATTTAAAAGAAAATGTCTTTACCTATTTGAACATCGCCTATTAAAAGTAAACATACAAGTTCATCAAGATGTAGTCTTTTACAATACACGATGCCATTAAATCTTGTTCTTTGTTCTTCATTCAATTGACATAAAACATGCTTATATGATTTTTTGTCAAATAAATCTTGAATTTGAGATTATACATGTTGATATGATGTGTTGATTCAATTCATAGTTGTCATATTGGGCCTTATTCTAATGTCCATATTTTGGTAGATCAATTTTATTGTTTAATGATATGTTAGCCCATATGCCATTTCTATCATCCTTTGTTGATTGTGTCACATCTTCTAAATTTTTCCACACATCATTTTCACCCAATGGTAACATGTCATGGAAATTGATAATTAAAATCTTTATGTGATTTTGATATTAGTTTACAAAAAAAATTCGTATGTTGCATACCATTATCATGTGAACCATGCTAAAAATGTTCATCTCAAAAAAAAGGTACGTGAAGTAAAAGTTGTTTTAAAACCCGAATCCTTAAATTTATTATAATGAAAAAAAATTTACAATTTTTCACTTGCACAATTTCGTGAATTTTGAATTTTGAATTTTGATACATATAATTGACCACAAATTGTGTAAAAGATAAATTTTCCATATGAATGGGCCTATTCATATATTTATCTTACATGATGGAAACATAAAATCTATAGATTCATATTTTAATATTTTAGTTTGAGATGTCAAACTAATTGTTGTTTCATTATATGGAGATGTATTTATGAATCAAAAGGTGTGAAATGAATGATATATTGGCAAATACAATATGAGATACACTATTAATTAAGCTAACATTTGTTGACCATATTCGGAGAAGGCATTACCTAGTTTTATAATACTATTGTTAACATTTTTTTTTCTCAACAATGTATGCATGCATAATAGAATTTAATTATGATGTAATATTTTTATTTATTTTAATCATGTAAGATCTACAATAAGTTGTAGTAGCATATGGGTCAAGTATGAATTGAATATTTTTATTTTCATATCAAATATGTGTTGCATTTGGACTAAATGCAAATTATACGTATATTATTTGGTGACATGCATAAAAGTATCTGTGATTTAAAACTTTATTTTTTAAAATTTTAAATAAATGTTTCATCATTCAAGTTAATAATGTTTGAGAATTCATTGTTGCCCACTCCCATTTTTGTTAGGATTTGAAATGTTTTGGAGTTTTATTTCAATAAAGTTTTTTGGCAAACCAATCTCTCCATGTTTTTGTAAAGGTAATTCTAATTGTATATACATGGGTGGTAAAGGATAGTGGAATCTACATACAAGATGATTTTTTTTAAAAACATCTTCTAGAGTGTCAATGACATTGTGCTTCATGTAAAGCTAATGGCAATGTAGGTTCGTCACATGAAATATATTTATCAATAAATGTTTCATTTTTCACATTTGAATTTACTTTGTAAATGGAAACATCTTTTATCCATATAAGTCCATGATTATGTTCACTTCCACACCCTTGAAATTCTATTGTGAAAAAAAAAAAAAAAAAAAAAAAAAAAACTTCACCCTATATAATGATATCTTTTTTTATCTATTCAATAAATGCACTTATTTATTGAACATATTATTTAGCACATGTTACAAGGTCACTTTTGATCGATTTTACTATTTGAACATATTCTATTTTTTATACGTTCAAGTAACTTTTTAAATAAAAATTTAAGGTAAATAATGGTTTTTATTAATGATTCCCATAAGCATTCAACATTTTGAGTGTGACAAAAAGGTGGGTTGGCCAATTTGTCATACCAATGCAAATATATTCTTATGAAGTTTTTCCAAATAATCAAGAAACATTTGAAGGCTTTCCTTTTCTTAATTTAATTGATGCAGAGTTTCCAACCTTTTCTACACATACTTTAATACTTTAATAGATTTTTAAAAATTGAAATATGGGTAGCAAAATCATGTTCCATGTGTAATAATTCCCAATTCCCATTGAACTAATTGTTGAAATGAAAAATCTTCATATATACATGTGAGCTACCTTGATGACCATAAAATAATGTTGAAAAATATAATTATTCACCATTGCTTGTCCTTAAAAAGTCCTTATGGATGATGATCTTGATTCAATGCAATAAATATAATTCTTTTTATCATAATCATCAATTGTTTGTGGTTGTAACAATTGTTGTATTAATGCATATGTTGGTGGATTTTTATAACATTCATTTACTTTGTCAATGTTGTTCATCTCATCATCTTCAATAGAATGAATGAACATTAATTTAGTTTTGTAAACTAAATAAGTCTATTCATTGAAGTTTAATTGTGTTATTTAATTCTTTATAAAGTGGAATGCATAAATCTTTTAATTGCATGGATGACTAAAATTGGTTGAACATTACATGATAAATAAGGGAATTTATATTTTTAAACATTATTTTATAAATATACGTGTTGTTGTTCCTCATTCAATAATCTAGGTAAATAGATTTGACATGTTCAATATTTGTAGGAACATTTATAATGTTACCTTGCAATTTATATTGACCATATCCATGTAAAAAATAAATTTATGCAAATGCTAGGCATGGTGAAATAAGTCTTTCTTTTTGGATTTGTGTCTTTTTTCAAATTATTTTTTTCACAAATGAAAATTTAAAAGCTTTGGATATTTTGGTAACTATTTCATATGTTGGTGTCAAAATTGGTTTTGGAGACTTTAAATAGTTGTTACAAATGTACAAATTAAAATTGCTTGTAGATTTCATATTTAAAATAATAAATTTGTGAATATTTTTCACACAATTGATTAGTAATTTGTTTGCATTTTTTTTCAACAAAGTTTCTATGACAACCATATACAAGGATACATAGGAACATATTACATTACTTTATTGTATGTGATAATATTCATTTTAACGTACTCAAATTAAATACATGGATATCATATTGTATCAAAATATTTACATTTTGATTACAATAGTGGCATGACATATATGTTATATTTGAATTGTCTTGAACATGATTTTGATCATGCGGTGTAGAAACATCATTTTTTTTTTTGCCAAATGAATTGTCATTAAAATCAATAAAAACATTACAAACATTTGATCTTAACAAAGACTTTGAAACTATATATTTTATTATATGTTTAATAATTTGATCTATTGGGTTTTAGAAATTGGGTTGGTGATTTAGAAATATTTCAGTTTTCCTTTTATAAGATATAGAATTGCATGTTTACGATATATATATATATATATATATATATTCAATTTCATCATTATAATCCATGAGTTGGTTTGTTGGGATGAAAGCACACTAAGCCTCCCAAGAATTGTAATCACAAATCAATTTTTTTTGTAAATTAATTTTTTTTTGTAAAGCATGAAAATCACATCTTGGATTATTCTTGTTTGCTTGTAATGGGGTTTGAGCACAAAAGCTCCAGGAGAATTTTGAGCTGGAGGGAAAGCTAGAGAGCTTGGACATCTCAAATGCACACACTATTTATGAAGGAAGTTGTCTGGAAGTAGTTTGTCGCTTCTTCAATCATGGATCTAGGATATACCTCAAAACAAAAGTGACAAAAGCAACAACAGAAGAGAGAACACAATCACAAATGGGTGTTTTTTTTGTCCAGTGATCAATCCCTGTTTTTATTTTGTCTGTTTGCAAGAGATGAGAATGCTCCACAGTACAGAATTTACAGCACAGATTGCAACTGCATATTGAAGTTTGCACCCCACTGCTGATACTATGATGACCAGCTTATTCAACAAGCAACATAGCTATTGCAGAAAAGAGAATCATGAAGACTCCAACAATGATATAAAAGAAAGACTAGAAAACCACCTGCGAAAATCACAGAAATGCACTGACTCGAAATCTGATACATAGCTGAAAAACTAGAAAACCTTGCATGAAAATCACAGAAATGCACTAACATGTTCCATCAGATTGTTGCAGGAAACACTCATTATTTCCTTGTGAGTGAGCAAGCAGCAGCACTGCCAGCACTAGAATGGCCAGCTGAATATCCAGCAAGGTGATAAAAACTGTGCAGAAAAGAGAATCCATGCAGACCAGAAAATCACAAACAATTTGCACTGAATCTCCTCATCAGATTGTTGCAGATTTATTGTTGCCGAAAACACTCAACAAACACTCATTACTCTCCCTTGTGAGAAAGCAAGTAACTCACAAGCAGCACCCACTCTCACAAGCATTCACATGCAGGGGTCCTTCCCCCCTGCTGCCTGTGATCTATACAATTTTTGCAGCTTCAAGGTTACCCTTTGCAACAGCAGCAGCAGGAGGTTTGTACATTTGAACCAACTCCTTCACCACATGCTTCAAGCTGCCTTTGTTCTTGAGCATGAGCTTGCGGTTGAGCTGCTTGTCAGAGAAACCCATCTCCTCCAGCTCTTCAAGCTTGGGATCCCATTCAGCTGCAGTGACCAAAGCATCACGGGTCGTTTGCATGTCATTCTTGTTCATCTTCAACAACTCCAGATTCCAATTCTTGTCTTTGAATCCCATGCCTTCCAGAGTTGCCAACATCTCTGTTTCCTGTGGGAGTTCAATCATGGAGAAGCTTCCAAGCTCACTGGCTAGTACCACTCCAGCAGCTTCTTCCTTACCCTTTGCCAGACGATGATCATCATCAGCATCATTACCAGCTGCTGCTGCTGCTGCTTGACGCTCCACTACTGTCCCAGAAGTAGGTGCTGCTGCTGCAGTCTCTTCTTTGAATACCTCAGGGTAAACAATCTTCTTCTCACCTTCAATCTGTTGTTGTTGTTGTTGCTGCTGCTGTGCTTCATCAACAGGATCCACTCCAACAGCGGTCTCAGCTCTGACGGAAGAGAACAACTCTTGTGAGGTGGTTTCTTCTTCCACCACCGATTGCTGTTTGCTGTCTTGAGCACGAAGAATCTCTTGAGCCTCCACCAACGATTCTGCTACCTGCGGAGATTCTTCATCTTTGGGCGTGACATGAATCAGGACCCACAAACGATGACCGAATCTTTGTCCCTCCGACGGTGGTGGTGATGGTGCTACCAGTCGCCAGTACGAGACATAGCGTCCAGGTTGCATGGGTGCTACGAGATCCACAGAAACGTTGACCTCCTCTTGTGGAGTCAAGCCTTGTTCTGGCAGCTCCAGCAGAAGATTAGTCTCGTCGTCTACAGATCCTCCCAGCTCCTCGTCACCTCCCATATACACCAGTCGGCACTCCTTGGGCCAAGGGAGGGAACCGCTGTTGCGCAGACGCCAAATCTTAGTGAAACTCGCCCCGGGTGCAAGCTCCGTTCCATCAAAGATTGTAACATCCTGCACAAACCGGGCATCGAGCTTGCTGCCACCACCACATTCGCAAGCCAATTCTCCGCCGCGGCAGCAGACTGGCTTGCCAGCAAAGGAGGAGGAGCAGCCACAACCACCACCATCATGCTCGGACTCTCCTCCTCGCACGAAGAAGAATGACGGATTCATTCCTGCGCATCCTGAGGGACCCATAGCTGGGAATCCTGAGGGACCCATCGCTGGACATCCTGAAGGACCCGTCGGTGGGCATCCTGAGGGACTCATCACTGGATATCCTGAAGGACGACCCATCGCTGGGAATCGTGAGGGACCCATAGCTGGACATCCTGAAGGACCCGTCGGTGGGAATCCTGAAGGACCCATCGGCGGGCATCCTGAGGGACTCATCTCTGGATATCCTGAAGGACGACCCATCGCTGGGAATCCTGAGGGACCCATCAGCGCTGGGCATCGTGAGGGACCCACCATCGGTGGGCATGGTGCTTCGCTACGATTAGAGCTTGATGGAAAATGCTGAGGAGGGAAGAGTGGTCTGTCGATTCGAGTGTACTCATCGCATTCGATCTTCTTCTGCTGGAAGCATGCTTGACACAAGTCGAAATCGAATTTCTTCGTGGACTTGAAGCGAGGTCCAAGAATCGGAAACATGTTGCATGCGTCACATTGAATGCCGAAATGTCGCACGCCATTAGCACCCTCCGCATAGGTTGCAGCAGCAACAGCCACAGGATGAGCAGGAGGAGGAGGACCAGCAGCGGCGGCAGCAAAAGCTGTCGAGTTAACGGCGTTTCCTTTACTCGTCGATCCTTCATCAGTCGAGGAAGACGCTTCTGAAGAAGAAGAAGAAGAAGAAGAAGAAGAAGGAACTAGAGGTTCTTCAGGAAAGCTCCAAAACCGACGTCGTCCCCAGCTTCCGAAACCACCACCGCCGGGGGGAACAAACAATCCTTGGCCACGAGCTTTGGCAAGAGCAGCGTTAAGAAACTCGGAAGGACCAGGGGGAGTCCATCCCGCAGGAGTAGGAGGAGTGGCAGCAGCAACCAAGGTGACATGCAAGCGGAGGGGATTCAGCCCTTGAACAACACAAGCATCGTGCAAATCTTCATCGCCTGAAAATGTGATCACATCATTGTCCGTGTCCGTGTACCTAAAGATGATCTCCGACGACGATGGAAGCTTGAACATTTTGCGAATGCTCTCCTCCAGTTCACGGAAAGACATCGCAGGACTTGGTGGGTAAGCAACATTCCCCTGCGGTACTGTAAGGCGACGAAGAGTCTCTTCGTACTTGATCTTCAGAACAAAACTCGCCATGGCTGGCTGTCTGACTCGCTCGCTCTTGATCGATCGACAGCGGAATCACGATGACCCAATTCTGGTACCGCCACCACCAATACCAACAACAACAACAACAAACACTACGTGAAGGAAATAAAATGAAATTGTCGACGACTTTGTGTCGAAACGGCGACGGCGACAAAGTGCGCGCCCTCTGAGTCCGATTTGCTGCGAGATCGCGTCCCGGTAAGCCGCGATTCGAGACAGGAATGAATTACCAACGACGAAAACCCAATTCTACACCGCCAAATCGACAGCTTGATTTGGCTGAAACCAAAACAAGCCAACAAGGCCGACAGAAGAAACGAGAGTGGCAGGCAGGCAGGCAGGCAGGCAACGAAGGGCCCCAAGAAGCTTGAAGAGAAGAAGAAAGCAGAAGATCAAAGTGCGTTCCTGTGAGCCGCATTGTGCACAAACAACCGAACCAGCGAGGCGAGCGAGAGAGCCAAAAAAAGCTGGAAGAATTGTGACAACAGCAGCAGCCAAGGGAAGCCGATTTTATAGCGGAGGAGCTCAACGGACGGACAGCGAGAATGAGGATTTTTGTCGTGACTTCCAAGCTAAGCTAGCGAGCGATGTCGCTTCGTTGGCTGCACAACCCCTTCCTCGATCCTTCCGTTCTGTCGTCCACTGCTCGACTCAGAAGTCGCCCAGGAAAGAAAACAGTAGAAGGATACGCGACCGGAGGTCGGTCTGCCGTGGAACGAACGGCAATCCCCCTCGGAGCTTCTTTCTTTTTCTATTGATTTCTCCGGGGATTTGGTATTTTCGAGCTCCGTCGTAGATGGTCGTAGATGGAATTGAATTGGAAACCAGACAGCAATCTGCTGCTGCTGGTCCTGTTTCTGGGGCTTTCCTCGAGCTGCGTGCGTTTTTAGACCCAAGGAGTTGCATGCAGAGGTTGGTTATTTCTTTCTTTCTGCATTTCCAGAAGGTGAAATCAGATCCAAGACCTCAAAAACATGAGGGGCGCGACAGAAATGCTCGCTATGTGGTTTCCACAGATGGCTTGCCCCGCGCACACACAAGACAATCAAAATAACCATTCGAGTCTCTCTTCTCTCGACTTGCTTCCGTGATTGCTCAGGTAGCTTACACACACTCTACTGCATTTGCAAATGGGTTGATCAAAGAATGCAAGCGTTTGCAGTCCTGTAGTGATGATCTTCATTCTTCTTCTTTTTCTTGGAAACAAATCAACGATGTTGTTGCAGAATTAGAGTCGAGGGGTTTTAGTATGACACCAAGAAAACTGGAAAACAAAAGATGTGGGAGTACTCAATAGGTAGTTGAAGAGAAGGTTTTTTTAGGACAGCAGGAATGAAGGTTCGACACCCAAGTTTTAGGCCTAGGGTTTTAGGATTTTGCAGATTTATGGTTTTGAGGGGTTTGCCAAAAACTCAAAGAAACTGTGACCCAATAGGAGTTAAAGAAAGGGTTTTAGGATTGCAGATTTAGGGTCTAATGAATGTCACCAAAACAATCCCTGCTACCAAAACAAAGCAGATTTCAGGAGAACATTCCTCTTGTAAGCATTGTTTTCCAGATGTGACCAATTGAGCCATGCATGATGTTCCAATGTGATGCGCTGCATTGAGACTGTGATGTAATGTTTTATTTCATATCAGATCTGTAATTTCAGAGGCTTTCAATTTTTCTGAAAATGTGCTTAATTTGGTACATGGTTTGTTTCAAATGCCAAACTAAGATATGAAAGGTGATCTCCATATGCAGGTGTGCGTACTTCCCACACCAAGGGCCTTCCCTTTGACCCTTGAACAGATTCTCAGCATTGGGACCATTGCTGGACATGCTGGAGCTCCTCAAAACCACGCGCTTCAGTCCATGTGCAAAAATCAGCCGCATTTCTTCCAAACCTGAATTTCAGTGACATGATATCCCTGCCACAGGTAAATGACTGAATGCAAAAAATGCTTTTTTGGAACAGATGAATTAATGAATATGACAAACTGTGAAAAGGTTCTTAGAAAGACAGATATCATCTAACATGGGTTCCAAAATGTACTGTCAGCAACATTTGACTTGTTGTCAGGAAAATTCACAAGCAAGAAAGCAAGCATTCACACACCCAAAACTACCTTCTCATTGTAATGCACATGTTATGTTATGGCTGCAAGCATGTGCAATGGGGTGAGCAAGGGAGCTGAGATATATCTGAACCTAGTTTCGTACTGCAAGAGGGCGTGCTGAGAAAGCTCTGAGGACTTGTTGAACTGGGGCATCCTCATACAATGTTGAACGTTGGTGAGGACTCTTTCCTGTTGATCGTATCAACTTCTCCATCTCCTCTGGTGCCAACTCTTCACCTGTGATTGGATGTGGACAAGCCATATGCAAATTGCTTGAATCTCCTATTTTGAAGGCACATAAGCTGTCTGTCCTTTACAGAAACCTAGTGATATAAAGCACAGAATGGAATTTTGGTGAAACAAACTTTCAGCATACCATGTACAGCCCCAGCTGCACGAGTGATACTCTCATTCATGAGTGAGCCCCCCATATCATTGCAACCTGCTCCTAAAAGCGCTTGTGCTCCACCTGGTCCCATTTTCACCCATGATGCCTGCCCTTTGCAGCAGCACCCAAGGTGTTGGTTAGAAACACATCATCAGGCCATAAAGCTCAATGCCTATAGATTGTAGGATGGAGGCTGCAGCACCACTCATAAAACCTCATGATCACTCAGATCAGGAAGTCTAATCCATGAAAAGTATCGCTTGCAAAGTTTGAGAAGCAGTCAAAGCTCTCTCCTGCAGTAACTGTGCTACCAGCACATAAGAGGAGAAAAGTGTCTGCACTGCAAAAGAAAACCTGAATATTGGTGATGAAGGGATGCAGCACTAGACGTGCAACAGCATGCATGAGCACACACTCCCGCCTGGTTGGTCCTTTTCGAGCTCTTCCCTTCAGATATATAGGTGCCTGACATGCAGAAACACATGTTTCTTAGACCATATAAGAACTTACAAGAATTTTCCAGCATTGACCAGAACCTGCAGTTGGTTCCAAGGGTCCCATGACCACTTTGGTTAAGCCTCTTTCAATCTAGGAAAGGGCCGGAACAACAAATATTGAGCATCTGACATAACTGGACCAAAGACATCATCTTCTTTATCTCCATTACACTGTACAGTGGTATCTGTGCCTACTAAGCTGAAAGTGACCATTACAATCAAACAGCTCAAGATCCTCTACTACAATGAGCAGCTTTGCAGTGAATCTAGTAAAGTTGAATGCAGGAAGCTCTCAACAAAAATCTGTTTCATTGCCCACAGCCATGCACAGAAGGCTTGTGTCACTCCAAAATGGCTACCCAGATGCATGCTGAGAGATGAATCTGGTGCTAGGCTCTAATCATTCATCTGTTCCATGTTGTGAACCTGGTCTGTGAGTTGAATCCAGTTTTGTGTAATCTAAAGTCCAGAAGGCTCAAAGAGACATAAGAGTTCCTCACCTGCATGTGCACAAATGGCAGTGGCACAAACTCTGTAAAACCTCCTGTCTTTCTTGCTAGACTCCTCAACAAAAGTAGATGCCGGGCCCTGCGGAGCACACATTTGAGGTTTTATGCATCTACCAAAATGACACCATTAGTGGAAATCCCAAACATACAATGACTACGGAGAAATCAACTTTAAAGCTTAGAATGTTTGTAAAACTAGCCACTGTCAACATGCCCTTGTCCAGGATGGTTTCCATACCAGTGATGTGGGGTATCAAGGTGACCAAACATAATAGTAGATGTGGTTTTGAGGCCTACCACATGTGCAGTCTCCATGATCTGCATTCCCATGTAAATAATTAATGTGTGAATCAGAAGATTGACATGACTCAGGTCTATCAAGACATCACCTTGTGCTTACAGGATGTTGACACAACACCTTGCAATGTATATTATACATGTAAAATTGCACTCATGCCACCTTAAACAGTCAAATTCATTTCCTTGTTGTCAATTTGCTGTCTTCCTTATTCTTCCACCATCTTTCCGTTGCTCTACAGTCTTCTATCTGCTATGCATGAGTGCCCCTGCCTACAATATGAGCAGCAAGAAGACACACCTCAAGCCACTCATTAGTGGTGATCTTGTCAGGACACAGCATGCTCCGTACCTCATCATCAAGAACCTGTAAAACACCAACCACAGTCCAAACTGATCCATCAACCTCACATCTTTGGAACCGAGCAAGTCCCCTGCTCATAACAAGAAAATGCTACTTGCAAAATCCTTGTGATCAGTTTTCTGACAAAATCTGGGCTACTTAATAGAAGAAAAGATACACAAACCCCAGATGCAGTAATGCTGCCTGAGACATAACAGAATTCAATACCTCGTACCTCAGCTGCTGTGCCAGGAAGTGAACCAAGGCCTGCATTTTTCAACTTCACCAAAAACTCCTGCACACTGTGTAACAAAAGCACCTTGGTCAAGGGATGTAAAACAGACATGAAACATTATTTGCAAAACCCTCAGGCACATAAGTACATAAGTAATATAATCTGCTAAAAAACATCTAAGCCTATAGCATAGAAAGGTCTACACAGAGGGTACTGGTTTACACTGTTGGCAATGGTTTGTAAAAACTGAAAACATCCTGATTTGGTGGAATACTCATATAGCTGGCAGAGACATGCATCAACATAGGCAAGGAAACAGTGGGGAAGAGGCTCAAACACCTGACACCAAGTGTGGAAGCACCTTGAAAAACTTCCAAAGGTGAGAAAGCATGGACATGGATATCTGGAACAGTGTTCTTCACAGCTCGCAAGATCTCTAAATATGTGTCGCCAGTGAACTCTGGATGAATACCTCCCTGGGCAGGTTACCAGCAAACCAGTTAAAGAACTCTACAGGACCATCATAAGGCATATCGCCTCATGTCTATATGAGGCGCTCTGTGCAGCACAAATGTCACTGACCATCCACACATACGCTGAACTCACCACGATCATTGTAGTACAAGGCACTAGAAACACAACATGATTTCACTTCACTACCTTTAGTGGTCAAATTGGAACCCCAAGCCTTTGTTCTTTTGAGAACCTGGCAGTGAGAGCAGGTTATACCTGCATACAGACTTCAGTTGCACCTCTCTCCCATGCCTCTGCAGCTCTAGAAGCTATTTCCTCCAAGGATAATCTACATGCCACAGCAGTGGTTGCCTTCATTGAAGCTTAGAACGAAAGCAAACCCAAAAGACTACTGCATAATATTGAACTCATTCAGTCTTGCACCCATTTAGGGTTAGTTTTTGATGAATGTTTTCCCTGGTGTTGAGTAGGTAGAAGATGACCTGTATGGTTTTCCTCGGAGGTCTTCACTATGCTTGCCCTTACTGCACACCACAAGAACATCTGGAAGGTTGGTTCACTGTGACACTGTTCACACTACTCATTGGAGAAAAAGTATACTCCCTACAGAGGGTTCCTGTAGATAAAAGAAGTAGACATGATACCAAATGCAAAAACAAAATCAGCAAGCAGAATAACATGTCATATGGTACTCTGATGCATCTAGCATCACAACTTTCCAATGTACATGAACACATGTACATAAATGTCTGTTGAGTCCTGAACTGCTGTTCAATTGAGGCAGAGGCACCAATGCAGAGTTGTGAGAGAACCCCAAGATCCTAACCTAAATGCACAAAATTGACACCGATAGCCACAAACATTTGTGTAGTTAATGTTGCGGTTCACTACGTATGTCACCTGTAACAAGAGAACAGTAGTACCAACATGAGAAAGTAAAACACAAGTCGATAAGTATGTGCAACAATTTGCAGAAGAGGAATTGGTCACATCGAGAGTAGAATAGTGAAACAATATCAGCTAGCCAACTCCTCAATCAGAAGGTCGTAAGAAACCAGTCTGAACATTATTGAACACAAATTATGAGACACAGAAGCTACATTTTCAGAAGGGTGATCCTCCATTACAAATGCAGCAGACTAACTGTTGACCAACCCACACAAAATGGATTCAATACTAGAAACACCATCAAAAGAGCTTGAATGGTAAGTTCACGGGTTAATGAAATTTGTGTCTGCTGGAAACAATATTTGATGTGAATCAAAATGATTCCAGAAAAAAACTTACTCTTTCTCCTTTCACTCTAGCTCGCAGTTGATCTGCTGCAGTCACAACCTTCCTGAAATCAGGCCCCATTGCATAAAACAACCTTGTGACTTCTGCCTGCCAGCATTGAACCAAATCAAATCAAATCTGGAGATTAGCTTGACAGCCTACACCAAAACATATAACATTCTCTCTTCCTCAAAACATCATCTGTTCATGGTTCTTGGTTTTTTGCTGGATCCCAATTGTACCTCAAACTCTGCAGGATTGGGTTGGTCATGACTCAGGACAAAACATTGAGCCATAAAACACATGCCACTGGTCACTGCATTGAGATTGAACATTACCTCAGTTGGCTCCATAGCTGTTGCTATCTTTTCCAAGATTTGCATGACCTCCGACATCTCTGTCCCTTGTCTCAAGACAATGACACAAAATTTCAGCTAAGTTAGGTGGATTGCAACTCAAGTACTGGAGCTTATCACTCAAGGGCTTGTGAAAGTACTGGAACATCAGTAGAGATAAAAAAGGAGACAATCGTCAAGCCATTACCCCTATCCAAATGCCTTGGTTGACTGATGGTGCCATCAATTCCTACAAGAGTTTTTGAGTGCTGCCTGTTGTGCTCAGTGATACTTGCAGAAACTGCCTGAGTTAACTCTGGGTCAATTTTTGAGCAAGAGGTCTGTGAAGAAGTAATGAGTTCAGCAAAAGCAAAGCCAGTGTCTACTGGGATGCCCGGAGACCATCTCTCTGCCCTGGCATAGCCAAGGCTATTTGCACTTGCAAGCACCCTTTTCAATACTACTGGGTCCTGCATGAAACCACATTATGACTTCCTTTGTCAGAGTTGAGGGTCAAGATATTGTTTGAGAGTTCAAAGAAAAAATTGCCAAGAACTCCATGCATATGGCACAGACAGGAAACCTGCTTAAAACATCCAGTGCACACCACAGCAAGCAAACAGAGCAAACAGGTTGTAAGGGTTTTTGAAAAAGGGAGGTTGCGATCTGAGCAATTCATTTCCATGGAAAACATCCAAGGACAATTTTTTAAACACAATTTTGGACTAGGTGAACCTATAAAAACAACACAATGAAAACAGGTGAAAAGAAGGGTGCTAGATTGTTGCAAGAGTCAGCCCATTGACTACAAACCAGCCAGGTTGACGAATTGTGGATGTAAGAAGGATACACTGGAAGTCGTGGCACCAACAGCTTTCCTGCTTCTGCAGTTGCTGCTGCCAATAATGCAACATGTGGCCACGGTGCCTGCAAAATGAGTGTGTATGAATTTACAAGTGTTAGAACCGGTTCTTGCAAACAGTGTTTTATGGCATCAGGTATATTCAAGTTTTATGGCATTAGACATATTCAAGGGATCCCTTACTTCTGGGTTAACCCAATCCTTTGTAACAGGAGAAATACCACCCCAATCATTGATGCCTGCATCAATTAGTGCCTTCCATTCTGCACCCTCAGCTTGCCCAGATCTGCACAGAGTCCAGGAACACCAATCTCCAAACTTTAGCTTATCATGATTAATTACAGCAAAGAAGGTTAAGCACACTAGTTCAAATCTTGGGGAAATATCTGGTTGGACATCATTGATTCTTCAACTTACATCATATGAGCAACCAAAAGGAGGAGGATGTAGGAAGCTTAGGAACGTGTCATTTAGCATCAAGAAGCACCAAGACACTATAGTGAGCAAACCCATACAAGCTTGGAGTCAAGTTGGGTGGTGCCTGTATACTCATAGAAGCTCCAAACACCAAGCGGGCCATGGCTATGGTCCATTGCAGCTCTTCAAGTGAGGGTTCTGGTGCTTCTGCCATTGGAGTTCCATTCTTTGCCCGGAAGTTTTGTATGATGAGCTCTTGGATGTGTCCATATTGCTGCTGAAGGCTCCGTAACAACAGCAAACCTTTCAACCTTTCTTCTCTTGTTTCACCTATGCCTATCAACAGCCCGGATGTGAATGGAACACACTCCTCACCTGATACAGACACACATGCTCTCTGTTGTTCAATGAATCACATATGTTGCAAACAGGCAGGAAAAACCAGCTTCTACAGGATGATGCCACATGCCAATCAATAACATGAATCACATGTCAACAAGGCTGCCTTTTGTCTACAAAAACCCCATATGCTGATCCTAATCCTTTCTTACCAGCTGCAGCAATTGTTGCAAGACGAACCACTGGAAGTTTGTCCGGGCATCTGTAATGTGCACCACCTGGCTCCAGAAGCTTATCTGAGATGGATTCTAACATCAAACCTTGACTAGCTGAGACACCCCGCAGCAGTGCCACATCTTCCCTTGACATCACCCCTGCATTTATGTGCGGCAGTAATCCAGTCTTCTCAAGGACTATCTTTGCCACTTCTGTGACATAGGAAATTGTTGATTGATGTCCCAAAGCAGCAAGCTGCAGTCCATAGAATCAATCTCAATTCAGAAGCTCTAATGTGCACACAAATTCACCCTGTTCTCCTCATTCCTTGCTGAGTTTTGATGCTGGATCTAGAGCTATGAAGATGAAGATTGCACCTACTTCCTGCTTAGCTTGAGGATAGAGAAGCTCAGGCTTGTCCCCAAGAGTGAACAGAGCTTCTGTACAACCAGCATCCACTCCTCTCCATGCAACTTCCAGCACCTGAGTTTGAAAATGCAATACAACCCAAAGACAAGATTCAGCATACACAGAGCCTGCAATTTTTCTACTATTAAACCCTAAACCCTACATTTTGACATCCTCTGATTTTCTGCACTCTTTTTTTGGTCTACCTCTCTGTGTTTTGTTGTTCTCTCGGAGGCTGAAAGTGTACCTCTGCAATAGACATGAAGATGGGTTGACCCGGTTTAGGACCAAGAGCAAAGGTGCAGTAGCCACAGAAATCTCTGCACACGCGTGTGAGCGGAATGAAGACTTTGGGTGAAAATGTGATGACATTGGAACCCCCAACTCTGCGGTCCCGAATCTCCGCAGCTGTTGTCATGAGCTGCGGAGACAATCCCAGTTTTGCCACTTCCGCTAAAGCTTCTTCATCTGGGTGCTCACCCAAATCTCCTCTCCGAATGAGCTCCAATGTGTCCAACTCCGAGCTACTATTGGAAAGACATTCTTCACCTGCAAGACAATTCCTGCTGCTGCTGCTGCTGTTTCCCTTGCGACGAACATAATCACATCCCATTAACGATAGGAAACCCGGCAATCTGGTGCTACTCTCGATGCGGCAACAGCTACTACACCTGATGCCGATTTGTGCTGTACCACTCTTCAACTGTTGCCAATTTCCCACGAAGAAGCTGAGGAACCCCAAATTCCTCACCTGCAGCGATGATGATGATGATGATGTTATTGTGCTCCTCGTGACGCAGTTGTTCGTGGTGCAAATGGATCCAAGCTCCATTGCAACAGGAAATTTATTATAAAAAAAAACTGTGGCAGAAATCCCGTCCCAAAAATCCGAACTTTCTTGCAATCAAATGCTCTTACAAACCTGTGACACAAATCACTCTACTGCGCAGTAGAGTTCAACCGAAGTTTCAGCAGATCGCCAACGGAACTAAAATGAACAGCGAAAGTACTCAACCCTAGTCATCTTTACAATGCACAATAGTGGGTGTCAAACCTTGGCTTATTATGTGTCTTGGGAGCAAATGCTAAGTTGAAAGAACCCAATGAGAGGAAATCATCTCTCTTTCAAAAACTTTGCATGGCCAGGTGCACAATGATGGGTGTGTTTAGGGTTTTGAAATAAAAAGGTCTTTTGACTAGCAAACTTAAAATCCTAAAATAGATGATTGATGTGGTGCAACATAAGGCAATCTTGTGACACCTTACATCTCCCCCAAACATCTCCACCAAATCTCAAAGAGGGACATCGAAGTGATGGCAGCCGCACTTTTATATTTGAGTCCTTTCTTTCCTTATTTGTGTTTTTTTCCTTCAGCATTTTTTTTGTTGTTTGTTGCTGCAGGAACTCCATGATTGCCATAGTTTAGCTTCTCAACCATTATGTTTCTTCCTTTTTTCTCCTTACCTCCTTCTAGTGCAACTTGTTTTGTGTACAATCATTTCACCATTGCTACCAAAAGTGCTACAACTCCTTGAGTTTGCAACGTTGGGACAAGCTGAGAGGGCTCAAGAATGACATCATTTTGGGTGTGTTTATTCCTAGGCAACAACACACACAAAGTGCATTGCCATGACATGAAGTTTGACAACAGTCGGGAAGGCGTGAGCCTTCCTGGCTCCTCTTTCCTTCCCCCTCTTTGTGTGTTTTTGTGTTTGCCTATCTATTCGTCTATCTTGCCATCACCATCACCATCACCCTTGTGTTATTGCAAGAACAAAGGTAAAATGTGAAGGTCAGTAACAGTTAGGAAGGTTGGAGCTCTCCCAGCTCCTCCTTCTTTTCCCCTCGTCTTCATCCTATTTACGGATTGTCCGTTTGTTTTGTCATTGCCATCACCATGTTTATGTTGTGTTGTAGGAACAAAGGTGAAGGGTTCATGCTGACAACAATCAGGGGAGTGTCAAAAGAGCACAAGCTCTCTTGGTTTTTTTTTACATCCCCGGTCTATTTGTTTGCATGTTTATTGCCATCGCCATTTGTTCTACAATCAAGAGGGCTTTAGCTCTCTTGGCTCTTTTTCTACATCCCTGATTTATCTATTTGCGTGTTTGTCCACATGTATGTTATTATCGCCATTGTTTTGCAATTAGGAGGGCCCAAATTTTCCCATCTCTCTATGTTCATTTATGTGTTATTTTTGCCATGTTTTTAATGTTGATCATTCATGGATTGCCATGCTAATGTTCTATGCTTCATCACATTTCATTGTGGATGTTGTTATCACTCAAGTATGAATTAAGGCATGTCACGCAAAGGTCAACAACATTCAAAAAGGCCCAAGCTTGATGGTAGTCGGGAACACCTAGGTTCCATAATAATCAAAAGGACTTCAATGCGCCTCAAATATTTTCTACCACCTTAAACCTCCATCACCATATTCCTTTTGAGTGCATGTTTTCTTTCTTATTTTGCCACCTTTGATTTTCATTGTCACCCTAAACCTCCATTACTAAATACCTCCAGAGTGCACTCTCCATTTCCACTTTGTCACCTTAAACCTCCTATGGCAAAATCCTCCAAAGTACACCCTCCATTTTCGTTGTGTCACTTTAAACCTCCTATGCCACAATCTTCTTGAATGCACCTTCCATTTCCACTTGATCACCTTAAACCTCCTTTACCATAATGCTCTAAAATGCACCCTCCATTTTCACATTATCACCCTAAACCTTTTGTGCTAGAATCTTTTAGAATGCATTCTCCATTTCCATTTTATCACCTCAAATTTATTTTGCCACAATCTTCCAGAATGCACCTTCCATTTTCGTTATGTCACCTTAAACTTGTTTTGCCATGGTCCTTTAGAGTGCACCCTCCGTTTTACTCTGTCATTCTAAACCTCCTTTGCCAAAATCCTTTTGAATGCACCCTCCATTTCCTTTCTATCACCCTGAACCTCCTTTATCAAAGTCTTCTTGAATGTACCCTCTTTTTCTTTTCTACCACCCCAAGTTTCCATTGCCACCTAATTTCACTTCATTTTCATCTAATTTCTTCTAATTTTATAGACATTTCTTTTTCAAATTGCCTTTACTTTCTAAACCTTGAACCCATTACCACCTACAAACATTTTTTTTTCTTTTACCTTTATTTTTTTTCTATGTGAACCATACCAACATAGCCATGTGCTGTAGTTTCAATTTTTTAAAATTGCATCAAGGATATTGGGGTGTGATAAGGTTATTTAAGGATTTTTAGCGTTTTCATGTTATAATAAGGAATGATGGGTGCACATGGTTGCATGGGGGGTTGTTTTTGTTTTGGAATTCAATATTGGATGAATGAGGTGTAAAGTTGAATTTTTTTTTCAATAAAAGTTGGTAATCATAGTTTTAGAACTTCAATTGCATGATTGGGGGTGAAAAGTCTCTAAAGGGTTGGTGTTAAAAATAAACAACAAAATTCATAATGTTCGACAAAATGTTGGTTTCGTTCTGGTTTTAATGAGTAACCACATAAACAAGGATGATTTAAAATTCTTAAAATAGTTAAAAGGTGTCAATGAAAAGTCTAATGGAGATAGAGTAATTTTCAATGATTATAAGCATGTAGGATTAATTTGAAATAACATAACAATTAAATTAAGTAAGATGATAAAGTGGTAATTATAAAATGGATTTCACGATGAACAAATTTTTTATTCAGGTTATTTAAAAGCTCAAAGAAGAGTTGCAAGTACATGTTGAATCTTAGGTTATGCCATAGTGGTACTTCATAACTCTAAGAAATTTAAGATGCGTTAGCTGGTGTGAATTAAGTAATCTACCTTTTTATTAAGAGGTAATCGACGAATCGAATCGTGCAACCAATGATAGTGTCTAACACCAATAATTGAAAACCATGCAAAAATTGAGGTGTTTTCAATGTTGTAAAAATCTTTTTAAATAATTTCAAGTTCATCGCTAAAAATGGGGTCAACCTATAACAAAATCACCAAGGTATGAGAATTTGGAAAAATCTGATAATACCAAGCTTGAGAGGGTTCGACTTTGAAATGAGAGTGCACTTTTTGTGGTTTGGGATTTTCATCATGAGAGTGTTGGGTTAGTGTAAAATCTACGAACGACTCTTAGGGTGATTCTTCATTCATTTATGCAACTTGAGACCCATAAAACATAATCATGCATAACACCATGAGTTTAAAGAAGGGAAAAAATCTTTGATTAAAATCAACTTAGTGATGAATGTGTGGAAAACTGGATACATTGATATGCGTGATTATATTTTATAAATCAAGCAAAAAGAAGGAAAAATGTGAAATAATGGTTTAAAACCAATAAATAAATAAAATTTAAAATTAAAAGAAAAAAAATTTAAGTAAAATCTCATGGGGTGAAAAGTGGAAAAAAATGAAAATGATGTTTATCCTTTTCCTTCCAAAGGCAACTAAACATGGAACATTTTAAGGGCCACCAAGCTTGCAACCTTCCATTGACCACCAAGTTGTGGTTTTCTTTTTCCTCATTCTTTCTTTTTATTTTTAAAGGCGTAAATTTGGATCATTTGTTTCTCTTTTCGAATGTGATTTCCAATTTGAATCTTTGAAAACTTGTTCTTATAACTTTCCTTGGGAGGAAAAGAATGATTAGTGTTAGTAAATGATGAAAAGAGCGAAAATAAATTGGATGAGAATAGTACCTTCAAAAGAATGGAAATGAGTAGTTGTAGATTTGGAGCTTAAAATTTTAAAGAAATTTCATAAAATTTCTTGAATTTTGTAGCATATTTTTTTCTTGATTTAAATGTAAAATTTGAAATTTGGTGAATAGGTGTGCCTTGCAGTTAACTTTACAATGAATTAATGCAATCTAGATTTGAATTAAGTATGTGATAATAACAACATTTTAATTGATTAGAGGTCTGTTGTCAAAATGAACTTTCTGTTTTTATAAGACCCTTTTGAGTTCTATGGCACAATTTTTTACTAATTTAAATGTAGGGCTTGAAATTTGGTAAATAGGTGCACCTTGTAGCTAATTTTTCAATGAACTAATGCAAGTTAAATTTGGATAACATATGTGATGGCAACAATGTTTTAAGTGACGAGAGGTCTATTATTAAGTTGAACATTATGTTAACTCCTTATAACTTGGTTTAGGTGGGTGATAGTTTAACATAAACTTTTAAGATTTGGAGAGTTTGAATTTTGAAAATATAGCTATCAATTCCAAATCATAAATGATGCATAGGAGGCAAACTATTTGTTTTCAACTAAAAATGTAATTTAATATTTAGAAATACACATTGCATTTTTCCTTGACCAATAACATACATATTTTCAAATATAATCACCTCATAGAACCAAGAGTAGGGGGACGGAAAGTCACTTCACATTTTGCATTACCATCTATAAATAATTTGATTCATGTTTCTTTTGTATATCCCTTTCTAAACACATTAATGCACCTTAAACCCATCATGATCATAGTTTAAAACCCTAAACCTTAAACCCCAGACCTTTACCCCTTCCTTTATTCTTGTTGAAAAAATAATTGCAACTTGGCCGGGACATGTCCAACAAGCCGCATCCTTGCCATTTTTTTATTGTCTACTAAAATATTTGTTGTGCAAATGTGTTTCATATACCAAACCTTCTATAACCTAGAGGATGGGTATGAAATCTTACTATAAATTGTTGTGTAAACATTCACTAGCCTTAACTATAATAGTAGACCACACTTGATTAAACATGGTTCTCTACTCCTTTTCAATGGTCCTTTGAATTGCTTGCTTGGTTGGGGTAAGTGTATCTTGAAATTTTTTTGATTTTTTTTCCTCCCTCTCTTTTACTTTAAGTTCCCTAAATTTGTCCATAACCTCTTTGTCCATTGCTTTTTATTTAAGCATTGCCAAGTATTGGTTAGATGTCACAACATGTGAACTAAAATAATCTAATAGTGGTCCCTTTTGAAGAGTCTTCCTTGTTGGTAGTCATGGTAGAAATAATGAGCTTGTTAATGCAAGAACTTTGTCAGGTTTGGTACGAGACATTTTGGTCATTTGATTTAAGACAAGGATATTTTAAATTCATAACTAACTCAAGGTTGGTTGTTAGGGTGGTAAGGTTACAATACATTCCTATATAGTAAGAAGGTGTGGGTGAAAAAGGGCATTCAGTTCTAGTGGAAGTTACTATAGTTACTCCTTGAAAAGTTCTTGCAATATTTAATAACTATGTGGCAACTTCAGTTTCATCCTTATTGTCATTGGTTTGCACTATTGTATTTGAATGGTATGAATTTTTAGGATCCTTTTCCTATGCTATAGTGAAAACCTCACTCGAACCAAACTTTCTAGTCGTGGTAGCAAAATTCAATGGCCAAATTATGCAAACCCTAAACTTAGATTTGATGGTTTTTTTTTTCAAAGATTGTTGCAAAACTTTTTTTTAACCATTCTACCAAGGTGACTTTGTTTAGTTCCAAAAAGTTGTTTTTTGCCATGGCAACATTTCATTCCTTTCTAAACGCAATTTTAAATGGTTTGAAATAGGTCACATCCAACAATTAGAGTGCGTGTGAAATGTGAGAAGGTAAGGTGACCATGTCCAGTTCAAATTTTGTAGTTTGTTCAAGTGCTTCTATTATGGCATGTGAACTATGGCCATCTAGAATCAGGAGGTGACGATTTTGTTGAGAAATCCCCCCTGATATAGATCCACAAAAGAAAGTAAGCCACTAGTTGAAAAGATATGCGATCATCCAAGTTTTCTTTTGTGGTAAAAGTGAATGATTATTTCAAAAAAAATGATCGTTGATTTTTTCATCCATCTTAGTGATGAAAATAGGTAAAGTCTAGTAATTATCAACATATGATTGCTTGGTTTTAGGTGACCAAGTAAACTTTCATGGGCTGCCATGAGTATGAAGAGTTTTTTTTTTTTTTTTTCATTTGAATTTTAAAGGGGCATATCTTTATCATTTTCCCCTCTTTTGAACAATTTAAAGTGTTGTGGGTGCACCTTTTAATCCTTTACACTTTATTTTTAACACCAACCCCCACCCAGAGCTAAATTGATTGAGAAGAAGGTGATTAATATATTAAGTGTTTAATGGTTAGCCATTCCACCCTTGTGTTAATCTCCATTGAAATAAGCATAGGTTTGACACCCAATAATTATATCTATTTAATTTTCTTTTGTTACCCTTATTTACATTATAAACAAGGATTATAGGATTAATATTAAAAAATTAAAAAATTGTACAACATTTGTCGAATAAGCTTATGCTTATAGAAAAAATAAATTACATGACCAATTAGACAATAGGAATGAAAGCCTTGAATTGTTTTGAGGAATTAATTTCAATAAACTAGTATTTAAATATTATAATAACATCATAACCTTGTCCCTTAGGTGGAAAGAAAGAAATTGTAGCCAATGGGATTGTTCAAAATTTTGCATCAAATCATTTAAAAAGGTATTTTTTTGTGAACTAATATTTTCATATTGCATGCAAATGACATGAAAATTGCAAGGAACTTTTCATGAGAATTTGGATTTTTTACATATTATTCTCTAATTTTTCCAAGCATGCGATGGGAGGTGCAATGGTTAGGGAGATCTTAATGCAACAAACAAACAACCTTCCTCAATAGATAGATAACAAGGTGGATGTGTAAACATTTTTGTGACTGATTTTGTCACCCAATATTGCAAGAGGACTAGAGACTTGCAATAGAGCTTTTGCAGTTTCTCCATGAGGAATTTGTCCACAATCACAACTCTCAGTTGAGAGGAATTTGTCATAGGAGTTTGGGATTTAGACTATGCAAATTGGGTTTTGAGTTTTTTCAGTGCTCATGACAGAAGCACAAAGTTGTGGCTACGAAATTTTCCTGCAAGCACAAGCTGTGAAGCAAAAATAATTTGTGATTAGCATCATCACAATAGTAACAAGAGCAAGCACAATAATCATCACAAGTCACTAAAGCCACCCCAGCTGTCAGACTACCTTTTCATAGCTGAGCGGATGTTTTCCTGTGCATGTGCAGAGGCCCCCTGATTACAACCAGCATCAACATCATCATCACCATTCCCTAATTGCAATCGTGTGACAAAACATGGCATTTTTATTAAGCTCAAAAACCTGTGCTATGGTTTGCGAAACTTGCATTCGCATCAACTTCAAAGGTCAAGTGATCTCTTTGTCTATACATATTATGTTCCTCATCATCACAAAATACTTAGTAAGCAGGAGACATGGCTCAAAAAGGGGGCAGAATTTGCTTGAATGCCTTGAGTTTGTGTATCCTGAATAGCATTAGGCTATTCAATTGTCATGTAAGCACACAAAAGAATCAGATGATCAGTGATCAGAGCCGGCGGGACCATTGGAAATTGTTTTGATCATTGTAGGTTGCAACATCGTAGTCCTGATCTGAAGCATCTGGATCGAAATCCCCAGAGTCATGCGTTTTATCACTCTCTTCCTCAGATGGATTACCAAAGTCTTCTTCTTCTGGATAGTCATGGAGAGGGTTGTTCTCAGCTGCAAAAAGATACACTTATTCTGAGTATTTGATAGATGGCAACTGTAATCATGCTGCATACGAATCACCTCCATGCAATACAACTGAGAAAACATCATTTCCAGAACCCCAATATCACCTGAGTAATTAGATAGTGTCCTGGAACCCTTTCTAACCCCAAATAGATCAAGATTTTGAAGCAAATCTGTTACAGGACACTGCAAGAAACATCATAATCGATTAAGTATACCATTGGAGTCCTCGCTATCGTAATCCGAGTCATTCAGTTCCCGCCAGTCATAACCTTCAGTTTCCAATATCTGCACCCTGCTCATCCATCCACACTCTTTGTGTTGGATTTCTCTTTTACCTTGCAATTGGTGCGAGTAATGAGTTAACATCAACCAACAGATAGTCTCTACTGAGCCCTCTTTCAATACAATGTCTTTGGGTAGTAAGTCCCTCAGGTCTAGAACTCACGTGGGATAGTCTTCATCTTCTTCATCAACTTCTGGCTCATTTGTGTCCTCCATCGCATAAACATCATATACATAATCCTCTACACATGCCACACTTGCTAGTTCAGAGTAGCATTTTGCAAACACCAAGGAAGAGGAGAGAGAGCCACCCTCACACAGGCCTGGGTTTGCATGAAAATACTTTCATGAAGATAGAGAGCTCTCGCAGGGCTTTCGGAGAAACTAGTTTCTCAAAGCTACTAACAAGATTCAGTTACAAATAATTCTATGTCCTGAACATGAGATGCAAGACAAATTGCATGAAGCACCTTTTGTGTGAAGGCTATCCAGTGATGAGGCTATTTGTGCCTCAACATCAGCTGCAACCTCTGGAAGGCACTCACGCAGCAAGGGTAGGTAACTGGCCATAAAGGAACTCTCTGCCATTGCAGCTTCCCTGCCCATCAAGCACCAACACAATGTAAGAGTAGATCGTGAAATAGACATAGCAGTGTCATCTCTCCAATTTCAGAAGCAACCAACCCTGCATAATGATTGCAGCCAATCATCATCCTAATGATTCCAACAGACCCTGGTGAATTTGAAACCATTGTTCTGCACTGATCTTAATAGATTGTAGTGAATCAAAATTCACCGTTTGGCCTGCTCCTGGCTGGCGGCCTTCTTTGCAGCTTCAGCTTCTCCATCTATACGCACCAAGTCATAGAGATGGAAGAAATCATGTATGCCATCCATGTGAGTGTCATCTGCAGCTACTCTTTCACCACCTCTCCGGCTCCTCCATACTTGCTCAAAACGTGCTGCCTTTGCAACAGCCTGCAAGATTTCCCACAGATTACATAAGACAATGAGCAAAGGAACTTCATGTGTTTCCTGTTGCATGCAGGCCTTCCACTTGGAAACACCACCCAAGCATTCCCACCACTAAATACAAAAAACACATTTCAAGAACCTTGTAAGATGCAATCTTTGTTTGTACGCAGCACAAAAAATGTGTGCATTTTCTTCCCTATAGAATACTGACCAACCAATATTTACCTGCCAATATCATGTGCTGCAAAGATGAAATTCATATAGATAAGAGTGTGAAGCCAAACAAAAGGCTAGAAAGCAAGACAAACAGACGGAAAACAAAGGTTAAACACATGCAAAGACAAAACCTCTGGGGACTTAGCACCCTCAAGAGCTGGGTGAATAAGAAATAGATGTTTAGGGGTAGGGTTCAGGACCAAATTGCTGCACAGATAGATGATTCAACCTGGACACACAGAATTTCTTTAGATTGCAACTTCTGGTCCAAAAGAGACACATGAGTGTGAAGCAAAACACACAACAGGAATCATAAGGAACATTCCAGTGAATGGAAGGAGCAGGCAAAGCAGTGGTACCCCATGTTGTTCCTTAGCAGCAGCCAGTAAGTGTTCCTGTTTCTCCTGTATTACCCACATACAGATCCACCATCACATTTGTCTCTCAGGATCCCTCCAAACTGCAGCTGATGCTAACACTGCTAGCCATCACCCCAGTACCCATTGCCCAAACTAAATCATTGCAAAAGAGGGTGACAGCAGAGTTTATCCCATGAAAGACTCGTTGATGGATGTCATGCTGCACCTTACTCTTCCAACTCTCCTGCTGCTTCTTCCGATTCTCCCAAACATGCTTCTTGTCATTGACTTTCAACTGCCACAGCAGCACATTGTTGTCCCATTAAGTTCCACATCATAGAAGATCAGAGGAAAACAGTGATAGATATTCAATTTTCTTGTTACACCACCATACCCTAAAGAGAAGCCTCTAGAGATCTTTGCTTGGGATTTCAAACAAAGAGCATATACAGCCTTGTGCAACACCAGTAAGTCCTCATCGTATAGATTGTATTGTCAAGACACTCAACATCAGCAATAGTAATGAGAGGAGTTAGCCAATACACTGTGTCTGGGGGGGGGGGATTACCAGAAGAGATTCATAAAGTGGCACTCCCTTCTCTCCTGAAGGACTGATTGTTTCCACCCTCCGGAACAGCAACTTCTTTGAAACATCTTCAACTGCACATTAGTGTAAGCCTCAGTTAGTCGTAAACCCTAGCACGTATGTCTTCTTGTGAAAAAAAAGTGCAAAAGTGCAAGAAGTTATCATGAGCACCTGAGTTTTGTTCTTCACATGGAATCAAAACCTTATGCTGTGAAGGAATGCATACACCATGACGAAAATGTAAATGGGTGGCAGGATGTGCCTCAAGAGCTCAATTTGAAAGATAGACAAGATGTTGGAAGCAAGGGCAGAGACACGAACTGGCCAGAGATAGATGAGGTTCTTTGGAAGATAATGTCAAGGTGCCAATGTCAGGTTCATGGCGCTTGCTTGGACGCTCGCTTACCTCCAACCCTGCTCAGCACACAGTTGCAAAAAAAAAAGTCCAAAATGGGAACACAAACCCTTGCTCAACAATCAGAGATTGTTGCCATTGCCATTGCAGTGATGATGGCAATCTGTGCAGTGTTGTACAAAAAACACTCCCAACAGAAGTGCAGCACCATCCCCCTGTGGAATCCACAGAGCTGCTTCTGATATTGATTCTGTGCATTTAGAAAAAAACACTGCTGAAAGAACAAACTGTCACTAAGAAGAAGAAGAAGAAGAAGAAAAAGAAGAGAGTTGTCTTGTCTTTTCTTGTCTTACACAGAGTATCAATAGGTGCCTGCTCTCTTGCCCGCTTCACACGCACCAGTCTCGGCTTCTCTGCTTGTTGTTGTAATGTTCCTCCATCAGCAGACGCCATTCTTGCTGATACTTCTTCCTCTGACTTTGGCAACGAAGAAGAACTGGACTGTGCAAAGGGCGGCGGCTCCTCCTCAAGGATTGTTGACGAATTATTGTTATTGTTGTTGTTGTTGCTGTTGTTGCCCTCCTCCATCATATGCAGGACTCTTGCTGCACATGCACAACAACAATAACAACAGTAGTTGATTCACAGCAAAGAAAGTTGTCGCAAACCCTGTGCAAAACCATTCTTTATTGTCTCAACAACACGACAGTGTACTACAATTGCTATTCTTGTGAGCTCGCTCGCATCTTCCTCTCTCTCTAGGGTTCGTAAGAAACAAACTTCTTCTTCCCCTCTTGTTCCTCTTCCTCTTCCTCCCTACCCTACTTTTTCTCTCGTATAGGTTATCTCCTCTCTCACAGCAGACGAGAAACCGTCACTACAATATCTTCATCATCATCGCGTCTTGAGTATTTCGGCAGAGAAGAAGCGCACAAGAGATCCCGGTGAGTTTCTTCTTCTTCTTCTTCTTCTTGTAAAACTTGTGTTGAGTCATCATCTCATGTATCCGGCAGAGCTGCTGCTGCGATGCAATGTTCGGCCTCGTTTGCACTCTTTTGTCTTTGCAGGAATGCAGAGAGAAGGTAAATCCGTTTGAGCTTGGCAGATTCGGTGAGTGCAAAGAAGCAGTAGGTCTATTCTCAGAGGTGATTTCTGCAACTTGGATGTGCGCAGGATGTGCTTTAGAGTGCTTTGGAATCGATTAGGACTATGGCGGGACTCATCAAGAACCTCCGTGTAACACAGACAGGAAGCGGTTCACGAACTCTGCAAGAGGCTCATCGACGATCTATGGACTTCTTCAGAGAGGCCTGTAGAGCATTGCCTGCTATTATGGACCGCTACAACTTGCAGGAGGTCACTACACTTGCAGATCTGCGCTCAAAGATTGCTGCAGAGTTTCGGAAGCATTCCAAAGTCTCCAATCTCAAGGTAACATGAATGCCCATAGGAATACCAAGGAATCTCAGATTTGATCATCATCATCAAGAAATCAATACATCTATATGCAGTCTGTATGGTATGCTCATTGATGGGTACTTCTTTTGCTGCAAGTGTATTGCAGGTTGTGGACATGTTGGTGTTCAAGGGGCAAGAGGAGCTCCAGTATTGTGTTGACCATTCGAAGCAGCGACACCATCTTCTCGGTCAGTACATCATTGGAAAGGAAGGGCTAGCTGGTGATGTCCACAAGCTCGGAGAGACGGATCATGGAGAGTCCGAGTTTTTGAAGAACTTCTATCGAGGCAACAACTGAGAAAAATCTGTATACCATGCTACAAAATTTCATGATCCTTCACTCACTCACTCACTCCCTTGCCACAAAACCTATGATTCCTTGCTCCCTGTTGTTTGATTTTTTGTGAAGAGGACTTGAACCACAAAGATGTGCAGAAGTTTCCTTGTTGCTCATTAACAATTTCCCACTTTTTCTTCTATTGCTGTG
>Ga0209611_10002673_pt1 | contig 31328 bp, 22 predicted proteins | sample S1TSphgellanicum_3_FD_187693 | JGI IMG/M metagenome (GOLD analysis project Ga0209611, IMG submission 187693) | Host-associated microbial communities from peat moss isolated from Minnesota, USA - S1T2_Fc - Sphagnum magellanicum MG (SPAdes) (version 2) | ecosystem: Host-associated > Plants > Peat... | reverse complement strand
AACAAATGCTACAAGAAAAACACAAGGGAAGGCATCGCGACCTCCCTTCCTTTTCTTGCTACAATAAGTTATGTGAAAAAAAACACAATGGGGGGGATTATGGCCCCTCTTGTCCTCCTATTCCATCTAATGCTACCAAAAAAAACACAAGGGGGGGCATCACACCCCTCCCCTCCCCTTCTTCTTCATGTTATAGCAAATGCTATGGAAAAAAACACAAGGGGGGCATTGTGAGCCACTCCCTCTTTTTCATTATATAACAAGTGCTGTGAAAAAAAACACACAAAAGGCCATTGCGGCCCCTTTTCTTTTACCTATTGTAGTTGGTGCTGTGAAAACAAAACTTAAGGGGGGGGGCATCACCCCCCCCTTTTCAAGTTGAAACCAATGTTATAAAAAAAAACATGAGGGGGCCATTGCGCCTACCCTTTCCTCTTGTTATAATCATTGTTGCAAGAAAAACACATGCAAGGCGCAATGCTACAGTTGTATGCTACAAACGAAGGGGAACACAATGCCACATCTCATGCTATTACTGTGAACCAAAAACTCAAGGGGAACACAATGCCCCCCACCTCCTTTTTGTTGTTGGGTTTGCAATAAAAAACATGCACACATACAAACAATAAGAACAACAAAGTAAAAAAAAAAACAAAAGAAAGAGAATGAAAGATAAATTTACCTCTCTGAACAAATAGTGTTATAAAAAAACAAAGAAGAAATGAAATGATGTCTAGAATAAATTATAATCTCAAATGAAGCCCTAATTCTAAAATTAAATTGATATTAAATGACTCAAAAAAATATTAGTAGGCATGTACTTTCTTTTTAGATGGAGGAAGTTAATCATTTTATGGAAATAAAAAGGGGTGGAAGGAATCCAAAAAATGGAAGGAGATAAGGGCCTAAACTTCCTTGATTTAAAACAATGGACCCACACGTTATTACTTTAAAATAGTGGCACTAGACTGAAGATTTTTTTCATCCATTTGTTTTCATTATGGTAATTAGTACCAATGTGGGTGTGGTTTTGCTCTCACCGAGTTGGTTATTCATTCAACTCCTTTTTGTGTTACCTTTATTATGGTCATATATGCACTTTGTAATGTGTTTTTAGTATGCAAAAGAATAGGAACGTTTAACACATGTGCTACCAACATTTCATGATTTAGTACCTAGATTATGAATAATTTATTTGTCTTTTGAAGTTTGGATTTGATGATTTGACGTGGGTATATTGATAGGAGTTCGTCTTGCCAGCTTCTAATTGATCACTAGCTAATATATAAGTAAAAGGCACATAATCTACTTTGTTTGCTTCAATTGCATCAAGTTACCACCCATAAGTTCAATTAAACATTCAATTATAGTTTCCATGAAAGACCTTTAAGAGGTGCTTGATCACAAAGATTTTCTATGAAGGTTTAGTTTTGATAAAAATGTTAGTGCATTTATAAAAACATCAAGGTCGATGTTTTCTTTCCTATATTCACTAACATCAATTAGATTTCATGGATTCAAGTCATTAGGATTAAACATAATGTTAATTTTTTTCATGACATCTTGAACATGAGGTGGGTTGAAGATTTACATATTTCCCATGAATTTTAATACCTGATCATGAATGTTATTGCCAAAAAGTCATGGCATATGGAAGGCAAACTTGTTTTGTGGGCTCAATGTCCAATAATCATCACCGTGGCTAATCTTGAACATGTAAATAAAAATATTTTTGAAATTCCTTGAAATTAATTCCCATTTTTTTTGCATGCAAGGTTTTTTCTCATGCTAAAAAATTCTTGCAACCATGATAGTAGTTGAAATCTTCCTTCATTTTATCTCATTACTTTTGAACATGTCTTATGGGTTGATTTATACATTTTCATCATGCTTTGCCTTTATGAATGCAAAAACTTCTTTGTGCTCCCAATTAAATTGTCTAGGTTTTCTAATTTGAAGCTCCATTGATGCATTTGAATTGAGGAAATAACTTTATTTCTGCCTTTATTTCTTTTCTTTGATGAACTTTCATCAATCTTGTTGTGTCCTTTTGCATTCAATTAAAAAAATTTGCTTACAAGAAGTTGACAATTATGACTTAATGATTTATTTTGCAAATTGAAGCAATTTGATGATACAATTGATAACAACAATTTGACAATAACAATTTCAACAATATTACCAAATTGCTAACAAGAAGTTGACACTTTATGGTTTGGTGATGTCTTTTGCAAATTGAAACATGTTTGATACAATTTGATGTTACAAATTTAACATAACAATATGAACAATGACAATTGAATGTTTGAGGTGTGTTTCCACATTCTATCCTAGGAGGTATGGGTTGTTTTCATCCTTGTGAATTTTTATCCACCACCATTACTACCTTCCATGGTTGTAATTACCATCCATCAAATAGTTGCAAACCAACAAAACTAGAGAATTGTAGTCTTTTACATCCATGGGAAAAAAAAAAAAAAAACTAATTGAAATGACTAACATTTCATAAGACCAAAGATGTAAAATATAGTTATTGTTTTAGAACAAACATTATAGTTGTTCCACCATCTTTGAATAAAAAAATGAAAATAAATTTGGTCTAAATTCTCCAAAAAATCTAGTAAGTACCTTCATGTCCCTCACAATAATGTCTTTTAAAATTATTTTTCATGCATACTAAAGGAGCATATAGATTTTTTTCCCCCACCAAATTCACACATATATATTACTTCCCAAGCATTGTACAAACTTGTCCCCAATTCCTTAAAGAAATAACGAACAAAGAATGAGCCTTGAAAGCCCTTCACCCAACTAGTCAAGAGAAAATGGTGAACCAAAAGGTTCCTCACCACCCATATACACATGGTCACCTCATCTTTAAATTTTTTTTTTTTACCTTATTTTTCAAATTCAACTTAAGAATTCACTTTAAAAACATAATTCAAATCTTCTCTTAAATAAATAAAAATAATCTTCAACTATCCACCTTTTAGAAGAAATCATTAAGAAATATATTAAAACAATGAAACTAATCAAATTTTCTTTTAAAATAATGTTTTTTTCAAATATTTTTTCCTACTATTGATAAATTAGATTTATTAGGTTATCATGCAATGATATTTTCATTGGAATTTCACTCCAAAATTAATCTTCAATTATTTTGCCTGACAAATAATTTTGTGATGATAATTATCATAAGTAACATTTTCACCCACAAATGTTTTAGGAATAATTCCATGGTCTACAAACATTTGTCACGTAATTCACTACAAAAAGAAGAATATGCAAGGAAAGAAACTCGGAAAACATTGATAGGTTGTAACGTGATTACCAAAGGGGCATAAAAGTAAGAATCTACACGAAATTCCTTAGAAATCCAAAATTTGAATTGAGGAGCCACATAAAATACCATAACATTCCTTGTGATGGTTCCTTTCCTTTTGTGCGGTAGCTATATTATGCATAATCCAATCATATTTTTGTATTTATTGAAATTACATGTCATGTGATACTGGCCCTCAAATTGGATCTCTCTTCCCTCTTGCATTTTTCTTTCTTCATTGATAGGCCCCTTTTTGTTGTCTCAAGTATAGGAAATCTCTTGTAAGATCGCTCAATATTATTTGAGCCTAAATGGGCTTAAGTTCAAAGTTCATAAAAAACCTTGTTAAAGAAATAAAAACTACCCAGGCTATTAAGGTGCATTCACACTTGGTGTTAGTGAGTTTAGTGTTGAGTCTCATAACATCATGTTAGTCATTTAGGACTTAAAAACATACTTACCATGAAAATTATATGTTAGGTTAACATTCATTTAACATTAAACTATCACCTATTGTATATTAAAAATATCCACAAATTCACCTTGTCTTTGGGGTCTCTTTTCACCCCCTAACCCCTCTTTTAGTGGTATCCATAAAGTAACAAAACTTTATTAAATCTCAATATGAAATGTTGAATCTTAGCATTTAATGCACAAGGTTTGAGAGGAATTATAATAACTGTACGGGTAGGAATAGTGAAAATGTACGTAGCAACAGTGGAGGTGCTCAGGAAAAAAGAAAGACAGGGTGAAATTCAAGAACCCATCAAAATTGATGGTTTTTTGAAAACCCCCCCCCCCCCCTTGAATGCTAATGTACTTTTTTGCATGTTTTTAAGAAATTTCATCATGTGTATGATCAACTTTAGAGTATTTGATGTTGTTTTTTCCTGACTTTACAAATATCTTTATTATGTGTCACCTTAAGATGCCACCTAGATTTTCATTTAACATTGACTTAACATCAAGTGTGAATATACCATTAAATTCGATAACTTTTGTTGCCATGGTTCAAACATTGCAAACTGATAAATGTGCACATTGTTTCACTAAGAGCTTTTGGATGATAATGATAAATGTGGAGTGAAGGGCCCCATGATTTAGAGAGAAAACAAAGAAAGAAACAAAATACTTATCTTAAGGTTGATTCACTCTTAGGGATAGGCTATCACGATGATAGGCCTTAACTTAAAAGCAACCAATAGGATTTTAAGCCCTAACCCTAATTAGTCTTTATTGACCTTATGACTATTAGGTTTACTTTACATCTTTTCACACGTATGGTTAAAGTTAGGTCACTTAAGTAAAGTTTGCTTTGTTGAACTCGCGTCGTTCAACGTGCCATTATTGTTGTTAGTGATCGAAAGTGGTAAAGCACCACCACCATAGCTCCCTAGAAAGTTTTTCAAGCGAGCTCCATCTTCATTTCCTGCTTCGGAATTTACAACTTTGCATTTATATTTTGCAACATTATTGTCAGCTTTTGTAGCTTTGCTTTGAAAATTTGCAGTTTTGTCATTTCGACATTGTTCACGCAACATCTCTGATATCTTCTTTAATTTTTTTCAAGCTTGCCTTTCAGTCTTCACTTCTTCATTTCTTCAAAGCTCCAGCTTCATTTTGCAGATTTGCTTCGCATTCTGCAGATTTGCGTCTATATTTTGCAGGATTATCATCAAGCTTTGTAATTTTGCCTTAAAATTTTGTAGCGTCGTCATTTCGGCATTATTTGCAGAACATTTCCAATCTATTCTCTAATTTTTTTCAAAATTGTCTTTCAGTCCACTTCTTCACTTCTTCAAAGCTCCATCTTCATTTCGCATTTTTCACCGTGTTTTGATTTGTGTTTTTGTACAATTATTTTTACTCATTGTCTCTTCATTTTTTATATTTTTTCTATGTTCTTAGCAGGGCCTTTTTGCAAAATTCTTCGACATGGTTAACGCAGTAAAAATGATCCTTCTTGCTCAATTCTTTCGACTTTTGATTCAAGCACATGACTTGTTGGTTCTTGGTCATTTTGAGACAAATTTTTCATTCAATTTTTTTTGGTTTCGTAAGGGAATAGCTTGTGTGTGTGTGTGTTTTTTTTTGTGAGGACACAAATTCTATACTGTTTTTAAAAACAATGAATGTTTTGATACTCAATATGTATAGGCTATTTTTTGTGTATGATCTTTTATTGAGTAAGGAGATGGTGATTAGGTCAAGGCAAGATCAACAACTTGGTATGTCCAGTTTCTACTCAATATGAAGATAAAAGATGGGATTGAACATTTTAGGGTTAGTAGATCATTTGTGAGATAATTGTCAGAGAGACTAAAACATAGAATGGAAAAAGAAAACACAAAATTTAGACGGTGCTTGTGAGCATTAAGGTTTTACAATCGATTTCTCAATTACAAAAAGCGTTTTGTATAAGCTTGCACGTGCCGTTGAGTACTTGCGGTGTAACAAACTTTTTGTAATTGAGAAATCGATTGTACATCTTAACTTGCGGGAGTTTGTACATGTGGTTAACGTTGTTTTCAAGAATCAACTTCAATAGTCCAAAGGTGATGCCTTATTACAAGTCAAGGAAAGATTCAAGGATCTTTCAGGATTCCTAGGAATCCAAGGTGCCATTGATGTTGCTCAGATACATATCCAAAAACCAAGAGTACAAGCATTTGTTGAAGAGTATTATGCCTACAAATACAAGGCCTACAACATGCAGTTGCAAGGCATTGTTGATCACAAGAAATAGTTTCTAGATGTTTTTGTGGGGTTACGAAGTTTGATGAATGATGCACGGGTGTTGTGGTTGTCTTCAATTTATCGGAAAACAATGTGGGGCAATTTCTTCAATGAGCTTAATTTACATGAAGGCATCAAGCTTCTTCAATTTGATCATCTAACAGCTCGTTTGATTCGGAATCATTTGAAGGCACATCTACAACTGGAGGCATGTGTGCATGCTCCTTGATGAATGCGTGACACACAACGATACTCAAATTGGAAAATACATTGACCATCTTTTGGTTTATCTTGTGGATTTTTTTGTCGCGTGATTTGAGGTAGCGGAGATGTTCTTTGAAGGTATGTTCCTAAACATTTGAACTGTGCTGCTCAATATCTAGCAGAACTCTTTGATTTCACACATTGCATTCACAATCTCCTTGTAGTTCTTGCTTGCAAATTCAGTTACATGAGTAAAAACTTGAATTTTGCATTTTATTTTGACTCTTGTGCTTCCGGATGTAGGTGTTGGTGGAGATCCAAGATTGATGATTGGCGGTTGGAGCAGCCCAGTTTTTGGATCAAATAAGTTCACATAGCTTGTTGTCCTTGCACTTGGACCGAGAACAATTTTGCTTGCAATTTGTATGCTTGGACCATTGTAGCTCTTATTCCATGATTGTTAGCTACTCTTGTGCTTGCAACTCTTGTTTCCTGACTATCGGGATCTCTTACACCTTGACTATCATGAACTCTTATGCCATGACTATCTGATGCCATTTCATGATCTGTTTGATTATCTTGTGACTGCAAGTAGTCATTTTCCTCATCTCTGTCTTGTGTTAATGGGTTGTAGGCTTTGTCTCCTTCATCATTTACGTCCCTGGTATGTAAAGGGGTGGTGACTGTCTAGAACCCCATGAAGGCTTCAATTGCTTCATAGTATTTTTTGTTGAATTGACAAGGTAAATGGAAGCGTTCCTTATCTGCAAACAACAAATCCCAGAAATAGGTATGATTACCTGTGCCCTTGTGATAATATGATAGTTTCTTGACATCAAAATTCAATGAATTCCATTTGTCCTTACACATGACACCGGTTTTTGGAAACTTGCTTTGAGTCGCCTTCTGCAGTTCTTTAACAATTCTTTCCCAGCGCTGCGCAGTAGAAATCATAAATGATCTGGGATCAACAAGTTCCTTTTAAGCTCTGTATTCTTTGTATTTGCAAGCTATGGGTGCCAATACCTGACGATGATCCTAGTTCCCGTGCCACTGCAGTGGAATTGCACCTTGTTTTAAACTATGCCCTCCTGATCTTCCACCACCGCAACCTCTTCCACAAGACTGTGGATGATCTTCCTATAGAATTCGTTTGTGAGTTAGCATTCGCACCTGTTTGCACACTTGCCGCCTGTATGCGGATGTGCGCCTGAATTTGAAGCCATTTTGTTTTCATGGTTCTTGCTTCAAAGCGTCCTTCTGCGACGGAGCTTCTGCATTCTTATGTGTTGCATTCTTCTTCAAAACTTCCCGCTGCTGTTGCGTTGTGTTCTTCTTCAGAGCTTCTAGCCACTTCTGCGTTGCACTTCTGCATTGCGTTCTTCTTCAGGGCTTAAGGTAATGTCTACGTTGTGCTTTTGCGTTGTGTTCTTCTTCAAAACTTCCCGATGCGATAAAAAAGCAAAGCTTCCCTCTGCGATGGCACGTTGCTTTTTCTTCAAGCCATAGATTTAACATATCGGTTTTGAAGTTGCTACATAACCATCGCAAAAACATGTTGTTAAAAGCAGGAATCTACAAACTTTTGATAGATTTTAACATTTTTCTCTTCTGTATAAGCGGACTATTGCAAAATATTAAGCGCAATGTTAGGGTTCCACGTCATATGTGCACTTAAACTCTCTACATTCAACACATGTCAGGTATACAATGCTGCGAGCACTGCTGGGATGCGCTGTTGGGCGCAGCATTCAAGTGAGGTTGTCTGGAAGCGATTTCTGAAGGAGAGCAGTTTGTTTTGCTGCACAATTCTCAACGGTGATGAGAAGGTGATGAGAGAGAGAGAGAGAGAGAGAGAGAGAGAGAGAGTTTTCTAAGTGGTGATAAGTTAATTGTAAAAGCTTTTGGTTTTGAGCGCCAGGAGAGGGAAGAAGTGGAAGGGAAGAAATGGGGGAGCAGGGAGTTGCGGGAGGGATGTCCGGAGGAGCCTCATCGACATACGGCTTGCCCGACATCGCTGCTGCGAAATCGATTCCTTGGAATGTCGAACTCGATCGTGGCCTGCGGTCATCGAAGCTAGGTACTAACAACTACTTCTCTCCTCTTCTTCTCTCGCTCTCTGACATTGCGCGCTCTTTCTCTCCCCCAAACTACTAAATCCGAAACCCTTAAACTCTGAACCCGAAACGTCAAGCAAGTACTAACTACTTCTCTGTTCTTCTCTCGCTCCCTGACATCATTCTCCTTCTCCCTCAAGCCACAAAATCCTAAACCCTAAAATCTGAACCTGAAACCTCAAGCAGGTACTAACTACTTCTCTCTTCTTCTCTCGCTTCCTGACATCACGTGCTCTCTCTCAAGCCAGGAAATCCGAAACCCTGAAATATGAGCCTGAAACCTCAAGACGAAAACCCTTGAACCTGCCATTGTAGTATGGGAAAAAAGGCCGGTGATTTTTGAGTAGAGTGATGATGGTCTGGAGGCTGGATTGTGTTTCACAATGGCAACTAATGAAAAAGAAAAATCAAAGAGTGCACCTTTGCAAAAGAGAATTGCCCCCAGTTGAAGAGAAGAAGGTTTTAGGGTTTTAGGGTTTTTGGTTTTCCTCAACCCTAATTGCATGCTGTGACATAGTATGAACCAGTTGGATTTTGAATGAGGAATGTGTGTTTGACAGGGGCTAATTTGGAGGCTGTGTTAAAAGCGGGACCGCGTCTTGTGTGGTGGAGTCAAGAGCCTGTCCCTTGTGCTGCTGCCGCTTCTCTGTACAAGCTTGAAGCTGGGCAGGATAGGACTTTTTCAAATGCCATTGTTCAGCGTTTGGCAGAAACTTTTCGCACTGGCAACAACTTCACCCGTCTCTGTGTGCTGAAAGTTTTTCTTCTCACTGTCAAGGAAGGAAAAGGAAAAAGAGGAAAACACAGTGATGGTCAAGGAAAAGGTGACTCAAAGGGTTTATTAACAAAGGAAAGAATTGCGAATCATGTAGAGATGTTGCGAAAGGTGAAAGTTGTCATGGATAGTGGAGATGTAGTTGGGCGAGCACTGGCATTACGTATGATAGGGTGCTTGGCAGAAATTGCATCTGACAGTGCAGATGTCCATCGTATTGTAATTGAGGCCCTTCAGTCACCCCATCAAATAGAGGTAAGCTTTCAGCTTCTGGAATTTTGTTAGGCAAAGTGAATGAATGAGATATAGGAGACAAGCAGAAGGAACAGTCGAGGGATGCTGGTTTGTGGTTCACAGACCAATGCTCTGAATAGTATAATAGAAGATATATATCCCCAGAAACTTGATGCTATTCTTGACCTCTTACGCTGCATGGCCTCATCGATGTAGGCAGCTAGGCATGGTTGTTCCTCACAGCCACATGTCATTCAAAGTTGCATTGTTCAGAAAACCGGATTCTCTCTGTTCTGTGATGCTACATTTCCCTGCCTTTTTGTTTCTTGAGGAAAATGACATTTTTGTGCTGCTCAGAAGGGAACTGATGTGGACAATGCAAGTATGAAATTAGCAGCTCAAAAGGACATTGTTTTTGAGGGAATACACAGTTAGTCCTTTTAGCAGTACTGCCTAAATTGCCCAACAAGCAGTGATAACCTTAGGAAGTGTGTCAGGTCTCAGACCCCACTTTCAAGATTCATAGATGTTTATTGACAATCTCCTGCATTGTAACCTTGCACTGGCTGATGTCTTTGCTGACGGCTATGCATTAAAGGTTGAAGCAGCATTTTTTGCCATGGGGCGACTTTGTGAGCTGTCCACAACATTTGCTGCTATGTCCTTTGATCAAGTGGTTGTAATGGTGAATGCCATGGAAACATCCCCCAAAGTGCAGCGATTAGCAATTCGTATTTTTGCAAAAGTCGGCCTTTCTCCATCTCTCTCATCACAAGCTCAAAAGGTACAGGCTTTGTCTGACATCAAACTCAACTGCCAGTGTCTAGTATGCAGATGAGTTGGCAGTATGACCTGAGCAATTAGGTGATTATGCAGCTGATGTCTGATGCTTCTCTTGTCTTCTGGGTAATGTCTAATTGGGTGGTTCTTTAAACTTTTGGTCAGTGTAGAGAGGAACTGAAATACTCCTGCGCCTGGCCAACACAGAGACTGTAACTGCAATGCTTGTTTCCCTTACAGACTTGGCCGTGGAATCTGTTGTTACTACTCGACCTCAGGTGCTTGATCCTTATTCACAGTTACTCTGAGTTTTCAGCAGGATTTACATCATTATGTACAACTTTCAGCATCTTTTGTACATTTCATGTTTCTTTGATTCTATTGGACGTGGAATTTATTTCTTTATACATATTCTCTCCCTTCTTGTTGTCAATGTAGGGGTCCTGGATTCCCTTAGGTTGCATCCTGTCTAATCTGCAGATTTCTGGTACTATCTTGTGAATTTTGTCTGGTCTGATTAGTCCTTTTGATGCTTAAGGGTTTTATAAATTTTGTGACAGGTGGAATTACTGACTGCATATATCAGCGCAGATCCCCGAGCAGAGGTGCGGGCTTTGGCTCTTCAGTGTTTTCTTCGATTAATTCCACAAGCTGCCCGAGCTGGTGCTTTTGGTAGCAGTGAATTCCATGTTCTTCTAGCCATTATAGAGGATAGTAACACGGTTCCAGCATTGCACATATTGGCTTTGCAAGTCATCCGAAAGGTGAGTTGTCTCATGTGTTGATTTGCTATGTTTCCTTTGGTAGACTGGAATTATAATTTTGTTCACTTGCAATATAGGTTACTGTATATGCCTTCTAGCAATCACCAATTCACAATTAGTGACAGGGGTTTGCTAATAGAAACTTGCCAAACATTCCAAACAAGAATTCACACTATATAAGGGCTATAGCTAGTGAGTTCTTCTGATGAGAGTGTCAGGATTTACCTGACAGAAGGCAAATGTGATTAGGGAACTGCAGAGTCATAGGTGCATGAGTCAACTTTTGGCTTTCCAATGTGATGGAGTAGCCATCCTTATAACCTCTTATTTGGGATATTGCTTACCTGAGTTAGATGTTCAAGATAACCTTTGAGCTGAACTTGGAATGTACCTTCCATCTGTTGAGTTGAACATTTGATCATCAGCAATCAGCAATCAAACCCTAAATTCTAAAACATTACAGAGTTATTGCCTGGATAGTATTGTGTAGGGATGGTTTTGAATCTTACCTCTGTGTTTTAACTGTTGCAGCTATTGAGGCATTATACCACAACAATTACCAGTGAGAATCAAGAACGATTAATTTTGCTGACTGAGCTATGCACATTCCATTCAGATTGGCAAGTGGCCCTGGCTGCACTATCTTGCTTGGTTGAAATTGCTGCCTACTCCAGCAAGCTGAAAAGTGATCATGGACTCCAGTACAAATTCTTTGGACATGCAACTCAGGCAACAAAAGCAGAAGTAGGAAGGAATGATGATTCAGTTGGAATCTATCACAATGCAACCAGCTTTGATTTCATCACTAGAGTTGGTTTGCTTCTTTGTGACCATTTGGCTATAGTAGGCTCCTCTATCAAAGGAGTTTCCAAGGACACCAAATCTTTGCTGCTTGAAAAAGCGCATAGTTTATGTACACTGGTTGTGCAACTTTCTCACGAGTGCCCACAGGCTCTGCCTTTGATGGTGGAATCTGTAGTTGCTATAGTCAAAGTTGTTGTTCATGAGAATTTTGGAGGTCCTCAACAAGGGAAACCAGAGGGAGAGGAAACTAGGGCAGAAACCAGAGAAATGGATATTGACAGTGAAGGTGGAGTGAAATTAAGCTTGAAGAAGAATGCATCCATGGAGTGTCAAGACTCACCAGTGGTGATTTCTCTGACAGATCATGAGGATAGATCAGATTTATGGTTAGGGTTTGTGCTGACCCTTTGTAAGTGCATTTTTGTCTGTGTTCGGGGCCTGGAACTCAATGTGCACAGATCAGCAAAAGTTTACTCAATTCTGAGAAATTCAGCAGTCGAAGTATCAATGTTGGACCCACCTTGTGAAGTTCTGAGAGGCTTGCTTCCAGCTGTACTTCGCACCTGTAGTTTACAGTCTCAATATGCATGTCTTGAGGTAAGGAATCTAGTTGAAACAGCAGTGGACAAAATGATGGGAATTCGGGATTTCTGGGCAGTCTATAGAATTGCGACAGAGGCAGCGGTAAGTGGATTGTGGACTGTGGCATCTCATGCCTTCTCTATCCTTAGCAGTAGAGTGCAATCAGATGGATGCTATTTTTGGCTAGAGGGGCTTACAAAGTTAGCTGCAGCTGAAGCTTCTCTCACTATTGATGGATCAGATGTTGATAGTTCTGGACCTCAGGGCATGAAAGCTGCAAAAGAGGTGTTGACAGAGGTCCCTATTTCATCTGAATTCTCTGGATCAGCAGAGACCAAGTCCACCCGGATCAAGACAGATGCTGAATTTGGCAGAAGAACTGAGATTGGCAGTGATGATGACACTCAAAAATGTGGCATGGATAGTTCTGGATTTGGGTTCAAATTTAACCATGGCAGTTATGAGAATGATGGTTGTAGGTTTGGAGAGGCAGCTTCAAGGGCGATTCCAATGTTTCAATCTGCCGCTCAAAGTCTTGCAGCAGGTGTGTGCTTGGAGAGAACATTTGAGTTCCAAAGAAGGGTCATCTCTTTACGTCTTCGATTGATCCAAGCAGTTGCTGAGCTTTCCAAACAAGTCTCCCTGATCTGTGCAAATTTCCAAGTCATGGATTCAAGTTACAGAATTGGAAAACGTGCAGGTCCTCAAAAAGGTCGAGGAATGGACAGAAGAGGGCTCTATGACATGAATATTGGCATTTTAGAACCTGATGTTTATGGTGTAAATTCCCGAGGGAACTCTAGCAGGATTAGAAGGAAAGGAGGGGAGGATCATGCAGATGACTGTTTTGTTGAGGAACAGTACCTAAGGCAAGAGAACTGGAGGTTCAGGGTGTTTGCAGTCAAGGCAGTTTCTAAAGCTGCTCAGCTGAAGATCCTCACAAGGGAACTAGACCTTTTTTCCATATCTTTTCCAGGAATTGACAAAGAAAGTTTTCATTTACTTTGTGAGTGGGCAGTAAGTTGCTCGTTACTGGCCTTCTGTACGTCATGTGTTTTCTCCAAGGCCAATGCTGGCTGCCCAGATCTTGAACCCAGGGGGGCAGCCAGAGACTTGAACCAGAGGCTTAAAAAATGCTATGGGTATGAAAGCTCTCAGCTTTCAAATTTCTCAGCACATCTGACAGAAAAACTGGGTAGTCAAGAACTTGACTCACAGATTCCAGGCAGGTTTCTTAATTTTTGCCAGTGGGCAATCAGAAGTGTGTTTGAGCTTTTAGAGGAATCAGAAGCTGCAGGGCTAAAGAAAGTGCAAGAGAGGGTGGGGTTGCTGCTTAAAAGAATTATTGGGGAGTGGATACGGCTGCCATCTTATGCACCAAAATTTTTCTTCTGTACATGGTATTTTTCTCCTATTGTCTTCTCTCCAATGCTTCCTGACTTTTTCTCTTGACCGAGATCTCTTTGTTCAGAGCCTTTTTTATTTTGATTTTAGTGTCTTTTTATAGCTGCATCTTCCAGAGGAGAATCTCAAAATACTCAGATGAGGTGGTAGGAGATGTTTCTTAGTTCAGTAGGGTCTAAAGTAATCAGGAATTAATTTTACAGGCCACGAGTTGGGGTGGAGCTACATGTGGTGCAAACAGGAATGGAGGAGTCAACAGACATAACTGTGACCCAAGGCTCCACAATTCTCCTCAACCTGTGTGTCCAGCTTACACACCTGCCGTCCAGGACCTCGTGCAAAATTAAAACTCTCTTTTGCATTGTGTCAATTAAACATGAGGAGACCTCTTCTCTATTGGAAGAAGATTTATATGCGGGATGGAGAATTGGATTCAATGAAAGTGATGTGTTGTCCAGGAACCAATCAGAAGACTATTCAGTTGTGGAAAACCTCATCCGAAGGTCAACAATTGACTCAGGATCTCCTGAATCTCTGATTCTGGAGCAGGAAATGATCTCTACTCGTGATACCTCAAAATCCACTGAGTCTGAAATTTGGACAAGCCTGAAACCTGCTGAATCTGTGTTAGGTAGAAGCTTTTTCTCAGGCAGTGTGGATGCTAAGGGGCTGTGCTATTCTTCATGCCTCCTGGATGTCACCAGTTTTGGATGTGGGAGTTATCAAATTTCTCTACATTGTGTTGGTGTTGATGCACAGAGCCGACCTTGGGTCCTTTTGTCTTCTCATGTCCGCCATACCTTCAAAATTGTATAAAGGCTTCATTAAGTTATGTTCCTTGGACTCCATTTCAAAGGGAAGATTGAAACCTGGGGGACATCTCCTGTGTGAAGGTGGTAGGGTTATTTTACTGAGGAACTTGAAGATCTTATTGAATGCAAACTTAACCCACCCATGTGGGGGACTTTACCAATACATGTACAGTTGGAGCTGTTGGGGTTATGGCAGGCCAATTATTGTGATCTACAAGGCACATCCAAGGGGGGAGCACAAGTGTTGCAGGCGCAACTCTTGGAGTCCAGGGTAAGAACCAACGATCTTCCATTGCTCAACTCCACTGTTTTGTTATTCAAAGTGTAAATACTTTGACCGATTATGTTTGGCCCATGCAAGCTGAGCATGGAAGAGAAGAGAACCACTGCTTGCAGTCAAATTTAAACCTCAAATTTTTCTGATCTGATAGTTATGTGCTACCCCCACCTACTAAGGCTGCCAGTAATGGCCTGTGAACTTTTTTGTACACCACTGGTTAATCCAACATAGAGTTCTCTCTGTGCCATTTTCAGGATTTGAGAGTGTCCGTAGTGGAATTCATCTGGTTTGAATGTTATATTTGGAAGTATGACCAAGTGCAATGTTGCACAATGCATCGATTGAATCTATTCAACCTGGAAAAATTTCAACCTGGAAGTTTTTTCCTGAACATGCTTGTGGTGAAAACATGCCATAAACACAAACCTAGCCACCAAATTGTGGGATCATTACACTTGACACCATGTGCATTGCTATGACCTGATAAAGGATGTGTGAACAATCAAACGTTTTTGCACATTTGCGCTTGTAAATGTAGTCCATAACAATGTTTCAACTATGTGATCAAAACTTTAATAAAAACATTAGTTAAGGTTGAAACTTATTTTACACAACAGAAGTTTTTTGACAACACATCCTAGAGCTAAAGGTGATAGTTGTCACTCTAATGAGACTAATTTAACAACATGATTGATTTTGGAGCAATAGTGGCATTTAGGAGGAGAAGAGCTTGCATTTAGTTGAGTTTGGAGTTATAGACGCAAAATTGTAATTGATATTATTTAATGCTTGTGGATAGGGAAGGAGGTAGTGATATGGTCTGGCACAACAAAATTTTAAAGAAACGACCAATGATTACTAAGAAAAGTTTGACCAACACTTGCACCAGCTTGTCGAGCTACATTTCATAGAAAAGTAAAGAAAAAGTTCTATTGTGATCTCCTGCTTTTTCTTAGCACATCTTCCCCTACCAATTTGTGGCTTGGATGTGTTTTTCGTGTTTTGGTGGAGCTTTTTGTTGCACCATTACTATAGAAAGGAGGCATTGGAGGGAATTGTTAGGAAAAATGGAAACATCATTATTATTTTTTTCAAAGATGTTATAGATTGGTCTTTGCATTTTTTTAACAATGATGTGTCTTTGCTTAAGGACAAGAAAACAATTAGGTGCCAAAGGTTATGTCTAAACTTATGTCATAGATTATGAAAAAACATACAACCTAGTTGTTAGAATGATAAAATAGAAAACAATCATTTGTTAGGGCAACAATGAAAATATGATTTTTACATCAAATTGATGTAAGGAATGTTCTTCTACATTGAAATTAGCAATTCTGTACATGGATCAAACACATCTTAATTGATATGTAACTTAAAGAAAGCTTCATATGGCTTGAAGCAATCGCCTAGAGTTCGGTTAAACAAGATAGGTTAGTATTTTGTCATTAATAAATTTTAAAACATCTAATATAAAATTTTCATTTTATGTAAATGGTTTTTTGAAAAAGATAGACAATGGGATGTGTGTCACAATTAAACCCTAACCCTAGCTCAATTCTAATTTTAAATCCTACTATTAACTTTAGCCCTAAATTTGAAACATAAACATTCAACCTTAAACCCAAATTTTTTAAAATTTCAAAATTATGGGGTTTAGAATGGTTGGATCTAGGGTTTTTGGCATTTAAGTTTGAGAGGATAGATTTGGAGTTTTAAATGAGGGCTTTATGGTTTTGGGTTAATGTTAGGTGGTTATATCGCTTGGAAGGTCAGTTTTCGTGTCCATCTCAAAATGAAAATTGGAGGTTCTTCAGTAGAAAAATTGGAACCAAAGACCTCTTTGGACATGATTGATTTTTTTTACCACTCAGCCACAACCTCTAATGTGTACATGAACAATATAACCTTTTTGATTTAAAGTCTAAACATTCCAATGGATTAGCTTTAAAACCATTGGCATAAATGAAATTTAAAATCAAAATAATCACTCTATTGGCGCATATAAAAAGTTGTGTCCTTATGGTTGGGACATTAATTTTCAAGTCTAGGGAGTCTTGGGTCGAAGTCTCAAAAAGGTGAAATCCGGTGGTTCCTTTTATAGGGACATTTTAAAAACCATGGCGGGTATTAAAAAATGGAAAAAAAGAAAAAAATCAAGAATTTCAAGATTGAGTTTTTTAAATTCCTGTAATAACTATAATGGATTTTTTTTAAAAAAAAAAGTGAGAACTATCCAACATTAGGCTAGGTTGGGTGCACAACTTGGGGTTAATTGTTTTAAGGCTTGGTATGACCTTGGTTTTAGGCTTTTAGGGTTTGCGTGTGTGACTTGGGGGTGTTTAGGTCGGGTGAAAACAAGTTACATTGGGCTTAAAAGATTACAACCTTGTCAAATTTTGTTGTGAAATTGCAAGAGCTATTGGCTTAAATTTTGATAATAATAGATTATAATCTTGGTAACAAAATTTAAACATTGAGTTCAAAATGGTCCAACAATTTGTTATATGTATATCAAGTATTTGGTTTTAATTAACCAATGAGTCAATAAGAAAAAATCTCAAGAGTTTTGCATCATTTCAATTGTAAAAAAAGAGAAAGATATATAGATTTTTTTAATGGTTAAAAAATATGGTTCTTTCAAAAGTTCATAAAACATTAAAGAAAAGATTATTTCATAATATGGTTTAGCAAACATGCATAAAAATGGAACTTTTAAACGGGCTTCAATTAATATGGAAATAAAGCAATGAAAAGTGTGTAAGAAACCATTTACATCACGTTTGTCAACTTAATTAACCCCTATAAATCAATGAAAGGTGAAAATACACTGAAAATTGGACCAATTTGGTCCACCTTGATGTTTAAGGATCAAAAGAAAAACACATTAGGTTGTAGGCCTATGGTTATGTCTTGTTCACCCAAAAGTGTCCAATGTAGCTTGCATTTGTTTAATTTTATTGTTTGGGCATGCAACTTGGGGTTTCGATGCTTGGGCACGTGATTTGAAGTTTTAGAGTTTCATGGTTTGGGTGCACAACATGCAATTTTAGGGTTTGGGTCACATAATTGAGGTTCTTGGAACCAAGAGATTTGTTTTAAAACTTTAGCTATAAAAAGGTATACCTTAATCCCTAACCCTAGAAAACAATAAACTGAACCTTAGCCCTAAAAAATCATGGTCCAAACTCCAAACCTTAACCCTAAGAAAACATCCTCCAAGCCCTAACCATAAAGTATCTTCATACAAATCCTAACCTTAAAAGATCTTATTCCAAACCCTAGAATGTGGACCCATGATTTTATTTACCTTACCCTAATGACTCACTTTAACCCATGTAGCTAACCAAACCAATGTAATAAAATAAGAGGGGATAGGAGGGGGGGGGGGGTGTCCATTTTTAGTTTTGAAGGTTGATCCTTGATTTGATGGACTTCAAGGATAGTTGAAAGTAGAAGATGGGATGACAAACCAAGCCCTAAATTAATGACCACTTCATGGATGACTTCAATGAATGAAAATCATGTGGACAATTTTTTTCATGTCAAACTTTTCATAAATTTTTGCCAATACAATTTTAAAATGAAATTATTTCCAAAATGAAGCCTATTGTGTTTGCAATGTAAAATGAATATATTGACTTCAAACATTTATGATATGTGAAAGTGTGAATGTGAATATTTTGATCAAATCAAAATACACTTTTTTTTACATTGCCCCAAAAAATGTTAATATTCATTGATGTAAGGGTATGTGAACTACATTATCTTTATGTGCAAGTTAAAATGGAAATATATAGGAAGGGTAAGTGTAATGAATTTGGCCATGTAAGTGTAAATGATTTACACATACACTATGATACATTAGGGGTGAACCATGGTAATTTTGTAATGTTTAAACTCACAATGCAAGAGTCATTGAATAGTGAATAATTTTGTCAAAGAAAATTCAACAAAATCAAAAAAAAAATTTAGGCAAATTAGTGGAAACTCTTGGCACTATTCAAAAGTTCTTGATGAGTTGGATTTATTGGAGGTGATTTTGTAATTTTTAGACTTAAGGTGGGGGAAATATTGAATTTTGAGCAATTTTTGTCACTAAAAATTAATTGAAAATTAAAAATAATCTTTCATAATTGGGCTCTATATTAGAGTATTGTTCACACTTGGGGCCAATGATACATGTCACACTAATTGATATTAATGAATAGGTTTAGGGTTAGTATTTTGGTACATGGGAGATTCAACACATGTTTATCAATTCCATGTCAAAAATAGAATATCCTTAAGTATGAAAAAATTCTTTTTCTATTCCCAACATTTGTTTTTCAAATTTTTTTGGTGAAAATTTGAAATTTAAAAAAAAAATTAATGTCAAAGCTACCAAGGTACATACAATAACTGCAAGCAAAGTAATATTAATCAGATTAGGCACTAATGGATATATTTTAGGGTTAAATTACAAACCAATGAAATACAAATCACTCACACCAGTGTTAGTTTTTGGGACAAAATGTGCCACTTTTTCAACAAGAAATTGAGAATTGAATTATGGATTTTTTTTTCTCCCCCAAGTGTAAAATTTTAGAGAAATTCACCAAAATACAAGAAATTGGAGAAAAAAAAGAAAAGGTCATGAATCACATTAGGTACTGATGAACATGTTTAGTGTTAATTACAAGTGGGCATTTGAAAAAGAAAAAGGAAAAAAGAATGAAAGAAAGTGGCCAAGACTTTGTGTTAAGTGGGCCAAATTTGTGGCCCCAGAAATACCAAGTGACTATACCAAGTGGCCATTGGAGACTCACACACTACACTTGTCTGAACAGAGCCAAGCCCAGCCCTAAATTGGATTTTCGCAAGTTCGCAGAATTGCATGTGCCCCTTGCTCGCCCCCACTTGCCCACTTCTCGCATCGCATTTCGAAGAGAGAGAGAGAGAGAGAGGAAAAAAAAAGACAGAAAAAATGAAGAAAAAGAAAGAGAGAAACAAAAGCCTGACTGAAAACTGACACATTTGGAAGAATCCAAAGTCCAGGGACAGTTGCAAACCAATGAAATCCGTGCCAAGTTGCAGCAGCTTGCCAAAGTCCCTGCACTTGGAAAAAAACTTCGCGGCAGAGAGAATGAGAGAGAGAGAGACACACACAAACACACACACATCTAGTTTGGGAGGTGTCTTTTGAAGCTTTCAGAGCTGATTTCTGTATTGGGAAAGACTTCGATCAGCAGCTCTAATCTCAATTCCCATAGTTAGTACTAGAGGTTTTGTTTTTGTTTTGTGAACCTTGGGTGTTTTGGGTGTGAGAGAGATCCGCGAAAAGGGGACGAAGAAGAGAGGGATCGTCTAGTCCTTGGAACTCTCAAACTCCAGCTCTAGTTCTCTTTTTTGGTCAGAGATCTCCAACCCTAATATTCTGTGGGATCAAGAAAGTGATCACATAGCTTGTGGGTCGGGGTTGTGAAGACGAAGTTTGTGTGAGGTTTGAGAAACCTTCGAGTTATTCTAGTTTGCTGCGGCGGAAGTTGCTGCTGAGAGGGAGAGAGAGCTTCGACGACCTGTACTGTGCATAGTTCAAGGCTCTGGGTTCTCCTTGCGTTGAATCATCATGAGAACAGGAGTGCTCGGACAAGTGGGTTCTTACCATCTTGAGACGAGTAGTCTGAGGAAGCAATGCAATCCCAAGTTGAGATGCCAGCAGGAAGCAGCTGCAGCACTTTCGAAATACAACAAGGGCAACTTTACCAATCCCGCGGTTTGCTTCAGAGAGATATCACTCTCTTGGTCCACAAAGAAAAAAATGAAGCTGAATGGACTCGAGTGCAGAGCTGAAGGTACTGGGTCGATTCGGGCGACAGCTGCCAGTATCGAAGTCGGCAGCTCGAAGAGATCGCCTTCTTCACTAGAAATCGCAGGCGCCAACATAGCGGAGACTATGTTCCAGCCGGTTCTGGATGCAGGGCCGCCTGATCATTCCGCCCGGAGAGTATCAAAGGTGACAGTAGTGGGAGTAGGCAATGTTGGAATGGCGTGTGCACAGACGATTATAACACAGGATCTCGCAGACCAGATCGCACTGGTAGACATATTAGCAGACAAATTACGCGGCGAGATGCTAGATCTCCAACATGCGGCTGCTTTTCTACCAAGAGCTGACATCGTTGCCGACACCGATTACGCTATAACAGCCCATTCCGACATATGTATTGTCACTGCTGGAGCTAGACAGAGAGAGGGAGAATCTCGTTTGGCTCTAGTGGAGCGTAACGTCTCCTTCTTCAAGCAGATCATTCCGGAGCTCGTAAAGTACAGTCCCAATGCAATTCTATTGATCATTTCCAATCCTGTGGATGCCCTCACGTTTGTTGCTTGGAAGCTGTCAGGGTTTCCTTCCAATCGGGTCATTGGTTCTGGAACCAATCTGGACTCTTCTCGATTCAGGTGGCTCATGGCTGATCGTCTGCAAGTGAATGCTCACAATGTTCATGGCTACATTGTGGGTGAACATGGTGACACTTCTGTTCCTCTCTGGTCCAGTGTGAATATTGGTGGTGTGCCTATGATCCAGTTCCTGCAAGACAAAGGCATTCTTGTTGAGAATGACACACTGGAAGAACTCCACAGGTACCTACCTATTCCAGGAATTCTTTCTTTCTTTTCATTTGAATGAATGCTTCAACTCCATAATAGTTATGGAATTTTTTCCTTTCATTTGAATTCTTCAATTCCATAGTGGGTATTGAAATTTTTCTTTTCATTCAATTCTTCAATTCCATAGTGGGTATGGATTTTTTTTCATGTCATTCAATTCTTCAATTCCATAGTGGGCATGGAAATTTTTCTTTTCATTCAATTCTTCAACACCATAGGTAGGGGCTTTTCCTTTTCAAAATCCCTCAACTCCATAGGTATTGGATTTTTTCTTTTCCTTGAATTGTTCAACTCAAATAGGTATGGAGTTTTTCTTTTCATTTGAATTCTTCAACTCAGTAATCTCTCATGGATTCATCCATGGAATTTTTTACTGCTTTTTTTTCCCAAGTATTCATGGATTCATGTACACATAGTTCTCCAGCTGCACAGATGATTTCATCCTCACAGAATTGAACCTAGTTGATGTTGTTGTACCTCATGTCATTTCTTCAGTAAAACTGCAAAATGCTTGAAACTTTTCATAGCAGAAAATGTGGCTATGTTCTCATGCCTCCAATGTTATTGTGTTTGTGATTTCAGTAATGCAACAGATGCTTGAAACTTTGTCATGTACCTCCAAAGCTATAATTTGTGATTTTCAGTAATGCAAAATCCTGGAAACTTTTTTGATAGAACTTAGAATTGGGGACTATGTCGTCATACCTCCAAGATTGTATTTGTGAATTCAGTAGTGGTTGAAATGTGCTTGAAACTTTCCTGACAGAATTGAGCCTATTTTTGTCGTAGCTCCAATGCTTATTTGTCAATTCAGCAGTCTAAAGTGCTTGAAAATTTTGCTGGAAGGTTCCTATATCAATGCGAACTTTAGTTGAAGCATATAGGTTGTTTGTGAACCCTGGCTGACAAGGGTTATAGTATTAGTGTACTAATATATAGAGGGTGTTGAATAGGCTTTTGTGTAGGCCTGAAGAAAAATTGTTATGGGCAATGAAATTTCTTGATTTGGTGGTCTGAATTTGTGTTCTTAGTTATCTTGAGTGAACAAACAGTTAAATGTGTAATAGGATTTGGTAGGTATGACAGAATTTTAGAGGACCAATGGAAATGGCAGAAAGGGACCACGCTCAAAAGTAAGGGACTTGTGCACTTTGTTTCTTTGATCATTTTAATCCCATGGTAATGTTCTTGGTGAATCTGGAAAGCATTCTACCTCCTGTTTGGAGCTAACGTGGCCAACTTTTATTTATTATTGACTAATAATGATTTAGAAGTTGATCCAGGCTAATGGTTTGTTGGCTGAAATTGGGTTTGCAGGATGGTGGTGGATGGGGCATATGAGGTGATAAAATTGAAGGGTTATACATCATGGGCGATAGGTTACTCAGCAGCAAGCCTGGTAAAGAGCCTGTTGCGAGACCAACGTCGTATTCATCCAGTATCAGTATGTGCAAAGGGATTCCATGGAATCGAAGATGAAGTCTTCTTGAGTCTTCCAGCAGAGCTAGGCCGTTCTGGCATAATTGGCATCCTCAACATACCCCTCACTGAGGAAGAAACCCAAAAGCTTCAAGCATCAGCTAAAGCACTTGCTGAAATCCAGAGCAAACTGGACATCTGAGCTTTGAGTTGTGACAGAGTGTTTCTGTGATAAAATCTGAAGGAAAGAAGATGTGCTGCTTGCCTTTCAAGTGTCTACAGGATCAAGTAAAACTTTCTATTCCACATGTAATTCTTTCCATATTGATGACAAACTGCATTGTGGTGACCATTAGTGTCTTATGATGTGTTTTATTTTGGGGACCTGAGACTGCAACTATTAATACAAATCTCAATCCAATGTGCTGATACCATTTCCAACAGAGTAGTGGTTTACATTGGTATTCTATCTAATAACTCTAATTGATATGCAATAAGATAACCAAGTCGGTCTCTGACCTCTGACAAATGGCTAGAGTGAACCAGTACTCACAAGAACACCATACAGGATGGATGTTTGAATAGGAGACTTTTTCATTGTATTCATGTCCCATAACTAACCATGATGTTAGCTATGTACTCACCAGCCACATGCATCTGTCTAGCTACTTGCCACCAAGTGCCCTGGATACTTGCCTGCCTACATAGTGACCAAAAAAGAGGCAGAAAAGACTCTGAAAACCCTGAATAATGGCATAAGGTCAGTAAGTACTTGCAGCAATTTGGATCAAGATGATGGTCATCGGCAGTTCTTTTCGTGAATTTTTTTGCACTGTTTGTGAAATTTAACAGCTCCTTGCAAATTGCATGAAGGAAAACAATTGGAAAATTTACAAAAAAAAGTAGGGTTATGCTTTTGCTTTTGTCAAGTTTGCACTAGTTGACTTTTCTCCATCTTTGGCCCCTATGATTGCAAGATTTGCATAGGAGCCATAGGAGCCATCTATGCCCCTTCTTCATTAGGAGATCATCAGCCATCATCTTGTGGCCTTTGGAGATCAACATGCATCATTTTGTTTTGTCTTACACCATTCCTTCTTCCCTCAAGCTCTCTTATTCATGTGAGGATGTTGCTTTAGGTGTGGGTCTGTTATAGCAACATTCAATTTCTTGAGGTGCATAGTTGCAACTTGCCACACTTTATAGTCATAAGTTGATATGGGGATGGGGGGGGCCAGGGGGCAACAACAATCCTTTTTGTGTAGATATGGAAGGATATACCAATTTATGGTGAGGTTTAGTTGAATGACATAATTTGAGCTCAATTTTGAGGTGCTTGATTTTGTTGGACCTTGATATGAAAGATCCATTTGTTCTAATTGACGTTATTGTTTGACAAGTGTGTTTTATGGTTCAAGGTTTTTGATATCTAGTTGAAGTGGCAAGGGTGCAAAACATAAAGCTTGGTTACATTTTGGGGTTTCTTATTGTCTTCTATCTATAGTGTTTCTAAAGACATTGCACAATGATTTGTGGAAAATTGGCAAAGGTATGTCAAAATTGCAATCTTGCATATGATGTTATGAATGTTTGTGATCTATAGTTAGGGTTTAGGTTTTGCACCACTCCTGGAATCAGGAAGCTTTAGGGGTTTTCCCAAAAACATAGTTTTACACTTGTGTGGTTTGTGATATTTTTGCACAATGGTTTGAGGATTGCTTGGTCTGTTGACAAGTTCTTTGTACGTGAGGCAGATGGGTTTAAATTTGTCAAGTTTTGTGGACAAAGGTCTATGAATGAAGTTTAATCTATATCTTGAGGTACTTTTGTTATTATGTTTCACAAATCATCCTCATAGGTTCCTTGGCATATGCACTGTGCAACTCTTGCAAATGAAAAAACAATAAACACCATATGCATTGTGCAACTTTTGCAAATGAATAAACCCACAATTTTAGCTTTATATATATAAGTTTAGTAGCATTCAAGAGTTGAAACTTAAAAGAAAGTGATCCAAGTCCATGGTGTGCTTATGGTGTGTTGTGGTGTGATCCAAGTTTGTAGGTTGCAATTATTACTTGGGTAGGAATGAGTTCCTAGTTTTTGGCTTCCAGTTTTGAGGTTTGCAAGATTGGATGCTCTTTCTAAATAGGTGCATAGCATGTAGGAAGGTCATAAGAAATCCCCATCAATAATACTCTACCTTTTGCTGCAATCTAACGTTTTTTAGAAATTTGTTTTGCTGAAATATAGGTTGGTATTAATGTTAAGACCTTCTTTTAAAAAACTTTAATGGCAAATATAAGGTATTGTTGCCTTAGAAGTTAGAACATCAAGGATATTGGTTTTGCGAACGTTTTTGACCTTCACATTTTCTGATTCACCTTTGGTTCAAAAGGGTGGATTATATGCCAAGTGTGTCATGTTTGGAAAGGAATTAAAGATAAATAAAAGATGGTGGATTGGGAAACACCTAATATTTAGTTGTAGAATTCCAACATTTTCATGTTGATTTTCATTTTTTTGAAATTACATCGTTTTCATACATTTGCAAAGCCCACTTCATAGACATTGGCAATTGCACTACAAGCAATTCACAAACTAACAATTGGATTAATAATTAGTTTTTAATCATAATTACCACATGCAACTCCTACAAGGCCTAGTTGCTTTAAACAAGTTGCATGAAGATGTGACTTACATGAACTTTTCATCCATCCAAACTAGTTTACATGACATCGTCGTTTTGCAACAAATTTTATGATCAAGCAATGTAATTGCATTATTTGTATTTAAATAATTTATTATTATTTGTGTATTATAATATTAAAAAAACATATTATTGATAATTTCAACCTATACCATGTTGACACTTGTTATTATTCAAGCTAAATTTTAAAAACTAATTTAGGTTTCTACATAGGCCATTTATTGTGCCCATTTAGCACACCTAATAGACATTTAGCCTATGTTGGGTATGTAAGTAAAGAATATTAGGTCAACTCCTTTACCATCAAGTCACCCCACTTGTGACAAATATAAAAAGTGCATTCTATTTAACCTAATTTATTTAAAACATTACACAAAATATCATTTTGGATATTTGATATTTTATTGAGATTTGTTGAAATGAATAGATTAAAGTTTAATTTTAAAGTTTTATCAATAATGTACACAAATTTTTTTCTTTTAAAAAAATTGATTTGAAACAATATATATTTAAAATTTGTTATTGAATATTAACACTACTACAAAATATGGGTGCAATTCACTAATCCTTGTTCATTAGACCAATGAATTCACTGCTTTTCCACTAAGTCCTATTCATTACAACCAATGATTTCACTCATAATCAAGTGAAATCACTTGGCATATAGGGACACCTTTTGTTGTAGTGTAATTTAATGACCATTTTTTCAAAAACTTAAATTCAAGCACATGATTCATAAATAGATAACATAATAATACATAAAAACCATCTTTCATATCTTAAACCTTCATTTGATTCTAAAAATTATATTATATATATATATTGATATATCATAATTTAAAAATAGAATTTAATTTAAATTTCTGATATATAATTATAAATGGATAATAAATAAATTATAGTGGAAATATAATATTTTTATAATATTTACCATTTTTATAATGTAAAAGATTATTTAAATAATTTATTTTAATTTTAAAAAATTAATTAATGTCATAAAATTAATTTATTTTATGGAACTATAAATTTCATTATGTTTACACATATAATATTTTAAGTTTTACTTAAAATAATGATAAAAATTGCATGTAAAATAAATGATATATTTTCACATCTCAAACCTTTATTTGATTTTTAAAATTATATCATACAATTTTGCTTATAATAAATCATAATTGTGCCAAAAAAATGTAATTTAAATGTATGATATATAACTTATTCATTATATAATGTTTATAAATGGATCATAAATTACTCTTACTACCTATTACCTAGCCCATTCAATAAATAAATTATATGGTCTACTTAATTAAATAGTTAATAAAAAAACATTATCACATATCAACATGATAAAATACCTACTATTTAGCCACATACATATTACTTACTACCTAGCCCCATTTATTACTTGTTACCTATTACCATTTGTTTACATGACTAGTTGCAAAAATAATTATGTTTTCATCCATCAATGGATGCTTTTAGAAATGAATGTTAAATGTGTATTTTTCACACTTAACTACAAATTATGAAAAACCCTATAATGTTAAAAATTTGAAAATGGTCCATTTTTACCATTAATTACCATGAATCCTTTGAAATTTTCACAAACCCACCAAACCCTATTACACACATAATAGTTAGTTCATTAAAGAAAATTAAAGGAAAAAAATAAGACCATTAAATCTAGCAATTTCATCTCCCAATTCATATTGTTTCCACATTTAACTACATGTACATTTGCAACTAGGATTTATAGTCGCAAATCAAGTTGAAAAAATGTCACATGGTGTCCAATGCCTTATGAACCACTTTCCAAGTCATTGAAACATTCATCTATTTTGGGATGCCACTAAAACCGGATGATATAAGTGTCCTTTTCATCTTCATTTTCATCCAAATTGACATTAGTTGGATTTAAAAATTGCATATGCAATTGCAAACCACTTTGTAATCATTTATGTGATTATAAGTTGTTTTTAATAGGTGTCACGAAGGATAGTCATATCTATAGTTGCAAAAATTGTTGATTTAGATGCAAGTTCCAAACGCATAGGTTGGAATGGACATGATTACTTATAGTGCTGTTATTTGGAACCATAAACTAAACTAGCAACAAACCATAAAAGTTACCTTACAATATTGTTTTCCCCCTCTTTATGCTTTTAGGAGATATTTTACAATCACCTAAAAAGTACCCTTATGCATTATCAATAGCATAAAATAATTTGTTATCCATGACCATGTCATTAACCTAAATGTTAATTTTTGGTGTGACTCCTAGGTTTAGTTTCAATCATGTGTTTTGTGAAAATATGGGGTTTATTTTGTCCTTCTTACAAGCCATATACCTTGCTAAGGGTGCCCCATATATATTCAAAACTTGCCAAGATTGACCTTGGTGCATGAAAAAAAATGTTGAATGCAAGTTATTTTGTTTGCAAGAATTGTTCCTACAATTGTTATTGGCTATTAATGTCACAATAGTATAAAAATTTGTTTACACCATGGCACCTTTAAAGAATCTAGCTAATTTTGAGTTTCACCTTTTCTTTTGGGTGGAGATGATGGTTATATGACATTGGGTTTGGCTCCAATCTTGGAATCAACCATGTCAAACATGCTACTTAATATTGTGGTGGCAACATTTAATCCACATGCATTTGGCCCAAGTTTAGGTAAAACTATCATTGACATTGAAATTGATGAGATTGGGTTTGAAATCTCTATTGTGCAACCCTCCAAAAAGAGGAAGGTTAAATGGCAAGTTCAAAGGAATTTTTAGGATACATGGGTTGTCAAGTTCCCATGGGGTGAAGTTGTTGTGGGGGAAGATCGAAAAATGCACCATGTGCGATAACAAATTTGCATTAATGTGGAGCGAAGGGAAAGTTATTGGTTCCCAAGTTAGATGGGCTCCATAAGCATAGTAGAAGAAGAAAGTGCAAATGTGCAAAACCAAAGCCAAAGGTAGGTCAATATTACACTAATCTTGATAGTTGTTATGCAAAAAATGAACATGTAAATAGCCTTGATTATGTCCTAGAATAAATGTTAAATGTAAAGAGTGCCAAGAAAAATAAAAATACCTTTAGTTTATTATTATTTTTCATCTTTTGCAATCCTTTGATGGATTATAAGTGCATATAAAGGCTTTAAAAAAAAATTATGTTGAAAATATTCTCAAGATGCATTGAACTAATTTTAATGGCCAAGGAATGGGAGGTGTGTGTTCAATCCCATTTTTACATTGTAATCTTTATGCATTGTGACTTATGCACGTTTTTGAATAATTTTGGATCATTAGAATTGTCATTAATATTTGGATTATGGGTGGGGAATGGTAGCAAAGTTATGCACACAATGTGGTTTTGGTTGTCATTAAGCATGCCATTCAAAATTTAGGATTTATATGCTTGAATTATGATGAAGTCAAAATAATGGATAACTACAATTGGATGTCAACCCACTATTATGTGGTTAAGAATTGGTGCAAGGTACCCATATTCTTGAATTAACAACGTGTCATTGAAGGAGGTAGGGATAACAATTTAATTACCATGTTGGTGAATTTTATAACTATTATTAATGGATTATTTTATGGGGATTTGGTAGCAAAGTTGTTTTGGTTTGGCATAGATGGCATTATTATTTTTCAACGTTTGAAAACAAGGATGACAATGGAGCCCCTTGAACAACATGCACCATTTCTCACTAATATTCACTACATGGCACACAAATGTAGCCTGGCTATGCAATCATTCCGTTCCTTCCCATTGGTTGTGAAAATTGAAGGCTTGTTATACGACATGTATGTCTTTTTTTCTTATTTTCCTAATAGGAAATTTGAACATGCAAAGTTGGTAAAAAATTGCAAACAAAAGGATTAAAGATTCTTTGTATTGTTAAGACATGTTGGATTAGTATGCTTGCACCCAACAAGGATGTTTTAACTAAGTATAAGAGTCTTGTTGTTAAGATGGGTGATGACATGGCTAGGAATGCATTTGCCAAGAACAATTATGAGCGCTTGTGTGGCTATGACATTATCTTGGGATTGACTTCTGTGTTAAGTAGTGCAAAGTTTGTCCAAGTTGGTCCATGGTAGAGATATTTTTGTTTGTGATTTGGTGACCTTTGTCATTATGTACTAGTGATTTATCTACTATGTACACAAACCCATTGAAGAGCATGAACACCCCCAATTTGTGATGTTCAATGACTCAGTGCATAGTGTGTGTAATGTTTTACACATGGTCTAGTACTTGGAGCCATAAACCAATGTTGAATATGCAATAATTTAGTTCAACAACCATAATTTTCTTTATGTTATAGCAACATCCCATTCCTAATGTAATGCCTATGGTGATTGTTGTGCAATTTGCAAATGATTAATGTATAGGTGTAGCTCTTGAGCTAGTAAAAGAACTCAAAAGGTGTTTCCTTGCCCATGACTTCATGATTGCAACTAGGATCATTTATCCCCACTATTGGGAAGCACTACATCTAGATGCCACATTTGCTAGGCACTTGGCAATTTTAAAAACAAAACTTTGCCACACCAAATTAAAAGGCCCAAATGGTACATTGATTGTTGGTTTGCTAGATGGTGCATTGTTTGATTAGCAAATGTTTTTTTTTTTTATCATAACCATAAAAAAATAGCCATATTGTTTTACATCTTCCACTTGATTTCAACTCAACAATTAAATGTAGGCACAATGTTAAAGGTATAAATTTTTAGGCTAATTAGTACCATGGGGCATCTTAGTAACTAATTAGTCACTAGTGGTAGATTTACAAGGCAAGTCGTTGCATGAGCCTAGAGTTTGAGCCTAGAGCCTAAAGTTGGAACTTGAGATGGTAAAATGTTTTTTCTCTTATACACATGTAAGTAAAACCCAAGAATTTGACCACAAAATGAATGTTATATATCTAAACCCAAAATTAAACATGAGGATGAATGTATGCATCATCCTGATTATGGATGAATGACTTTTTTTCATTCATCTAATGTATGGATGAAAATTTTTAATTGAATTTATATGTTTATAATATATAGAACTTTCATCAAAATTATGGATGAAAATTTTATTTTATCATTAAATTCTTATCAATAAAACTTTCTTTCCCCCTAATTTTAATTAATTAGAGCTTCATGAAACAAAATATAATTTTATATGATATAACATTTGTTGAATAATATAATGTAAATCCCATTATAAATGTATTTAATGACTATGGTTTAAAATTCCATAATTTTCAATGTCTTAATTATATTACTATTATCATGCTAACATCCACCCCATGCTTGTTGTTTATGTAAAAATAAATAAATAATTTTTTATTTTATCTTTGGGCAAACTAACCCAGTGTCGATGACATTAGATTGTTTTTTCCCTCTCCAAAGGTCCCATAACTCCCTATAAACCTATTTATAAGCATTGTGGATGACAACATGGGATTTTGTTTTCATTTTTCTTTGAGGGTGCCACAATTTTTGTCAAATCTAATTAATGTTGTTGACAACGATGGGTTTTGAATGCTTTAGATATCTTTAAACTACCTATTATCATTGATGACAATGAGTTTTTTAAATAAATTAAAATTTAGTTTTAAGTAGTTTAATTAATTTTTTTCAAACAACCTATAATCATAGATGACAACGAGGTTGTTTTTAATAATTATTTATTTTCAAAACATCCATATATAATGTTGTTGACAACAATTGCAATGG
>Ga0209611_10002672_pt1 | contig 31334 bp, 22 predicted proteins | sample S1TSphgellanicum_3_FD_187693 | JGI IMG/M metagenome (GOLD analysis project Ga0209611, IMG submission 187693) | Host-associated microbial communities from peat moss isolated from Minnesota, USA - S1T2_Fc - Sphagnum magellanicum MG (SPAdes) (version 2) | ecosystem: Host-associated > Plants > Peat... | reverse complement strand
GCCCCCCTTCCACGTCTCTACCCCCAACCCACTTCCAAAAACCCTAATTATGGGTTTTGGGACCTTTGCTTGCTTGTCGAACAAGCAGCTAGTTGCGTAATGTCTCTCTCTTCTCTGCGTTATTAGTAGCCCTTGTGAACACACAAATTTAATGATTTCCCAAGAGACAGACACTGGCCATTCCTCCCAAAATCAGCAAAAATTCAAATAGGAAGAAATGTAATACTAATAATAATAATAATAATGTTCCTCAAAATGTGGGACCAAATGAAAATTAAAATTAAAAATAAATTCATGTATTTTCTCATGCAATATTTTTTTGAGTTGCATAAGATATTTGTAGTTGTATAAAACAAGTTGCAAAAGACATTTTATTTATTTTAGTTGCTCTCCCTGAGTGACAGAATAACCAAAAAATAATAAAAAAATAAATAATATATTATTTATTTATTTATTTATTCCTGCATATGATTTTCTTCTTCCTTGAGTTAATTTTAATTCTTTACTTTAGTTAGAAAGTCAGTGGGTATTGGCTCTCCAAGGTGTGATTAGTGATTACCCCCAGTTCCCTGCGTTCGCAAATGTTTGTGTTTCGCGAGCGAGAGAGAGAGAGAGAGAGAGAACGAGAGAAGAGAGAAGTGACCAACGGGGGAGAGAGATACGAGCACGCACAAACAGGGAGGGAAGCAAGCAACAAGGGAGAAGGAAGTGGCAGAGTTTTGGAGAAGAACCAAACGCGATTTGCGCCAATTTGGATCTAGATCTGGACTCAGGAATCAGGTATTTTTTCTTTCTCTCAGCATTTTCTTCTTTTTTTTTTCTGTTTCCTTTTTTTCGCTATCTGTCTTCGTGCATCCACAACCGAGTATAGAGTATAGGCTCTGCCATATTTGTTTGTTTATGTGAGTATTTGTTTGTTTGTTTGTTTGTTTTTCTTTTCTAAGTTAGGCTGGATTTTTTCGAAGTTTCTCTCGGGGGAAAAAGATCTTCTTATGCTCCTTTTTGTTCGCTCCGTTTAAGGTTCTGTCGTCCCGAGAGACAGAGGCAGAGAGGAATATGATAGAAAATAGAGGCAGAGATCGACAGGAATAGATGAAGAGTTTAGATTGCATGGTTGTTTTGGATCAAACAATTTTTTTTGCAACTGTGTTCACCTCTATCATGCAAAAGGAAAAATCCTTCTTTTTTTGGGGTTCGAGTTTCTGAGCGGTGGAGAGAAAGATGAAGCTTTCTCGTGAGATTCCTGGCGGGAATAAAAAAGGTTGCTTTATGTTTTTAGCCGTACTTGTCTCGGAAATCATGTTGTGGAAACCTCTCATAATATTGAACCCTATTTTCTTCAAGTAGTTCATGTTGAAGCTTTCAACCTCGAGTACAGAAAGCTTTTGTACATGGCATGCATGCTTGAGTTCTGTAAGCCAGGAGGGAAGTTGCAGACATTCTTTCTTTTTGCCAATAATATCATGAAAGAAAACATGGAACTGTTGTTTTAAGGGTTGAGAAGAGAAGTCCTTGTTGAGAGATCAAGGTATTAGCGGACATTTGCTCACCTGGTTCACTGAGCAGCCCTCAGTTATTTGATTGCCAGAAAGACCTAAAGAGGTGCCAATCTGATCAGGTTACAAGATTTTTGCTCTGTTTATGTAAGCTATTCAACAAGAGCCTATTCACTCTCTTCTTCACATTGCCTTATGCCTATATCTCAAATGGCACTGAAATACCTTGGTGGTCAAGCATCAAGAGGACCAGTGATGCATTGTGCAGGCTGAACTGTATTCACATCAGGGGTTGTTTGGCTGCAGGGGAAGAGAGGAAAGAATGCCGTTGTCAACACAAGGAGGGGATAGGAAGATAGCCATTGCTGTTGATCTGAGTGATGAGAGTGCATATGCGGTGAAATGGGCCGTGGCAAATTACTTACGCCCAGATGACCATGTTATCATCCTCCATGTCAGGCCTACAAGTGTTCTTTATGGGGCTGACTGGGGTGCGTCTGACCAAATTTTGGAGGCAGACAAAGAATCCCAACAAAAGATGGAAGAGGAATTTGATGCTTTTACTGTTTCCAAGAGCTCTGACCTTGCAAAACCTCTTTTGGATGCTCACATTCCCTTCAAGATCCACATCGTGAAAGACCATGATATGAAGGAGCGCATTTGTCTGGAGGTTGAGCGCCTTGGGGCTAATGCTGTCATCATGGGAAGTCGAGGTAGGCATGAACACCCTTCCTTATACGTTCAGCTTTGATTGTTGTGGCACATACTTGTACGGGAATAGAGGCTTTCTTTGTTTCTCTAGGATTTCCTTATTTAATTGGTCCTTTCTGGGAGAAATCACAATTGTGGTCATGAGTCTATGAAAACTCACTCTTTTAAGGGTTGGTTTGGTTTGACAGGGTTGGCGAATCAAACATCGCCAAGCAGTATTCATTCATTGTGTGACATTGAACTGTTTTGTTGGAAGAGTGTAAGACTATACAGAAGGAACTCATTCTTTTTGGGTTTGTGTTATTACAGGGATTGGCGCAGCTAAGCGTTCCCGAAAGGCTCGACTAGGGAGCGTGAGCGATTATTGTGTCCATCACTGTGACTGCCCTGTTGTTGTTGTGAGATTGCCAGAGGACAAGGATGGGGTAACTATCACTCGCCGCTGTAACTCAAACTCCCGAACCCCTAGTCCTCAATCAATCCATCTTCCTCCACCAAAGACAAGTGTCAAGGCTGAGTATGAAATGGAAAGCTGAATAGAAGGACCTCAAATCAAAAAAATTGTCTTGAGAATGTTGAAAGGGGAGATATGTTGTGTAGGTTTTGATGTGACAAGGCTGGCTTCTAGCCTTGTGTCACAATGAAACTGCAGTTCACAGTCAAGGCTCATTGTATGATGTATGTGACGGGAAAGGATTGGAGAGGCTTTATGGTATTGCTCCTTTGAGATGAAAGTCCTGGGTAGAAATGGAATCCATGCTAACTTTTTAAACCTGCTGTTTGTAATCCAATCCAGTTTGAAGTATCTTTGCATTTCACTTCTTGTACTGCACCACTGGGAGGATATGTATTTCTTGTACAAGTGTTTTCTGTCGAAAATCTGTAATTGAGTCTTTTCTGAAGTAACTGCTTGCAACACACTGAGAAGACATAACCACATAAAAGACTGGCCAATTGTGGGAGTTTGATCATAACATTCACGGAAGTTTTATAGTCTGTTCAATAAAGTCAGTTATGAAAACTGGTAAAATAAATACAAGCAATTGTCAAGTAGGAGATTGGAAAATGTCTAGGGTTTTCTCCAAACAACTACTACTTGTGTTTGTAATTCCAGATTACCTTCTTTCACAAGCTTTAAACCCATACCCAGGCTAAGCCTACAAAATGTTTTCACCTTATCCATCCCAAACCTTGTATGCAGGTAGTGGCTACTCACTTCTCCAGACCAACTGATGTGAGGAAAACCAAATTTGATCCTCAATGCCTGCTTCCTCAGTGCCTGCCTCCTAGGGCCATAACACCACCCTTTGCCTCCTCAGATGGCTGCAAAGTACTGCTTGCTGCCCTTTGTATCAGGCTTCATTGTCTTTTCACCTGGTTTCCAGTCAATAGGACATGCCTCATCTGGATTGTCCTGCACATATTGCACTGCCTGGAAGGACCAATATATGGGCATTGTTAGAAGCTATCTTAAAGAAATAGATGGCCAAAAATTTGTTGGAATGTTTCAATTGGATATCTAACTCCCTTCAGTTCTCACCCATTCCCTTTCAGGATTAATGTCTATTCTATGTGCATAAATTGGGAAATCACCTGTAATGTGCGAAGTGTTTCTTCCACACTACGACCAATCCCAAGGTTGTTGACTGTCACGTGCTGTATAACACCTTGCTTATCGATGATAAACAATCCCCTCAACGCCACACCCTATTTTGCAATCAAGTCATGGGTACAACAATGTCAAAACAATTTACAGGTCTCTTGACTGTCACATGAACCAGATCTATACTACTGTCAGAAAAAAACAATACTAGTCCAAAGACTAAGCTACTTGGACTCACTAAACATGTTCTCCCTTCATAGAACACATTTGAGATATTCAAAGCTATTACTATCAGCAATTTCTTTGAAGATTTAAGCTACAAAAGTCAAATTGCATACCTGCTCAGGAATCAGCACATTATAAGTTCTTGAAATCTTTTTTGTTATGTCAGAGACAATAGGATAGCGCAATTCGCCCAAACCACCTAACTTCCGATCTGTCTGGATCCAGGCAAGATGGGAGAACTGTACAACACAATACAACAAACACACAATGATAAACTCTTGCATCAATAAACTCAAATATTAAACTTTACAAACTCATGTAATGGTTAAATGTTGTAATGTTATTTAATTTTGGACAACTATTTATTGCTCACCCTTGACCTTCACGATGTTCTGAATGAAAAGACTTGAATTGTCATCTAAATACGTCAATGAATCTAAACACAAGTTAAAACAGATGAATCAAACATTAACCCTAGACTTAACAGGGAACAATCATCATCAACACATGATATCCTTTGCAAGAAAAGCAAATCCCCTTGACAATTGAAGTTTGGTCCCCTTTGATCCTTCAAAATCATCATAAAACCTCTTTGATGTTTTAGTGGTTCAAGTTTGCAAATACCACGCTATCAGTTGAGATGCCAATCACTTCAGTGTTCAGCTTCTTGAACTCGTCATATTTGTCACTAAATGCAGTAATCTCTATATGGCATGCCAACACATGATATTGTCCATATTAGGAAATAGATTGTACATTTTCGAGCCAATTCAAATGCTTATGTGAGAACATAGCCAAGAATGAATGCAATGTTTAGTGGGCCAAAAAGTGGGCAGGGGAGGGGGGGAATCCCATAAGTTCATTTCGACAAAATTTTCAATCCTAAGGATGACGAGGTAGTTTGACAATTCAACAATCCATCTACATAACACACACACATACACATGATATAGACTCGTAAACAACCATTTTTTTCAATAACAAAAAGAATCCATTATTAAAAAAAGCATACAATTGAATGGTGTAAAATTTTTGAAACTTGTTTTCATTGATATGTTATCTAATTCAATTTTAAGTCCTTAACAATCATAATATCAATAATTAAATCCATTTTGAAATATTTATTTTCTATCAACTATAAAGTCTATAGTATTCACTTTAAATGTTCATATACTTTAAATAATTTGTATTATGCATAAAAATACATACATCATATAAATCATTACCTTTATTTAATAACCTCAAACTAAGTCCCTAAATTGATAATTCCAATTTTTAAAAGACATTTTTCCCAATTTGAACTATATCTATGTTGCAAGATTTGCCACTATGACATCCATATCAGTCCAATATTGTAACTTGTACTAACTCCCAATGATACACATGTAAATTTTTTTGAATAAATATTAGCTTGTAAAATTAAAAAATTGTATGCAAAGCACGATGTGGCTAGCCTAGCCACCCAAGCTACATGTATTTGTGAAGGCATGCATAAATGTTAGTTTCCATGTCATTTGACACATTTGAGTTTGAACAACAATGTGCAAGGAAATACTTGCAAACTCTAAATATCATCACATCCATAGACCAAAAAGTGAAGGAATAATTAATTATGTCACCTGTCGGGCAAACAAATGTGAAGTCCAATGGGTAGAAAAACAAAACAACATACTTATGTCCAATGTAATCAGAAAGCTTAATCTGCAATGCAATATGATCTCCATCACATGAAAATGATACATCAACCTTGTAGAATTTTAACATTCAAGGAGACTTTTATATGTCAACAAAACACAAACATATTTTATAATCCTCAATCATGTTCATGTAAGAATCTATTGTTAACATTATAATAACACATTACCTTCACAAGCTCTTGATCAAACACAGCTTCAGCTTCAAAATTAGGTGCAATATTGCCAACCAAAGGATCATGGGACTCAAGGGACTACAACACAACACAACAATAAAACAATATTTAAGCATGTGGAAGACAAAGTCATGCACATTGACAATTGAGAAAATTGTTATAAACATTGTTATACAAAATCATGTTTTGTTAAATATTCCATTTGTTAGTGCATAAAATTAAATATTCATGGGCTTGACTTGAGGGACCCTTTATGGTATGACTTCAAGTTCCCTTGGGGCCATACAATTGGACCCAATGTGTTTGGGAAGAATTATAAACCATACATGTCTTGACAAATGGGGACATTTGAGTCTAATAGGGATATCACAACTTCACTCCAACTTATATATGTTCTTCAATGAACAACCATTAAAAATGGAAATTAAATCTAAAAGTCTAAAGGCCATTTGCTTAAATCAAACCAAAAATAAACTTTGACTTCTCACCATAAATTTTTTATTTTTGATCAATTCATTGCACTAGTTAATTGCAAAATACATTGGAATGACAACTATTATATGGTCATCCAAGGATTGATGGATAATAAGAACCCATGGAAATCACTTCCATTCTATTTGAAATGGCGTGTAAAAAAATATAAGGTGCAACTTATTTAAAAATAACAATTGAAATGTTTTACTTCAATGTAAATAAGGTGTTTATAATTCATTATGAGAATTTTTTTCAATATACCTAAATATTTCAAAATATACTAGGAATATACCATTATTTCAAATATTTCAAATACCTTTTTACTTCATGTGCTTCCTTAAATATAGAAGGAATGATTTCCTTAAGAATAAGAACAACACATAAAGTTTGTCAAATAGTACATCAAGACATATTCATACATGTACGGGAATAAGAATTAAATCTCACAAAATGTTGATTGAAAAAAACAAACCATAGTTTATTGGGAAGCAAAATTGTGCTCAAAAGCATCGTAAAAATGAGACCAATTCATTAAAAGTATTATTAATGATACAAATGTTTTCAAGTTAATCAAATCCTACACATCCATGGCAATCATTGTTGTACAGATTCTTTCATTACACACATAAAAGAATAATGTTAGTCTTGCATGAATGAAGCATTAAACAACATTATGAACTTATAGTTAGTTGGAAAAACAAAGGTTCCCACAAATATTAGTGCCATGAAATATCTTATTTCCATCAATTTTCACTAACAAATGCCAAATTGATGGTTGAATGATCAATTGTTACATTCCATGTAAAACCCATTAACAAGAGTTGTTAATGAAGCACCCGTTATTGAAATTTGTGCATGGAAGGCATGGGAGTTTGAAGCTAATTGTTAGTTGGTAACTAATTCCATTAAATCATTTTCAACATAAAGTGATATGTTGCTTATTGAAATGTTTTAAACAAGTAAATCCCAAAGAAGGATGAACATCCAAATATGAAATATTTCATAACACAACTTTTGGTTTGCATAATAATAGAAAAATCTTGTTGTTAACATCCACAACACTTGCAAAAGGGAGGTGTAGAAAAATGTTGATGCCATAAGTACGCCAACTTGAATCACACATCCACACACATAAGAAAACAACAACATAGATTGGATTGTTTGACATCTTGAAATGGAAGAAAAAAATTTGAATGAAAAAAAAAGAAAAAAAGAAAACAACATGAATCAAAATGCACAATTTGAATGGCAAGGCCAATATTTTTACAAAACCAAAATACTCTACACATTCAACATAATGCAAAACCCTTGAATAATAGAGGATGACCACATTGTATATCAAAACTTACATTAGAGACAATGAGCCTTCGTCTTGAATTGCCATGTGAGATTCCAACTATTTGTTTTTTATTCATCATGGCCATGCTATGATTGGTAGCAAGACGTGCTTGGAACCTCTTTCCAAGACCAAAGAAGGGGTAGGGAATGGAGAGCTTAAATGACATAGAGGTAGATGAAAATGGTCGTGCACAACATCCCAAGAGCGATGAAGTCATATGCATTGCCACAACAATGGATGCCACTGTCATTGCCACAATTGCACCAAAACTCTCCCAAAAACCACTTTTATGACTCCTTGAATTTTATTGCTAGAGCTTCAACCTCTTATATTACAATACAAGATATTCATTCCTTCGTTCTCTAATTCTCATAATAATCACACAAAAAAAAAAACAAAACCATATATAACATAATAACATAATAAGACAAGCACATGTGCACCAAACAAAACCTAACATGAACAATAAGGCATGTCAAAGAAATGGTTACTCTACCATGTCATAATTTGCACTACTTAAAGTGAACATTATGAATGCACACACATCCTCATTCCACTTGGAACCAATTGTAACATGTTAGTTCCAACCTATTGAGAAAAAGCTCATGAAACTACATATGTTCTCATTCAAACAAACAAACACATGTATGCATTTTGATGTGGTTGCTACATCTTTTCTCAAGAATTTTTTTGGGGATAATTTTGTTTCCCTTACATGCATTTGATGAATTTAACATTTTTTAAAGCAATTTTACTAGGCTCCTTGTACGGTCCAATGGTTATAAGCTTTTTTCCATTGTTGTTATAGGTGGTTTTTTGTTAACAAAATTTTTTTTGATATAATTTTGGCTATATTATATCTATAATGTATTGAATTTTAATAATTTGTACACCAATTTGTTTATGTTTCATTTTACGAAGGAAGGTAAGATCTAAATTGATATTTTTTTAAGTGTCATAACCCATTTTAATACATGGGCAACTTTGGCATTTGTGTGCTAACTTATTAATATAATTTTTAATTTTTAATTTATCACTTGAATTTTTAATTATGAATTTTTTGGCAAATAAGGAATATATTTAATATAAAACCACAAAATTTTCCAAAATTTTCTTATCTTCCTTTTGGTTAAATAGGTCACATTTAATATGTTTTAGTTGGACAAGGTCAAGGTTCGAATTTGGTTGCCTTCAATTGTTGCTATAATATTTTGATTAGATTTTTGAAATTTTTGACATATATTGTTGATTTTTTTCAAAGAAAAGGTTTTTTCTAAATGTTGGTATTCAATTTATTACATTTTTTTTCATAGTGGCCAATTTTGGCATTTGAACTAGGTGAATCAAAACTTGAATTTACACAAACCTTTGATCAAAATAGCCTTGAGATTTTTGTTTTCCAAGTATGACATGGCTAGCAACATTTTTTCTATTACTTAGTTTTAAGAGATAATATTCAACTATTGCAATTCCAATATGGCACAACCAATTTTTTTCATTGTGTTTAAGCTTTTGAATAGGACTTGTGTTAAAAAATCACATGCATTTTTTGTGTGTGGTGATTTGTGGAAAAAAAATCAATTTATAATTTTATAAATGGCTATCTTATTTGATCCATTTTTGGAGTTTCTTTGATATGATTGTCAACATTCGTGAAGGTTGTCTTGTAAAAATTTTGGGCTTTGTGTATCCAAGCAATATTATTTGTGAGATTTTGATTTATCAAAATATGTAATTCTCTCCTACAAATATGATTGTATACGTCACAAACTTTCATTAAATGTTTACAAATTTATAATTTTTTTACAATCAAACATCTATTACATGAATTTTGTCAAGATTAACAAGTAAAAAATGAGTTGGTAGGAGCCATTCTAGTTGTAATTAATGTTTTATTGACATGTTTATAAGTTTCATATTTAATATAATATTGAAAATGTATGTTTTATTTGTACCATGCCATTTCTAATATATCAATTTAACATTAAGATAAGTTTGAAAGTAATCCAAAAAATTTAATTACTTTTCAACACATTTTAAAGCCCATAACTAAATATTTTTGTGCTTGCAAATCAATGTGACACAATATAAAATGTGGTCATAGCATAGTTTAAACACAATTGTTTAGCATCTTCTCATGACTTTTCGACCAATCTTGTGTTGCCATTCATCTAGTTACGATTACAAAATTTAGGGTCATCAATGGTTCCTATTACCCCATTTTTGCCCTAGTATGGACATAGCCTGGCAAGATATTTATACTCAAATTAGCATAATTGCAATGTGAATATGGTTTTTAGAGGTATTATGTTACAGGGAGGAAAAAAACACTCATCATTTTGTGAAGTACAATAATTGGTGTACATTGGTCAATTTGATGGTGATGTAAGTTGACCTTTATGATGTGATAGGGGGCATGGGCATTAAATAAACACATGGATGGTTTAAATGTGACTAGGATTTGTGTTAGCAATTTTTTTGGGATGATTATGCCTTAACCAAATGAAGTGGGATGAGATTGCCCTAATGAATGATTTATTGTGTTGATGGATGTATTAGCATAAAACACCAAGAGAGGGGGCGATTGGTGATCATGAACTTTAAAAGAACTGTACTTTGCTTCTTGATGTCTTTGTTATTTTCCTATGTTTTTGTTGTTTGCATGTTATGGAATTTGGTGTGTTGTTCTTCATGGAATGTTGGTGCCTGGATCAGAAGTTGGTGGTGGAACACTACTTCTTAGATTTTTTTTGGTGTGTGATGAAGATGATGCGGAGTTGCTGAATAGAAGAAGGATGTGCTTGGTGGGGAGAGGAGATAAATACTTGACAACGACTAAAATTAAACATTCTGGTTTCTAAACTCAGATTCATCTCAATTTCATTTTGTTGTTTGGAAACTTTCAAGAGGAATGCCTGAAGCTTGTGATTTTAGCTAGGTCACTCATGTTTGCTTTAGGATTTTTGTTGTGTTGAAGTTGGTGAGCAAAACATTAGGAGTGAAGGTGTCAATAAAGTTTTTAGGATGGAAATGACGAGAAGTTCAAAGGGGTTATTTGGATTGGCTTGAGTGGGGTTCATATTCAAATTGAATGTGCTTGAAAATTATTTTAGGACATGGGAAAGAATGAATACCTAAATGTTTGGGAGCTCCGAATAAGTTTTATGTAATGGGAAGTTCATGGGAAAATCTAAAAAGACCATTGTAGACACTACTTGTCCATATTTTTATCATTTCCAAACCAATATCTCTATTGGGATTTTGGGAAGACTATGTGCAAAATTTGTTTGTTGTTAGGATACCCTAGTATAAGCCCATGATAGTCCACAAAGAGAGGAAATTTGGAGCGAGTTGATCCGTCAAAGTCCATAAAATCATTTTGTCACTAAGTTATAAACACATGCAATGTTGCTACATTGGTTGTGTGTTTTCAAGGTTTGTTGTATTGATGCATTTAAACATTATTATGTTGTGATCAACGTGCATATAGATTTGTATGCACCCCTTTCTTGGTGACAAAAGTCTTGGCCCCTTGGGAAATTACTTGTAAAACTCAATTTGTCCCATTTATCATACCATTAATGCTGTGCATGTATGCATTTGGAATCAAATTATCTTATTTTTGTTTTTTTATAATACCACTAAATTTACACTCTAATCATGTATTTTGATGGAGGAATTTGGTTTTTTTTTCATTTGAAATCTTGGACTGAATCAAGGATAACAAGGGTGGATGATTAGTTTTGAACCATTTGAGTTCCATGTTGAATTATAATAAATGTGTTGTAATGTCATCAATTGTTATCCTTGCATGTAAATTTTTGTTCAAAAAGTCTAAACTAAAGTTGGAAGCTTGGTATTTGATTACACACTTGACAAATGTTTGAAAAGTTCAAAAAGGTCTTAGATTTGTTCCATTTTTTGTAACTCACCTTTTTATTTCACATGTTTGTACCCCAAATTATAATAAAAAATAAAAAAATAATAAAAAATAAATTATATATATATATAAACTCCAAATAAATTACCACAAAATTATTGTTAAATGTTTAAGTCAAATGCATCTTAAGGTTCAAGCCAACCTACATCATGTTTTAAATAACTATAATGTTCCTTTTTCATTAGATGACAAAACAATTTTTTAAAAGTACAAAATGGCCACTCTATTTGTTTTAAACCCCTAGAACTCAAGGGAACACATTACAAACACAAAAAGACCTCACTTTTCATGGCTTTAGGAAGGTTCTAGAAATATGTATTTAAGAAAATCACAATAATCCATTGAACTCAGTTCATTTGTATCAATTCAACGGCTCAAATAACCTCACAATTCACTTTAGTGGCTAGTTACCTAGATCATTTCTAGAAACTTTGAGATCTCCAAAAAACTATGAGATCTTTTTTTGATGGGCTTCAATTCACACATCCCATTAATTTTGCTCTCCCTATCCAAGCTTTCTTTACAAAAGATTAATCTTAAAACAACAAAATACTGTGGTTTCACACCTTAGTTTCATCACCAATTTCTTCAAAATGTTCCTTACAACCCCCAAACCCCTCACACAACAATATTTCTCATTTCAAACACATACACAAAGTACACACCACCATGATTCCAAAATTTACAATAGATAGAAATTTTCCACCCACCACAAATGCCAAAGGGTTAACATCTATGCTATCTACTCATAGAAATCTAGCAACAAAAACAAACTTTGGACATCCCTTCTTGGGATTTCCTATCTTCTTTCTACCTTTAACACTCTCCCTTGTTCACTCACTTTCTTTTTATTCATATATAACTAACTTAATTTTATTTTTTAAAGTGCCACCTTTAAGTTCCTCCACCCATTGCTACCATCCTTGTTCCCTCACCCACTCCTTGTTAACCAAATGCAAGGAATGTAACATTTTCCCCTAGGGGAATACATTGCGTTTAAAATTTTACACTACTTGCATCAAACAAAATATTTTTTGGGGGTATTAAGATAAGGAACCATTTTTTTCCCACCCCATTACTACCTATTTTAATATGCACATATTTAAATCATTGTAAATTTAATTATAATTCTTAATTTGCATTAAATTTTGATACCTTATATTTATTTCAATTTCTAGATTTACTATTTGATAAAGAAAAAGGGACACATGATAACTCCCATTTTTCAAATGCATGAAAAAACCACAATGATAGAAATACAACCATTTGTTCCCCCAAAAACATAAATCATAGTTCATGTCAAACACTTGTAACAAATATGATGCACTAAGCCATCAACTGAATTTAGAATAAAAATTGTAAATTTTTTATGAACATATGATTTACTTTTTAAAAAATTAGTTCACTTACTAGTATGAATTCATTTACTAATTAATTAATTGAATTGAACCTATGAAGAATCAATACATAATTTTTAATACATATGCTATATATATATATATAAAATACCAAACATCAATGCATACCTTATACCTTATATTAATTATAAACTTATTTTCAAAATAAACATAACCCTATTATAAAATGTGGCAACATCTTTGGGTACCATTTCCATTTTATCAAATGTTAAATATATGAACACAATTTTTCTTTTCTTGTTCTTATTTCTAAAATCTTTTATGGTTCATCCAACACTTTTTCCTCTATCATCAAATTTGATAGTTATGAAATAAATTGATTGGGATCTCATATAAATTTATTTGTAGGCTTACATTGAAAACATTATGTGAATTTTCTAGCTATGTGAAAAATTTAGTCCATAAACCACCTTCCCAACCTTTTTAATTCCATATCCCCCACTTTGAATTCCCTAAAACTTTTATTTTGGTTAGCATAGTCCTTCGTTAGGGCTCTTTGCATACAATCTTTCATTGAATCTTGTTCAAATTGCATTGTTTTAATAATTTGGATAACAATTTCCATTTGAATGATGGAAACATGCCAAGATGTTGGTGTCAAGAAATGTACCTCATAAATATTTTCAAATGGATTCATCCCTACTTATTGAGGAATGAGGATTTTTATTTTATGCAAATTCAACTAGGTGAAGGTATTCTTCCCATGAATTTATCCTTTGGCCCACATAGATTTTTAATATATCCTCCAAGGTTTGGTTAGTTATATTTTTTTGGACATTAGTTTATAGATGATAGCCTATGCCAAGCCACAGTTTTGTTCCCAAAGTCTTGAATAACACAATCCAAAATGTATTGAAAAATTTTGGATCCTTATTTGAAATAATTTCTCAAGGTAGCCCATGCAACCTATTGATTTTTTAAATCAAAATTAGGGAAATTGTTCTTACAATAACAATTGATTTGATAAGGGATGAAGTGTGTTTGTTTTGTTAAGTAATCCACCACTACAAATATGACATGATGAGCCCAATATTTGGTCCACAATGAAATTCATATTAATGGATTTCCACTTGGCTTTAGGGACTTCCAAAAGTTGAAGTAGTTTCAAGGTTTTGATTTTTTCTACCTTGGTTACTTGATGTTATAACATCTTTCAATGTTTTCATGAATGTTTTTTTCATCCCAAGCTAGATTTCTCTTTTTATACTTGTTAGGTATGCCTTTTGGAATCTTAGATGGCCAACAATAGGTATGTTGTGGTAATCATATAGGATCCTCCATCTATAATTTGATATGGTGGAATACATAATCAATTGAAATTGTAATACAATAATTCATCTTTTAAAACATAAGTTAGATAATTACCCAACTCTTCTCCAACTCTTCACATCATGTGACAAAACATTAAAAGGTGCATAGAAAATGGATCTTCTTTATATTTTCCTTCACATCACCAATTAGACCATTGATTTGGCATTTTCCCATTTTCTTCTAGATAAAAAATTAGTAACAACATTTTCTTTTCCTTTTACCTAATGTATTTCAAATAAAATTTGTTGTAAAAATTCCACCCATTTGCATTCTCTTCCACTCAAGATGGGTTTGCTGGTTAGGAATTTCAAATTTTCATGATTCGTTTCAATTTGGGAATTCCTACTTAGGAAGTAGTATGCCATATTTAAAGCATGCACAATCATTAACAAATTTTTTTCATGGGTGGGATAGTTTTGTTCTATTAGATTCATTTTTTTTTCATAGGCCACAACTTGACCTCTCTGCATAAAAACAATTCAAATGGCCATATCACTAGCATTTATGCAAAGAACCATTTTTTCATTTTGTAGTCCATCAATTTTTAAATGAGGGTTTGGGCGAGGGGCTTTTTAGCCTAAAATTAAAACTTGCATCACATTTAAACATTCACAAAAATAAAAATTTCCCCTTTAAGTAATTAAGTCAATTCTAATGTCAACCTATAAATTCAAAAGATGTCTTGTATCAATAAAGGTATCATGGACTACCATGTGGAGTGATAATGATATCACAAGAATATTATAATGAAGCTATACTCCTTTGGTCATTTTTTGATATTAGGACCAATACCAATTTATATACAATATTCACCACTAAGGTTTAACATTAGATAATTTTAAGGTGGTGGTTGAAAAAAAAAAATGTTACAAAGGTGTCACTATTAGAATTGTGGAGAATTTGAATTCCCAACCTATGTTACATTATTCATTGCCTTGTTACTAGGCTAGCAAAGTAGTTAAATAAAATATGTGTTTTACAAGTGTATTTATTCTTGTCAAAATTCCAACATATTCAAAATGGGACCACTAACCTTCCATTAACCTTATTTCAACAAATACTATTGAACTTCAATGGTGGGTATAATACCATAGTTCCATCAATATATTCACCCAATCTTAGTTGGAACTTAAAAGCATATGTGAATTGAAATACTTAATTGATAGAGCAACTAGCTAAAGCTTCACTAATTACATTATACATGTTCATTTGGTTTGGAACTAACAATTGCAATTGCCACATTGATTTTGATTTCATAGTTTAAAAAAAGAAATATTCATTAAAAAAACAATATTCATATTGGAAGTTTCATAATTCATAATGTGAAAGGTTTTTACAACATGAAGCTATCACATTCATTGTAAATGTCAAGTGAACATTTACGATGAGTTGTTATAATTAGTGTTATGTGGTTTTCTCTTCCAAAAAAAAAATAATGAATAATTAATGGGCACATGCACCTTTAACCATTATAATCCTAACCAATAGTTTTGAAAAATCATAGAACTAATATTGAACATTTAATTGAGTTTTCAAAAATCAAAAAAACTATTTAGATTGTCAATTATTTTGTTAATTATTTTGTGAATATCATTCATGGAAATACGAAAAAAAACTTGGAATCAAAGGCTTCCTAATTCTAACATTTGTTTTTGAAATAATAGGTTAAATTTGGGTCTAGGTGTTTGTTTTTTCAAATTTCAAGGATCCATTTGGGTTTAAGGGATTTGGTAGTTAACAAGTTTTGGAAGATGGTTTGAATGTTTGGTTTTTTGATATAAAATTGATTGAGTAGATGCCAGTTTTTAAAGATTCCATGATCAATTATTTTAAAACTACACAATGCACTACATAATTTCAAGAACCTAAAGTCTCACCATAACCACTCTCAATGTTTTTCTTTCAATGGATTCATAAATCACAACTAATATTGAAAAGACAAAACCACAAACCCTTAAATGCTTGTTTAATTTCCAAATTAAACTTTGAAAACATGCATTTGAATTTAGAACTTTCTCTTGTAGTGAACTCACACGTATAAAAAAACTACAAATGCCTATAGATGCACACACTTCAAATGTCAAAAATGTCAAGAAGATAGGCATGTAATAAATATTATATTGCTTCAAATGTCAAGGTGGGGACTATAAATGCTTTTAATAAGTTGTACATTGTACTTCTTTCAAAAATGAACATTACAAAGATTTGGGAATTTTTCACATTCAACTTCATTTAAAAACTCAACATCAACATAGAGGGCTAATGATTAACTCTTGCATTATTGTGAGTCTATAAAAATGTCCTAGTGCACCTTTCTACAAAATAATATATTAAGAGGTTTCAAAGCCTTTTGTTTTCACTTTTGTCAATTCTAAACCAGGATGTAATTATCATCTATTATATTGCAAACTTCTTTGATTTCAAAATTTTTATTAATTTTTGTTTCAATTGTGTATTTGATATAAAAGGCCCATATGGGCAAATTGATGATGTGAGGTTTCCAAGCCTTCCCTTGCTTCTTTAAAATTTTCAAATGCACCTCTTGCACAATAGCTTCATATTTGCCATGAGAACATCATTAAAAAGGTGTTCTTGTTTTGCACTTTGACATTCATGATGTTATTGTTATTACCATATCTTGCCAAGCCCACATGGACATTATAAAAATCAAAAGTCATTAATGTTTGATTCATGTGGCATGTTAATATTAACATTTGGAGTTGAAAACCTCACGAAAATCATAGTAAGAAGTTGTGAGAAATAAAAAAAATGTCAGAAAATGACAAGGGGTTCATTAGAGTGGAGAGAAGCAAGCAAGTGGTGCCAACAAACAAGAAGATGAGAGACGAAATAAGTGAAAGGAAACTAGTCCAAGTGGAGAATGACAATTTTAGAAGTTGCCTTGCAACTAGTCAAATTGGGAATTAGCAACAACGAAAGCCAAGCCCCAAGAACAAGTCAACACGAAAAGAAACTTGTGACAATTGCATACAACATTTTCAGATTGGTGACATGAAGGAAAATACATATGAATGAAACCATCCAAAACTTGTATAGTGAGTTTCAAAAGAGGGAGACACAAAAAAATTTGTAGTTTGAAAATCTTAAAACTCTCTCCTTCATCTACGTCAAAAACTCATTTGAACATGCCATTCTTTGATAAAGGGGAAATTATTGGTGTAGAAAATCATCCCTTAAAGCATGATGTTCCAAAGCCACATTCAAAAGGAGATCCAAAGGGAGAAAAAGGTGCATTTTGTCAATTGTTGATTCCTACTTTCTCCATCCCATTCAAACGAAAGCTCAAAAAACCCTAAACTCTAGTACAAAAATTGTCTATCTTCAAAAATATACAAGCTCAAATTTTGACAAATAATCTTGACCAATTTTTGGTGTTGGTTGTTTGATTCCTACTTTCTCCATCCCATTCAATCAAAAGCTCCAAAAACCCTAAACTCAAGTACAAAAATTAGCTATTCTCAAAAATATACAAACTCGATTTTTCACAAATAACCTTAGCCAAGTTATGGTGTCAAGGCAAAAATGAGCTTGGGTACCAATATATATATATGTATATATATATTTGTCGAGGTCAAATCAAAGGCCGAGTACCACAAATCCAAGATTTGGTGGGTGGAGCAAGGGTTAGGGTCTTTTGCAAGTTCACCTTTGGCTATTATATGTGTATATAACTGGTCAAAGAACCGGTGGGGGTTTAGGGTTTGGCCAGAGTCAAAGAACCGCCCAACACTGGTTATAACTTATAACCCAATGACACTCATGGTTTACCCCAGTTAGATTTACTGTTTGACACTTTTGGGGATTTAATCGGCCATTCTGGGGACTTAATAAGCCACCTTTGTGGACTATCTTTTAGGGTTCAGTTGCCTGTTCATTTCGATGCGTGCTTGCTTTCTCTCGGGAAATGTGCATGAGCTCCTGAAATTTCTCTTTCAAGCGCTTGAGGAATGCAATTCCTCTGTGTTTTCCAGCTTGTTTGCATTGCTGATCTAATGATAGTTTAAGTCGCGATCTTGTTCTTTACAGTTTTTTTTTTCTGCTGCAGTTTGGTTTCTGTTTGCAGCTACGGAATGTGCAAGTAAGGAAAGGAAGGGAAAGGGAGAGAACATATGGGTCGAGTGCAGTTGATGCACAGGTTTGCCTTATATGTGCGATGCTCGTATCTTCACCCTAGTTCGTCTCGATTCTTGCCTGAAGTAAGTATTTTTTCCAATCTCTTTCTGCCTCGGAATGTTTCTGCTCCTGAATATGCGCTTGTGAAGAAGGGTGTTGTAGTCTCTTGTTTCATTAGGGTTTAGGGTTTCAGGGGGGTAATTTTTTGCACAGAAGGTGTGACTTTTTGTCGGATTTAGCCTTCTTGTTCTTATAGCGTTGATCTTGGTGTTGTAGCTTTCTTGGGAAGATCCGTTTGAATTTCTCAAGATCGTAAGAGTGGAAACTTGAAGCTCTCTCTTTTGGTCGTGTTGGTCTTTGTTGATGTTCGAGAGTCAATATTGTATGCAGTTTAGGGAGCGATACAGCAATAGGACAATAGGATGTAATGTGCAACTATGCTTTTGTTATATAATTCAGTTCTCTAGTGAGATTCAGAATTCAGGGTTCAGGGTTTTATCCACTACTGTCATTTTGAGGTAGTCCTATCATTCACTGAGTTATGGATCTCACCATCCACAAGTGTTCTGTATACTTGTAGCAATTACTATTTGAATCACAATCCTGTTGGCAGTTGATCTTGGCAGTATGATCATGATCTCCTTTTATGTTCTGCATAACTCTTTCTTTCAATTCAACAAATACCAATGCAACTCCAGAGACTCAATGTTCACATGTATATTTGCTTCTCTGCATGATGGAATCTTTGATATCAGTTTGCAGGGCAGGAAGGAAGTACACGATGGATGGGAGGATTGAGGCACATTCGGCAACATACCAAACATGATGTCATTCTTACTGCAGTAAGTTTTTTAAGCTCTTCATGGGTGGATTGGGTTGAAACCCTAGAATGTGTTGTAGAGTTGACATTGATTCCTACCTACCAAAGTATTCAAGTTTTCTTTGAACACAGTTCAACCTGTGGATCATGTATGACCTCAAATATTTTCCCAACTAAAGGTTGAGGTTCAGATTTTAGGATTTCTCTCTTCAACCACCATGGGTCAGTTAGTCTTAAGTGCAGGATTAGAGTTTCAGGTTAAAACAGTGGTAATCACATTATTATGACAAGTCATATTGCTCCAAGAAATGAGTTCTTTAGTGTTAATGACCATGGATCTTGTGTTGAAGTGCTTTTCTGGGGGACTGGTGCAGCCCATGGAGAGGCTTGGACAAGCAGGTCAGATTGTGAAAGTGGCACCTGGTTATGCACGTAATCGACTGATTCCTGAAATGCTTGCACTTCCTGCCATTGAAAAGTTTGTCCTCCTGGTCCAAAATCAGCTCAAGGTTCTCATAACATTTTCCCTATTCACATTTTTTGGGCATCAGGGAGCCTCTGTAAAGCTTGGTATCTATCAACTTGTCTCATCCAGCAACAGTTGTTGATGTCAAGTGGCTGTTTCTGTTTTATATGTTCCTGATATTTCCTCATTGTGCTTATATTTTGTGGTAACATTCAATGAAGGAATTGCAGTTTTTTGAGTTGATTTTGCTTGCTAATTTAAGTGTTTTGCCATTCAGCAAGTAGGTGCCCAAGTAGGTGGTCCAGAGGTCGAGGAAAAGGTTCACATTAAAGAAGTCACAGAGGAGGACAAATTGAAGGATATTGATGCTGTTCTTGGCCGGCTGGCGAAAGGCCGTGTGGTAAAAGTCACTTCCACAGCCCTTAGCATTACTGCAAATGCCACCTGGGGCACTTGAAAAGTTGAGGTGCATGAGATCTTTATACCAAAGTGATAGGTCATGCCTTACAGGGAGAAGGCTGCATATGTGTCAACCACAACATATGACGGTGGTTCATGATCCTTGCAGGTGCTGAAACGGGATGTAGGCATGAAGACTACCCTCATGAAGCTTGTCACCAAGTCTGATATAGTCTCTGAGGTGCGATGAACTGACATGATCACCTGACTTTCATGCACATGGCACTTAGTGATGTATCTGTGCTGCATGGAATTGAGTGAGTGCATTATAACTTCCCATTTCTAGCAACAGTGTTGGCAATACTGTCTCTGTTTTTGCACCAATTCTATCACACAGAGTATGTATTTTGAGGTGGGGGGGATAACTGGGTGTTAAACATCCACTGTAGTACTGGGTACTGTCATGTAGTGTCATGGCTTTGTGCTGAATTGCCCAGCTCTGTAGTACTGGGTTGTTTCATGCTCTCCATGGTGCTTTTTGACTCTTAAGTTTTCAGTCATAAAGGTTGTAACCTCAAAGAGTACATCAAATTCTAAAACAGAAGATGGGCAACCCTTGGAAAGAAAAGTTAGTGTTAAGGATATCAAAGTTACACTTTTGCATTTCACAGTACTGTTGTAATTTCTCTGTTTAATTGCTCATACTTGGAACTCTTGTTATGGCTGTTGGAAAGCAAAGTTGTTTAACAGGTAAGGTAGGGTGGGTTGTCATGCTGCTCATTTGGTGACAGTGTATAACCTACTACTGCTGAACTGTGTTTAGGTGAGAAAACAATTGGGAGTGGATTTGCAGGAAGGAAACATACAGCTTGATGCTGCCTTCTCGACAGTTGGTGACTTTGAAGTTCCTATACTTTTACCAGCAGGATTGAAGTTTAAGTTACCAGGAGACAAGAAAAGATTGCTTCTTAAGGTTCGCATTCGAAGAAAATAAATGTGGAAGTTTTGAGATGTTTGACATGGTTATAGTTCAGTTAGTGGTCTTCATTCTTTGATGTTTGCTGTATTCTGCAGTGAGATGCTGATTCAAGACTGATATCATAGAATTGGTTACTTTTATTTGGGATTGGGAGTGCCAGGGATGGCAGAATTGGGTCCCATGAGTGTATGTCTGGTAGATATTTGCAAGTCAGAGCCTTAAAAAAAAGATAATGGTGCTGTTAGATGATGCACTACCATGAAGATGACAATATGGTTTTTTGGATATCCTTGCTAGGGAGAGGTGTTGTCAGCTAGCAAGCTGATGGTTGTAACTGACAACAACTGTTTACCATTTTTTCACCAATCAGCACTGAAGATTAAGGAGACAATGGTGTTACGCAGTTAGATAACTGTTGTCACTACGAGAATCTAGCATATTGCAAGGTATATGAAATTGTAGTGTTGGGTTGCGAAAGTCTATTTCTTTCATACGAGCTTTATGAATCAACATCAAATGTCCCATGATTTTACAAGATAAAAGCATACTAATGTGTTTGGGGCTAGGTTTAATCCAAATCAGAAACTATGACCATGATCCAGACCTTGATGTTTAAGGGGTGGTTGGTAAGCAACTAGTAGTTTTGAATCTTAAATTACAACTATACAAACTGATTTGGCTGAAGTTGGATGAGGGAAGAAACACATTTTGATGCTTACCTTTGAATTCTCTTCCTGATTTCCATTCACAAAAACCTGCTGATGCTAACTTGCCTTTGCAGGTGGTTCAAAAGTTGATCAACTGTACCACCCAAAACAGCCAAAACATAAGTACTGAGACATCTAAAAAAATCAGCTAGTTCACATAATTGTAGCACTCCTAGGCTGCTGAGCCTCTTGAAGCATAGAATTTCTTGGCTACTCATGAAACAACAATAGTGAAATCTTCTACCAATCGTATTATCCCAAAATTTTGGCAAAATCCAGGTCAAGATGTGATGTTGGTCTTTCCCTCATGGGTGCATAGTGGTTGAGGTGTGGAACGAACATATTGATATGCTCCCACACTGTCATTGACTTGTTCAACACAAACTTCTGCTCCTGCACAGCCACCTCTTCTACATACTTGCAGAGTGGGCCTTATAGCATTGTCTCTGTAACAGCAGCTGCCTGTTGTCAATTCCTACCTCACACTGGTGCTCTTGGAGATCAGTTGACCTGTGTGATTAAGAGCAGCCACCTCATCTCCAAAAGTGGAGGATTGGTAGCACTTGTGGATTCCCACTGGTGCACCTTACATGATTCCAAACTTGGTGCAACTCTTATAAACCCTCAAGGCCTACAGCAATCACAGAGCCTTCAGAAGAGTGACTCTGCAATCAAACCAATATGAGTGGACCATTCGCAGAGAGTAGCATCCAGAAGCAAGTTTACAATTGATAGTCCAGTGCCATGAGGTCAGCTGTGAAAGGAGAACTGTAGGTTTCAATTCATGCTATCATCTGCAGAAAAATGGCCAAAAGTAGAGAACTCCAAAGAGGAAGAAATTTTGAGACAATACACAAGAGGACGATTGAGTCAAGACATTTCCTGTTGCTTTGAACTTTAGTGATTTGCACATCCATTGATCCCTTGCTTTCTTTTAAATCCTTACTTCTATTTTCTGCATGCAATGATTGCAGACCTTCCTGGCTGCCTACTTTGATTTCTATACACAGTTCAGACCTTGCTTTTTCATGCCCAACTTGTTGCTCAGTGCTTTCTCACAAGCTGGGGCCTACAATTTCAGTTGCCATTGGTGGTCCCTTTCTTCTTCAACATAAGACAAGCCATTTCAGTCTTCTTGTGCAGAATTTGCAACAAATAGACTGGGTTGTCACAGCTTGTGCTTGGCACTAGCCTCAAAAGGACATCCTCAGTATCTACATGTGGAGGTAACAAAAGCAATTGTAGTGCAAATCTTTGTGGTGGAAAGCTTGGGTGCTTCTTGTAGCACATCACATGGATTATCAGCTATGTTCTCAAGTCCCTTCAAGAGTGCAGAAACCCTACAAGAAATTGGACAACAAGCAAGAAATTTCCTGAGCACTTCAGAAGAAAATCTCAGTTTGCAGTGTGAAGCTTCCTAGCACAAGGTGTTCAAGCTACAGAATACTTACCAGACTTAACAGCTGCTCCAAGATACCAGCACGGCTGCAGTCATACTCTTGCCTGCAGCTTGTCCCCAAAGAATAGCTACCATATTTCTGTTACATGCTTTAAACCTTATTGAGCATCTGTTGTGCAGGATTTTGAAACCCATGATGTGCATGACATCTATGTGCATACAATTGGCTATGAATCCAGCATCCCTTTGAGAAGTTTAGAGCTTGTGTACAGCTATGTACGTATCTCATAGATACTCAATATTTCTCTTAGTGTCTCAATGGACCACTCAACAATGACAAAGGAAGTCAAGAAAAATCTACAAAACTCTCTCCCTTCTGGCAAAATCCTAAATGACTATACAATGGTAATGTCAACAAATCCAAGAGATCCTGATGTAACTATCAAGCCAATTTGATGTTAAAACTGCAGCCAGCTTCAAACCTTGGCTAGAAAGAATAAACCTGTCAATGTACAATTGTGGTATAAGAAATCTGAATGGTGCAAGCAATGAATTAAATTTAGGCAGGTCTACTAAAGAGCTACCAACCTCACTGCAATGCTCATCAGAGCTTGCAATTTCATTTTGAGGTATTACCACACCTAGCACTAATTGGTGGATAGCACCCATTACAGCCATCCAAGCTACCTCAGCAGACAACGTTGTTAACATCATGGCAAAAATAGATTTGTTTGGTGTGCCACACACACAAACAGTGCAGCATTTCCAGCAATTACATCACATTGATTCATGTAACCAACTTCTACTCATCCCCTTCATCATGATCTGTTCAGTCACAAACATATGAGAGAAGCTGTTGAAAGTTTGCACTTATCCACCCCTCTTGGGATTACGCACTGACAAAGATGGATGGTGAGCCTTATCATCATCACCCCTAATACCCATACCCCTGTGCGCCATACTTCCAGCATTGATGAACTGTGTGGGTGAATGTGCTGAAAGCACACGTAATTCCCTATCATGCTTGATTTCAAGAACTTGAGGTTCTCCATCTCCGCAACCCTTTGACAATCCAACATCAACCCTAATTACAGCATCATTGCAAATGCTATTTATGCCCATTGGGAACTGGATTGTATGGCCAACCACCATCCGCTGTACCCCTGGGATGGAAGCAATGGACTGATGTAGAAGCTCACAATCACACTGACTTTCTTTCACATCGGAATACTTGCGCAGCCACACGACAGCATCAGCCCCATGCAGATATGAAGGAGCCCTCCATCCATTTCCTCCCAACATCCAGTCTCTCACCTGGGATTGACACAGGAGAATCAGAGGATCAGTTGTACACTCTTCTGTTGCCTTACCACCCTCAAATGGTATTCATCTTACTATGGCCCACAAGGCAAGCACAATCTTATGATTACAGTGTCTCTGTCTGTATCTCTCTCCATGGCTTTGGCTCAATAAAAGGTTGCAGTGAAGTCAAATTGATCATTCAGGTTTTGTTGTTCCATCTAAGTGTCTGGATCTATAATTTCTTCATAAATACTGAGAACTTCTCCATATTTATGATAGAAGTCAACCTGAAAAGAATTGATAGACAACCCAATAAGAAGGTTAAAGAGATCTCAGATATGGCAACATATCAGCAGAACTGGAAATAAATAACCAACCCTAAAAGATCATAGAAAACAAAAGCAAAAATAAAACTGAGAATTGGTTTGAACAAGAGTGATAGACACACACATGTTCATTGTTCAGAGACCTTCTTCAACGACAACACGTATGATAGTACCAGCTACCATAACATCCCCCCTTGACTTATTAAGCTCTTAGTAGCTCATGGTGCAGGTCAACATCATACATTGACCAAAGTACTAAGTTTCTGTCACAAGACCAACTCCACTAAAGGTAGACTCAGCCATGATGCTGGCTAGCTCCACAAAACCTAAAAGAGAAGGAGAAGACCTGCGAATCAATGAAGAAAGCAGAACACAGAAAACCAAGCAAGAAAATTAGAAGAAAAAAGAGAGAAACAAGATGGAGAAACTTTAAGAGCATGATGATCTCTTCAGGACAAAAGAGGGCACTCATCAATTAGGATTTAAAAGAATATTGTACTGTGTGAGAAACTGAAGAACTCTATAAATTGAAACCTGAAGTATCTATCATGTGGGAGTTGGATGTGAGAAATCACCTCCAGATTGATGCGGTCAAGCCCATGATCCACATGAGCAGGTAGGAGTCCCCCATGCACAAACACTGAACTCCCTACCACCAAAACAGTTGGATGACTTGCCAAAAAGCGTGATGAGATTGGCCCTCCAGGTCTCAATGCAGCCATTCTTGCTCTCAAACCTTCCGGGTAGCTTGCTGGAATGCTGTGAAACAAGTTAGGCTGTTTCCCAAGACCTCCACACCTGTCTTTCAGCAGATTTCCGAGGTTGAACCAGTGGGCCCAGGTGCGGAACTCATGCATCCCGGCGAGTGTTACATACCGGAAATCACCTTCCATGTTTATGATTTCATGGTTTCCATTCATAATATGGACATTGCCACCACTGCGTTGTGCTTCCAGCCTCAGCTTCTCAAGCAAGTAGATCACTTTCAATTCCTCCCCTCCTCTGTCTAGCAAGTCACCAACCTGCACACAACAAAAAGTCGGTCAGTGTTCCCTTCAAAACGCAAGCAAGAATAAGAAGGGCCACAAAAGACTTTTCTCTGTGGCAGACTACTGTCAACATATAGACCACCTTGATTGGGAAGAAGAAAATAATTGCTGTCCAGTGGAGCTTGGTTACAAGTTTAGTCTTTGCCATTGTGCATGCATGAAGGAATTTGCTTCAAAGCAGTGATCAGCATTGTTGCAGCAAGCTAGGGTTTTTCTTGGCTGAACTTTTGTGTCTGTAAAGTATGAGATCATGATTTCTGTTGTTTCCAGAACAACTGCACTGCTTCTTTCATAAATAGTGGAGAGAAGAAATGCAGTGACTGAGCTTTCAGCCTCACCACAATGTGAGGCTTTGCTGCAGCATCAAAGCCAGGAGGAAAAACAAAAAACAAAAAAGAAAGCTCCAGAGATCCATGGATGGAGCACACATACCTGAACCACCACAGTTTTGCCTCCAATCCAGTGATCATTCTCGTCAATGACTTGAGCAACTCCTAGAGCTGCTCTTGTCTTTGATAGATCACCGTGAAGGTCTCCTATGGCAATCAATCGCTCAGGCGCAGGTAGCCATGTAGTTAACATTCCTCTCTCCTTGTTCTTCTTGTTCTGCTGCTGCAGTTGCTTCCCTTGACTGCCATGGACCTCATCCACTCTTGTAAACCTCCGAGAGGCTTGTTGGTTCAAGGAAGAGGCGGCAGGCGACCCGAGAATCTGACCTCCTACTACGAAATCCACAAACGAGTCCACAAAAGCTGAAACTAGGGTTGGCACTTTGCTGCAGAGGACTGGATCTTGTGCAGCAGCAGCTCCAGGTTTTGTCTCCTTTACCATGCCTGGCATGGCCTTGGCCTTGGCCGCCTCCTCTTGTGGATTTCCTGGTCCCTCCTCCCTCCTTGAAAAACAAACTCTGATGGAGTTGGATTGGTATAGAAACAGACAAGACGCCACTGACTGCAAGCGTGAAATCTTCGAATGCTGAAAAAGAACATCACGAAGCAAGTGACTACTGCAACAAAGAAGAAGAAGAAGCTCTCCAAGTGCACCACTCACTCACTCACTGACTGACTGCAGGAAATGAACAAAAATGCGACATTAGGGTTAGGCGCTCTTGAAGAATGAATGCCAGACCTTTGCAAAAACTTTCACAAAACTTCTCACAAATCTTCTGGTACATGTATGTCCAGTTCTAGATTGCCTAGTTTGCTAATTTCTTCAGCAATTAGTTTCTTCTGAGAATGAAGCAGGCAGGCAGGCAGGCAGGCGGATGAGGGAGGTTCTTCAGCAAAGGTTTCTTCAGCAAATGATCAAGTGCAAGTTCTTCATTCAGTCAATCAATCATTCGATCAATTTATGATTCTTCCTCAACAACCATAGAGGTAGCATTTTTGTTTATGACTTAGCTATTATTCTGTTGAGTTGTGTTGTTGAATTGTTGTGTTGTTGCTTCCAAATTGAGAAAATGGGTGATGAAGGATAAGAAGTTTTGAGATGTAGCAAAAACTCTCATGAAAACACAATCAACAATTGGCAACTTCTTGTTGTTGTTCTTGTGTCACTGAGAAGAGAACTAAACAAATAACAATCTCATAATGAAAGAAAAAGCACCAATCCAGAAGGGAAATGAAGGAACACAAAGAGAGGAGCAATATCCAAAGCCAAGAAAAGTGAAAGGGAGGAAAAAGGCACCCGCCCAAATCCAAAACCCAAGCCTCCGTCCTAAACCCTTCACTACTCGCATGAAACAAATTAGACAAAAGAGAGGGGAGGGAATCCTAAAAGAGCATCGGTCTTAGAAGAGGCCTGCCTCATTGCTGACAATGGCCTATCTCAAGATGGATGAATCTTGGGTTCTTTGATCGAAAAAATGTTAGAGGAAGGTTTTTGGTGCCTTTAGCTGACCACACCATATTTGCACATTGGTGTTGGAAATTGTTCACTTGCTGGTGTAAGTAGACAAATATCTCCATAGCAAAATACAATAACATATCCCCCTTGGTGTTGATCCTAGTAAAACATATCCTTTGCCCTAGGTTGTAATTGTCATGACAACTCACCTACAAACCGTAGCTCTTGAATCTAGATTTACTTGAGTGTGATCAACAATGACAACATTAGCTAGATAACTCAATGACATTATGAGGATTGAAGTGAAAGTGAAAAGCATTGAGAAAACATGTGTATGTTCACAAAAACGTGAAGTCTAGATTGGTTTTTCATAGTGTATTTTAAGGTCTTTTACTTGCTTGAATCTCACATTGTACCTTCCAAATTTCAGAAGGTACAAGATAGTTTGCCACTTGGCCTTCCAAAATCCAAAAGGTACGTTTTTCAAATTTGAAAGGTAATGATTGTGAAACCTTTTTTTATATGTGAAATTCAACATTTCTATGGAAACAATCAAGGCATTTCATATAGGAAAAGGCTTTTAGTAGACCCTTTCAGATTTGAAATCCCTTTGAGATCAATAGGTCAAAGAGGTAAACATTAAACATTGGCAACTAATTAAATGTTGCATTGAGTTTGACGTATTTACAATACAATGCCCAACATGAAAAAAAAATCAATTAAAAAAATTTTATTCGCACAATGATTAATGTTATAAATATATTTTTAATACAATAGTTTTAAAGAAAAAAAATGTGATGTAGTGGTTAAAATCTTTCCTCAACCCAAAGGTTCATGGTTCAATCCTTTTCCCAATTATTTTTGCCAACAAACAAATGGATGAAAAAATATATAAAACATTTAAATAAATTTTAAAAGTTAGTTGCCATTAGGAAGCAACTTTTTTAGGGAAAAGAAGTCCCAAACAAGTTATTATAAAGAACTAGTGGGTACCCGTGACCTTCGAGCATTGTGAAGTCCCCCGGTTTTTTAAAACTTGGTTCATGTTTTAGTTTTTTTTAGAAACTTTTATCTTTTTTTTAAAAATGTGTTTTCTGTTTTTATTATTATTTTGTATAATAAAAATAAAGTGTTTCTTTTTCATTTTTATATTTTTGTTTATTTGGATGCAAGTTTGAAGTTTGGAGAAAGAAGATACACCTCATTTTTTTTCAAGTAGGGTTTTTCTTCATTACTAGTGGTATTCGTGACCTTCGGACACCCGTGGTTACGCCACTCCAACCACCTCGAACGCGCAGTTGTCTCGACCGACGTTGTGCAGGTATCAGAACCAGCCATGTGTAACCTTAAGTTATCAGTCCGGATATTTACTCCCTTACCCGATGTGAGAAAACCCAAAACCCCGGTTCTGATATTTTGAACCTTGGTTCCTTGAACAATCAATTTCATTCTTGATTAACATGTGTTTTGATGTATCTTGATAAGTTTTGTTTCATGCCATTTGGATTCATGTTCACTTTGTAAATATCAGATATGGGATTTTATTTTTATTTTTTCCCTCCACTTCAATTAGCCATGGGATGTGAACTCATGGCACCCAACTAAACTAGAATGTAGGTTGTTCCATCAAGTTGTCATCTGAATAATGCAGATTAGCATATTGAACTATGCTAAGAAATAGGTCAATGATGCACATAATATGTGATATTACAACCAAAAAGTCTCTATCCTTTATGAAAAGAAAACTCCAATTTTTGTCACATGCCATGGATTGATAATGGATGATTTATTGTTTTTAATCTTTAGTCCATCAAATTACATGCATAATTTATGTTTACTCAAAACATCCTGAACATAACTTTGGCTAATTTGATGTCTTCACACCCCCTTCAATTGGTTTTTGAAAAGTTCTTTTGATTTTGAAATATATTGGTTCTGTAATTTGGTCCGATGCCAAATCAAAAACTTGTCTCCAACTTAACATGTAATTGTGTACATCTCAAGCCTTTCATAATTAACCTTGACTTTCTATATCTAGTTCAAACTACAATATTAATGTTGAAATATATTCAAACTTATGTAATTTGTAGATGTATGTAAAGTTGTAAATGACAACATAACCTTTTTATGACAAAAGTTCGAAATTCAAGTTGTGGGTTAAGAATCCTATTATGGTGATCATGAATGAAAAGGTGCAATGACCAAAGCAATTACAAGCCTGTCTTATTTTACTTTCACCCTTGGCTTTAAGGCTATCAATAAGTGTTATTTGACATTATTTTTTCATGTGGCAAACATTTGAATTTGTCACAAAGGAAGAAAACAAATTGGATTGGTGAAAAATGACCTAAATATTGATTGTAAGCTTGTAATTGATAGGTATGCTAATTGATACACATAGGCATATCAATTGTCCACAAAGTTGTCTTTGATGCCAAAGTCTAAATAAAAAATTTGAAACATATATTTTGAGCAATGCCCCTAGGGCTGGCACAAGTGAACTGCTATATATTGGGGGCAAAAAGGCAATTGTATCTATAGTACATTTAATATAGGACATTTTGTATTGAAATCTGATTTAAACTCCCATGCTTTTGTGAAATAGAATTATTTTGAGTTGTGCATTTTTGTTGTGAATGCAAATGAAGCTACATTTTGTCATTACAACTTCTTCTTTGGCATTCTAAGAAAACTAGATAAGCCCTTAAAAAGGAGCTGTACTCTCAAGTCTCTATGGTGACGACTAAAAGCTTCTATCTTCTGAAACTTTCAATTATATTCCCCTCAATAACTCAAAGTTTTTTGAGATACAATAACATTTTTGCCACAAACAAGACTTAAATAATTTGTGTGACAAACAAAAAGCATAAGCAGTTCCAACCTTATTACAACTTTGATTCCCTTGCAATGGGAGTAAATCACCACTCAAACCAAGTTATGCTTATTACATGTTGCCAATAACAATTTTTGTTCTTGAAGTTTCATATCCTTGTTTTTTTTTCAAATTGGGCATTAATATTTTATCAAGGCATGTTTGGCATCTGATGTAGGCATTTCAACATGTGTGCTGCAAAGAGAAAGGTATTCATTTGCAAAGCAAGAAATTTCCATTAAGAAAAGAAAATTACATCATTTTAAAGGCATAAAACAAGTTTCAATATATGAAGTGATAATAATCTGCAAGTGATCCCTAGGTAAGGTGGGGGGAGCTATCCCAAGACTTGTTCTTTTCTATTACTTGGTAGGTTGTTGCATGATGGATGGGGAACCCACTCACACAAAAGGAACTATAACAACACTATTGACAATGTTTTTGTGATACGAGCTTCAGATTTTAGGGCTGATCACTATGTTGGAAGGCACAATTCGCTTTTCATGTCCAAGCAATTGATTCAATGTCTTCCGTGCAATTGAAAGCCATTTTCGTGTCTTCTCACTATTTACAGTTTGTGGTGCTTCTGGAAACTTTGAACCCACAAAATCTTTTCTTCCTCCTGATGGGGCAATTTGCTCCACAGTAG
>Ga0209611_10002670_pt1 | contig 31340 bp, 16 predicted proteins | sample S1TSphgellanicum_3_FD_187693 | JGI IMG/M metagenome (GOLD analysis project Ga0209611, IMG submission 187693) | Host-associated microbial communities from peat moss isolated from Minnesota, USA - S1T2_Fc - Sphagnum magellanicum MG (SPAdes) (version 2) | ecosystem: Host-associated > Plants > Peat... | reverse complement strand
GAGACTTTCTAGCTCTAGACCTCTTTCAACTTTCTCACCAAACAACCTAAGCTCTGATACCATGTTAACAAATAGGAGATCTACTCAAGTGCAAACATAAATCTTTATTGAAAGGAAACTACAACAGAATGCTCACAACACAAAGCACATCATCAAGAACTCTCCAAGGTTCTTGTCACATGAAATACACAAACTTGTGTAATGAAGAAAATAGAAGCAAACCATCAACACCAAGGTATTTAACTACAAGACCAAACCACAAATAACCAAACTAAAATAAGTAACGAATTCAACCTTGTAAAAGTAACCTAGTTACTTTCCTACTCTAGTAACTAAAGAAACCTAACTAGTTAAGCTTGAATTCTCAACAATTGTGGTTAACTCCAACAAAAATTAGCTTTGAAGGTGAAGCCCTCCTTTAAAAATAGATACTAACTCCACCTCCAACATGTGATCTCCTGCATTTATAAACAAAAATTTAGCTATGCAACTAAGTCTTGATTTAATTGAATTATTGCCAAAGTATAGATTAAAAACTAAAGAAAATCCATAGTCTTGAATAATTCTCAATCAAGGCCCTTGAGTGCTCATAGGTAGAAACCTACAACAAGGACTTATGATACAATGATCTACAAAATGTAATGCTACATTAAATAAAGAAAGAGACATAGTTGATAACATATTTTTCATCTCAAAACTATGAGTTCCTAAACATTGATAAAAAACAAACATGGCATGAATTAGACAACACTTTTTCAACCTTGGATTTTATTTTATCACCTCCAAGCTAACCACTTGTTTGTAGTTTAGATGACATACTCAATGCCTCTTAGCAACAAAACGAAACAATTTTGCACATTCAACCATAATAATTGTATAGTTACAAGGGAGGTGTTGAGTCATGGAATGCAAATGAGTAGTTAGGTCAATGTTACATTAACCAATAAGCAATTAAAGCAAGTTTAGTAAATTAATTCAACATTCATACGCACCAACACCTTGAACATGTCAAAACTTCATTGCCCTACATGATTTTGACCAAAAACAAAAATGTTATTCAAAACAAAAATCAAGTTACATGTTATAACATGGGCACTTACACTAGATCAAATTTCAAAATAATGTGCTACCAATAGTAGGTTGGGTTCCCCATTAGAGTCATTTGAGTTGCTAGAACTTTCAAGTTCATGCACTTCCAATTGTGGTTCTTTATGTAAGTCCTCCAACAATTTTTATTTTCAAAGTTGAAGCTCAAGAAAATGAAACCTACAATGGGCCCACCTCTAACTACAATTTACCAAGTTCTTCCATGCTTTGCTAGTAAAACATAAAGTTAAAAATAATTCTTTTTAATCCTCCAATGACAAAACTCCACATATCAAGTGCCAAATAAGATCCAAAATTATATCATTTGGCAAATTTGGTGAAATATCACCCATTGCAAAATCATGGCCTTCCATTGCTGGTGCAAAACTGCATACAAAATGTATACCTTAAGCAAACCATTTAAACCCAAACCAAAGAGCAATGTGTAAGGTGACCACCAAATTAGCCCTCAAAGTTCCAAAGTTGTTATCAATGACAACATGCATGAATTACTTGAGAATTATGAACAGTAAAAATGTTCACCTTAGAGATCATTGAATATTCATCCAACACATTAGGTTTGTTGCACTGTGGTGAATCCATTGCAAGTCTATGGACTTGATACTTGTAATACACCATAACCAAAATCTCCATCAATGTACTTATCCCCCAACACAACACATGTTGTAGCTTTTTTTATATAGAAAAAATATATTGCATCAAAAGAGTTGATATATTACTACAATATATCTTTTTTGATAATATTAGTACAATATATCTATTTTTGCATAAATCTATTTTTCTACATAATTTTATTTTTTCTAGATATGCCATCCAAGTTGCTTTGTTAGCTTTTGGAAACATAGATTGCAATTCATTTTCATTTTTTTGTTTTCCATGGTCCCCCAATAGAAAACATGTTGCAGCAGATGTGAAAGTAGGAGAAATAACACAAGTTCAACTCAATTTCACATGAGTGCTAAACATTTGGATGTAAATTACATACCTTCTAAATGCTACATCTTTCCAAATTTAAGCTCATATCCATTGGCCTCCATCCTACATCAAACCAATACTAGTCTGCATTAGGCGAATAAGTGCACATTTGAAACAAATGTCCATAACCATTATTGGGTGTGATTCAAAAACAATTTCCCTACAAGTGCACAACCAATACTTCCAGTGCGATTTAAAAAGACATCTACCTACAAGTGCAGTTCTGAAACAATCCTTGCTAAGAATTCAAGGTCTAAGCATTAAAAATTAGAAACAAATAATGTAGTTCAAAAGTTAAGCTTCTTACTAATTTTAGCAATAAAACAAAAAAATTGAACCTATAGAAATGTTGATAAAGCTTGGTTAAGTTTTCGAAACAAAATAGTTATTGCCTACCTTTTTATCAACAATTGACCTATCTTTTAGTGAAGGATAGATCACACCTCATTTCACAAAAAGATTGTGACTTAAATTCACCCCTCTTCTTAGTTAAATTCATAAACTACTATTCGAAGAACTAGTGTTGTATATTAGATTTCAACCTATCATGGGAGGTTGTCAAGGTTTCATCTAACTTTGGCTGACAAATGTAGATCGGCCAACCACGATGTTGCAATTTTCTTGAAATGCACAAAGTTCATGGCACCGGCCGCAAGAAAAACTTTTAAAGTGCAAACTTGACATTGCACAATGTGAACTTGCATTAGTGGAAAGATCACAAATCCTTGTTGATAAAGGTTGTAAGAAATTCAAATGGATCACATTCTACAAGTTGTTTTGGACACTAGCCATGATTAAAACAAAATCACGAGGTTTAAATCCCTACTATTAGTTCAAGAGAAGAAAACATCTTGAGCAACAACCTTTTAGGATGTTTAGACAATTTCAAAGATTTCAAACATCAAAATTACCCCTACATTCTACATTACCTCAACATGCTAGAATTGCTTGAGATACACCAAGCTCATTACACTGCAGGAAAACAACTTGTTGTAGGTGTTAGCGCAGTTTAACGACAGTCCGCAAAATGAAACCAAGTTTTCTTTAGTGTGATGGAGGTGATGGCACAGCCTAATGACGTTGCGCAAATTGAAGCCAAGTTTTTTCAATGTGACAAGTTGATGGAGGTGGGTGATCATGACATTTGGAGGTTGAAAATAATAAAGACACAATAAATTTCTGATTTGCCAAATTTGATTTGGAGTTGATCATTTTCAATCCAATGGCTTAAAACTAAAGAAAAAATAATATACAATGTCTTTATAATATGTAATGTACATTTTAGGTTACTTTGGTCCCATAAACAAGGACTTCTATTTCAAGCTATAAGAAATATGATCAAATGAAACAAAAATGGAAAAATAAAACCATGCCCAACTATAAACTCTTTTTTTCTTTCCAACGGCACTAATTTTTGTCCTATTTAGCACATAAATTTTTTTGCTTTTACTGTTCAAAAAGTGGAAAAAAACATATTTTTGGAATAAATTTTAAACTAAAAAAAATTCTAAATTTCCCTAGATTTAATTGATGTATATCAATAACATTCACCACAAAAAAAATCATCAAAAATTTCCACCCACAACTTTACTTTTGAAATATATACATATTTTTTCATAGTCCATGAGAAGTATTATTTCATCATATATATACTTCATATGTTCAATTTCCTCAATTTTTGTTTGAATTTTTTAGTGAATTCTCTAGTTTAAGTCTAAAGGTAATCAAATACACTTAAAAAGAACAAGACAAATCCAAGATGTCATGTCCATATGACTCCAAAGTTACAAAATGTAGAAAAACTATATTTGTGACTACAATTTTTTTGGGGCGTTGTTTACTTTTACCCAGTTTCAATGTGCAATAATATTTAAAGGGGAGAAAAAAGGAAATTTCAATGTCATTCCAACACCTCATCCATTGTTGTAGCTAGGACCAAGGTGCACATGGATTTTTATTACAAATAGCAAGTCTAATATGAAAAAACTTGAAAACAAGTGCAAAAAATGGCAACATTTTTTTGAGAAGTAAATCATACATGGTAATTATGGTAGAAAGATTTGATTTAAAGGTTAGTAAATAACTTGGCAGGCAAATTGTCATTGATGAGTCATTTTGCAGCCATGCCTTTCATGGCAATATAAAAGGTCACTATTTATGAAATTATTATTGATGAAAATTTCATATCATCAGGATGCACATAGTGGTCCTGAAAATTATTTTAATTTAAGAAACCATGATTGATGAAAAAGTGAGTTTAAAAGACAAGTTTCAAATTTCATTGTGGCAAGTCGCTATTTAATTGGCTTCTAATATGATTTGATATGATTTGGGTGGGTTGGGGGTTTAGGGTTTAATTAGACCCATATTAAATTAGACTAATCTGCATTTCTGGTTTGAACATTGGTTAAATGAAAACGTAAAGAAGTTCCAGGGTGACCATGGATGTTTCATAGTAAAGATGTGTTAAATTGGTTGACATGTTTATCATGAGTATTACATGTCTTGGTTTCAACAGTGCCTTGTAGAGCATAATTTGGATGAAATATAATATTTATATGTTGATTTGTGTCAATAAATCTTGTTCAGAATTTGCCAACTATAACAATTAGTTTGAGTGCTTAATTCAAATAGTCTCTCATCTTATATTGTCCTATTTTGTATGTTTGTGAGTGGGGATTGAAAAACAATTTTACACCACATTGGATGTGATAAATATAATTATATAATAAGACTCAAATGATGGGGTTGGAGTTGTTTTGAGAGTATCCCCAACCATATGAATTGGGAAATTCAAGCTTTGCATCAATATTTCTCACTTTCATTACTACTTATTTACATATCCCAAGCCTCACCCATATTAAATTAGAAATTAAAATTACAAACAATAAAAAATCACTAATACCAAAACAAGTAGACTCGTGAGATAATCTAACCAATCAATAGCAATGGAGATTGAGCCATGGAAAACAATCAAGCAATCTAGACAATCCACAACAGGATTGAGACTTTGCTATGGCTTTTGTGCATTCTATTGCATCTTGTGCAAATGTGAAGTTTGCTATAATCCCTTGAAACCATGTTTTAACCAAACCAACAAGCTTTTAATCTTCTATATCCAAAACATGCTCTTAGAGTATGTGTGGGTGGGGACACTGTAAGCATAATGAAATGCACAGTTCAGGGTGGGTCTCTGATTAAAAAAATCTTTAAAGTTTTTCTTTAAAATATTTGACAACATTTTAAACACAAAGTGCTCTTGAAAAGAAAATTAATTTCACAATTTAAAAAAAATCAATTTATCCACAACTGGCACCAGTAATCACCTTGAAGGTCAAGGTGATTTGATTCTATGGAATGCTATAGTAAATTGTTGCCTGCAGAGCAGAAAGCACTGATGTCCAACAGATCATCTGCCCAGTGATCAAACATAGATTCCTGAAAACTGAAAGCTTCATCAATTTGTCTTAACAGCCTATCGACGTCCCTGTCAAGTTGTGTATCAAATTCTTCAAAATTGATCATGCTAATTGCAGGAAGAAGAATATTATTATCTCGGCCACTGGCATGACTAGTATTGATCATGATCTCCATGTCATGCTGTGCAGTCTCAGGAGCCCCGGACTGATCAGCTAGTTCTGACCTGCTGCAGCTAGACGAAATATCACTGGTGGCGGAGAGCGCTTGATCTGCAAAATTGTCTAGATCAGAGCTGATCATGGTGAGCTCTTCTTCTTCCGTATGCGCCGTGCAGGATCCAGCTGCAAGACGTTGTGACCAGCTGCAAGCAGAGAAATCTGTTGCCTCCTGCTGCTGCAGAAGTAGCTGGTCAAGTGTCTTTTCTTCAATTACGCCCACTTGATCTTCAGTCGAAGCTCCGCCTGGTGCTGCAGCTAAATGTGCATTTGAGGCGTCATCGGCCTTTCGATCAGACAATATTAGTAGGCCTGGTTCAAGCTGGTTCTCGACCTGATCGCCTTCGTCCCTTACTGATGAAGCGGCAGCAGCAGCAGCAGCTCTAAGTGTAGTTTTTGGCTCTTTAACTTGGCGTGCTGCTGCTTGATCGACCTTTGCAGGTGCAGTAGTATGCAGCTTGGATGAGTACTGATGATCCTGATCCTGATGATCAAGATGGTCCAGTGCTGCTTCGCGAGATTCGACTTCATCTGCATGCGCTGTTGCAGCTGTTGCATTAACTGGACGTTCTGGCACAGGCGCAGCAGACTCTGATCTATGTTTGTTCTTGGAACATGTGTGAGTACCCATATAGGTGACTCTGAAGACTGAAGGGTCCTCGTCTGTAGGTTGCACAATCTTTTTCGCACTGCAATCCTGGGAGCTGCACTTGTAGTATGCTCTGTCGACGTAGGAGTCAGACACACACACCATATAAGAAACAATATTTTATCAGCAACTTCTCGCAGTGCATACAAGTATAATTCGGTCCAGGACTCTGATCCTACAGTGCGGTACTAATATTGTGCGTGGGCTTACACCAAACAGTCAAATGTTAGCTATACTGAATACAAAACCCAAACCAGCAACCGGAATTCAAGAAGCAAGAATTAGATCACGTTGTAGCAATTGACTTGGGCTTCACGTCGTTGCTGCGCACTACCAGTGACGATCAATTGATGAAGAAAACATGAATCAATCTGACAGAAATTAAGTTCCGTTCGAATGAAAATATTGAATGACATTGTTTGCCACTTGAATTGAATTCAAAGTCTTAAGTTGAGATCAATTGAAATTTTTCATTCAGGAGCTACGTACATATTACCTGCAAAAGTATGCATTTCGGATGGCTTTGCTCCCGTATTTCTTCCATCTTTGATGCCCATCTTCTGGAATCCTAGTCTTCCTGACGACGTGATCGACTACTGGTCGCAGCCGCTGGTACAGAACTTGCACGACTTCCTCATGAGATTCCTCACCACGAGCTAATTCTCTGCGAGAGCACCGGCTGCAATGGGTTACAATTGTGGAAGACGTGATTCCGGCCACTTCAAGAATGTATAAACCGGCCACCAAAATGATCAAAATTCTCCAGATGTGCACTTTGTCCTTGTACGTGTCATGAAGTAGGACTCATCAGTTTTGGAAAGAGAGACGAGTCTCGTACCTTTCTCGTTTCACAGGAATTGGATTGCGTCTTGACGGCCGGGCATTAACCAAGTCGCTGCAGTGCCTAGTGATCTTTCCTTTAGAGTTGTGATTCTTCTCTTGACGTAAGTGGCCGCGTGCTGCACCCATTTTCATATGGTTGGAGTTGGACGAGCTTTGAGGAAGCGCAGACGCTTTAGATACGACCGCCGTGATCGGCTGCTCCTTCTTGTTGTGATGAGCTGCAGAGATGTCCATGTTTAAATTGGCTTGAAGCTCACACCCAGCTGCATCTGTGTCCAATATTCCCAGTGCAGATTTCAACCGTTGGAAGTTCTGTCCTTGCGTCACGGGTTCCAAGTCGGAAGCTAGCATGTTCAATGACTCATCTAGGCCTGCAAGATCATCGCCTGCACATAGCAAATCAGAATCTGCTCACTTGCGTGCTTTCTAGCGGTTTCTCTTTCCTCTTTGCAGAAGATATATATATGATCTACCTGGCTGCACAGCAAAGCATTTATAGTTATAGCTAGAATATCAGCATGGATTCTAACATTACCTGAAGGATCAACTAGTCTCGAAATCGAGCTGGTTTTTCGAGAGTTGCTGAGGAAGCAGCTCATGGAACTCCGAGAAGAAAAAGCTGCTTGTGCAGCTTCATCAAACAAGCTAGTCGTCAGCAAGCTCGAGTCTGGCACTGTTCTTTCCGGAGTTCGGAGAGAGTTCAAATTACGCCTGTGCTGCAGCTTCATGAGTTTGGAACAGCTGGGATGTTGCATGTCCAAAGAATCCAGACTAGCAGGTTCATCTGAACTCTTGTGCTCAATATCATGTTTTGAGTACCTAGGAATATTGAATGCGGCCTCCTGGCTTTTGGGTACTGTTGCCTGCAGGCTTGGACTAGTTTGCAACTGTTTGAGGCCGAGGGCATGGCACCTGTCCTGTGAATTCTGAAGTTTAGCCGTTAGAGATCTCCTCAAAATCTTGCGACCAGCAAGCTGCATGGCCAGTTGTTGCGACCAGTTCATATTGTCAACAGGAGGTGCTTCCAGCTGCTGCTGCTGCCGCCCTAGCCCCAGCAGCTCCCCTGTATCAGCAGCACCTGCTGCACATTGCAACTGAGATTCAGAAGATGGCCGAGTTGACGAGAGGAGTATCTTCCGCAGATGCCACCCTTGGTCTTGAATTCCTCTGCTCAATTCCTCTTGGATCTTCTCTGATGCCCATGAATAATCAGCGGCTTCTCCAGTCCTCCTCTTCTTCCCCCGGCGCAGGGAACCACTGAAATCCATGATGAATACTACTGAGAGTCTTTGTTCCTAAATATTTTTCTGGCACCATCCAATTAATAAGGAATTAAGCTTTGAACAGACCAGACTAAAACCAATCGCAGCGCTGAGGACTCAGGGAGGGAGGGAGGAGATCCATCCGAGAGGCCAAAGCGTGCAACAGTATTAAGTAAAGGTGCATTCGCACTTGGTGTTAGGGACTTTAGTGTTGAATATCATATTCACATCATGTCCCTCATTTAGGACTTAAGACTTCATCATCAGAACCCTGCAAAACTTTATTTATAAGCACACCACAGATGCAAGAAATGTACAAAGGTAGCCTATTGGGAAGGTAAAAAGGAGAATTTAAAGGACGTCAAGGCAGCAAAAACTTTATTTATAAGCACACCACAGATGCAAGAAATGTACAAAAGTAGCCTATTGGGAAGTAAAAAGGAGAATTTAAAGGACGTCAAGTCAGCAAAAACTTGAACTTATTACTTATCATGAAATTTCTATGTTAAGCTAACATTCACTTAACATTAAGCTATCACCTATTTAATATTATATATCACCTTAGATGTAATATTACATAGATAGGATGATGTAGAAGAAGTGGCAATCATGCCTAGGATGATTTAGCTGAGTCTGCTTATAAACTAGATATGAAATATCAATTTTTTGATATTTTTGGCTACACACTGAGAACCAAATTTAGAAATATGGCAATTTTTATTATATTTTTCTCCCTTGGAAGCGATTGTAAACCTCCAAAACCATTTCTTTAAAAAAACAAAAACAAAAAGTCCTGTACAAGAAAAGCCTGTTGGGGTGAAAGGGGGGGAGGAAGGGCGGGTTGTTATTCCGTTTTGTTGGAACTTTTTTATGCAGCCTAAGCTGTCACTGTGCATAGTAAGCTGCATAAAAGTAGTGATCAACTCGAATCTAATAAAATGCCTTATTTTGACCTTATGCTTACTTTTGTAAAGGTGGTAAGTGATCCCAATGTCAGTGGGATTGTTCTCACGCCCCAGAACTGCCTGATGGCATCCCAGGTCACTAAATGTCAAACCAAGTAATTGGTGACAAGACTATGACGCTATTGCTACTCACTAGAAAGTAAGAAAGACACCAAATCATACAATAAACTTTTAAAAACGTAAATGTTCGTTGCAAGTTGAAACAGAAACCCATTGACTCGTTACTCAATGGCTCCGTGCCCCTAATGGCAAGTTCAAAGTTCAAACCAGCAACAGTTGCACGTGTAAGTACTTCTATGGGGCCCTTCTACGAAATATGGACAACCACTCCTTTGGCACAGAAAAAGCATATCGTAAACCAGATTCTGGCAGAGGAAAAATCAAGTAATGAGCTCCAATTTTGAGTAAAGACAGAATTATTATTATAACTAAATTCGCAATGTCAACTTCTAGAGGGCTACTTTTATGGGGCCCATCTATGAAATATTGGTTACCATTGATTTGGCACATGAAATGATGATGAAACCTTGCAGATAAAAAATAAACCAAAGCACCCAAAAAAGGGGGAAAATTAAGGAACAAAATGGAAGAACCCACCTCCAAGAAGACAAAAGAACCACCTAATGAGGCAAACAACAAGGAGAACATCAAGTGGAGAACCCCCTCTTGCCACAAGAAGCATATCAAATAAAGAGAGGGGGAGACCTCTTCAAAAGACACCTAGCCTAGAAAAACGTTCACTACTACAATAGCATGTTTCAAATAGAAATGACTTGTGCACGATGTAGAGTCATTAACACCCTTTGCCTATGAAATGTGTGCAAAATTGAGAAAGAAGAACCTTCAGTGCCCTTCGCTCCCCACACCATGTTGGCACATCAATGAAGAAACCCTCTCACCTATTGGTGTAAACATTTGAAAACCTCTATAGCTAGAGGGAAAAGCATGTCCACCTAGAACCAATCACAATAAATATCATGTTTCACTTGAGCTCCAACTATTGCCATAACCCCACAAGAAATAATAACCCATGAAACCAAATCAAGTCAATTGGGTCAACAATGACAATTTTACCAACATGCAAACACCATCAACATATAACACAATGTCAATTCAATGACATGAATATTGCAGGGCAAGGAATAAAAGGACGTGGGTTTGGTCTCGCAAGACATAAAATCTCACATCTCTCGCAATGGTCATGAAAACATTTCACACAACATTATGTGAAGCCATCCTTTTCCCACCATGCACGTAATGAAGAATGTGGATCCCCATAGGATCAAAAGGTTGGTTACAAATGCAATGAGACATCTCAATGACTAAAGGATGGGAAAGACCAAACCTCATGTGCAATGTGGTGGAAAAAACATTTGAAGCCAAGCAGAAGAAAAGAATGACTAAGCGGGCGAACAACCAAGCATTTGAACCTAGCCCCACACATGACCTCAAGCACGTTTAATGTAAATCAAAAGGTAAATTAAAAAGATGTTAGTAAAGGAATGGTCATGTAATCTCTTTGAGATACTCTTCTAAAAACAATTTGCGCCTCCATGAAAACATATTGTAAGCTAAATTCTAGTAGAACAAAAAAATGCTACTAACCCCAATTTTGAGTAAAAACAAGAAGGTTATTATAATTTTTGCAATGTCGAGCACAAATAAAGGCACCCAAGTAAAATGTTATGTAGAAAATTGACAACCATGTCAAAATGCATGTAAAAAAAATGGCAACCAAATGCAATTAAAGATAGAAAAAATGGCAATGCCATACAAGAGGAAATAAAACATGACAACAAGAAATTTTCTAGGGGGATTGAGTCTTAAGTTTGAAGACCCTACCCACTACAATGGAAAATGTACTTGCCATCCCAAACATCAATATTGCATACACAATTCAAACAAATCAGGATGCATAAATGTCACACAATTCTATGATAAAATCAAATCAACAAGGCAAATTGCAAAATAAGTGCCAAAATGAACAAAGTAAAGAAACCAACAAACATGAGCACAATGATCCAAAATACAACAAATTAAAAATGGTGTGATATTTCAATTTCATCCATAAACAACAAAATTTGTAACAAAGGGTAAAAAAAGTGATCTAGATGTTGTAAAAATTATGATGGGAGTCACAAATTCTATTGTTTATATTACCTTCCTTGCCTTTGCCACATTCCAAGCCCAAATTACTCAACAAAAGGAAAGGTGTCCAAAATGAAAAACTTATAGCCAAACGTTTTAACAACTGATCTAGGTGAGTTGTTAATTGAGCTCTAAGTTTGTTATTCATGAAACTTAACTTATAAAAATAAACCTCTCAATTCTACACTTCTCATGACCATTTTCAATTTGACAAATTTGATGTGCTTGAGCCATTCTGACAACTAATATTGGATTTCAAGTTGATTAATGTGCAAGTTGATGCTTCACATTTTGGTACAAGGATTACAATTGAAGGGAGGCTTGATGGTTACATGGCCCTTAGCCAACATAGTCAACTTGAAAAACAATGTTTGCAAGTCCAGTAATTTTTCATCAAAAAGTGGTGCAAAACAAACACCTAATTCAATCCCACATTCTTTCCAAAACAATAATGAGCTTTCCAAATGCTCAAATGTGTGGCAACATTAGGTTGCACCCAAAGTTAACATAAATGACCCCAATAACATTCATATTTTCTTGTGTGGGAAATTGGCACTCAAGTTTTTCAATGGGGCCACTTGCAATTAAAGTACATTGTTGTTTCACATTTTCCACTACAATCATTTAATCAATGTGGGAAACAACAGAAATTGCACTTGTCACTAAATCACACTTGTGAACCATATATGGGCACCCATAAAATCAAAATGTAATGTATTCATTGCCAACATTGCAATTAAGCACCACATTATTTGCAAAACATCACTAAAATAATAAATTGTGTCCAAAAAAACCTTGAACACATGACCATTGTTAGTATCATATTTTTTAATTGGGGTCCAAAAACATCTTATAAAGATCAACTTCATAGATTTTCACTCCATCAATTTACTAGGAATCAACACAATTCCAAAAATTCATATTTATTCAAAAATTATTTTAAAAAAACATGTTATGTACTTAGGCAATTATAATCATTCATTATAACAATTTGCAAAATAATTGTTCAAAAATTCATTTGTATGATAAAGTTGTTTTTGGGCAAAAAAACATGTAGTTTTTTTTTAAAGTAACGTCATTAGTTCATTTGATTTTGTTTGCACCCAAGTACCCTAATAAGTCTAGGTAGCCCGTAGTGAGCCCTTCAATAATTTAAGTTGCCTACACATCACCTAGATAGGCTTATAAGTACCCTATTTGGTCTAAACAGCTCCTAGGTAGACCCTAAGGTATTTTAATTAATCTTTGAAACTCCTATGTACCCTAATTAACTTAAACATCCCTTAAATAACCTTTAATAGCTTAAGAAACCTTTAGGTACCTTAAATACCGTAGGTAACTTAAGAATCCCCTTGGTAGCCTTTAAACAACCTAGGTAGCTTGAACAACTCCTACATAGGGCCCTAGGTACCTTAGTTAACTTAAACATCTCTTAAATAACCTTTAATAACATGGTAGCCTTTGAGTAACCTAGGCAACCTAAACAAGCCCTAGGCAACCCCTAGTTAAGTCCTTAGGTATTATAAACAAACTTTTAATAACCCCCAAATAATATTTAAGTGGCTTAATTAGCTTTTGGGTGATTTCTAAATGGCCCTTAAGTAACCTAAATAATTTTAAAGTAGTTTAAATAACCCATAGGTAGTTTAAGTAGCCTCTAGGTTGCTCTTAAATAGTCCCAAGGTAGCCTAGGCAACCCCAAGGTGATCTAAGTAACTTAAATAAACCTAGGTAGCACTTAGGTTGCCCTTAAATAGTTCCAAGGTAGCCTAGGCAACCCCAAGGTGCCTTAAGTAACCTAAGTAGGCCTTCGGTAACCTTTATTCACATCACAAATTTGCCTCCTCCATGTATTTATGCCTTTACAACACTTGAACAATGTGTTCAAGGTTAAATGTTGGTTAAATGTTGACAAATTATTGACATAATGTTGTCATGGCATTGTAACACAATGTTTGATCATCATAATGTGTTACAATGCAATCACAACATCATATCAATGATTATATCACCATTTGGTTAACATTTAACTTTGAACACATTGTTAAAATGTTGTAAAAGCATTAAACCTTGTAAGGGGCAAGTTTGTGATAGTAGGTAACCTAAGCAGGCCCTAAGTAGCTTACATAACCTAGGGTAAGATGAGTATGTCATTTAGGTAGGTTAGTAAAAAAAAAATTTATTAAAATTTGGTTCCATTTGATATTATAAAAAAAAAAGTTGATGCAATAATAGGCACTTTGCTTTTCAATGTGAAGGTGAAGGGATCAAATCCTTTCTATTGCAACATGTCTACCATAGTCTATTCTAAGTGATTTAGGTGCCTACTTTAGGCCAAGGTGATTAACCTAATCCACTTAAGCTCTCTCACCCATATTTTTAACCTTAACGACTAGGCTTAGTAGGTTATGCCACCTAGCTCAAACACCTTAAGTTAATTAGGTTAAGTAACCTAGCTTAGGCCAACCTAGGTAGGCCACATGGTGGGCCCAATTGTTCAACTTTAAACTAGCCACATGTCAACATTTCAATGGTTAATAAACTTAAGCATCCCCTTTAATCATAAAACTATTTGCAAATGAATGTGTCACATAAACATATGTGACTACACATTTTAATTATAAAAACTAGTTCTAAATGATTGAACCACATCAACTGATTAGTTGGATGAAAAGTTCATGTTAGTTGCACTTCAATATGATTGTCATTTTGACTAAATGCCATATAATGTCTTTTGTGACTAAAATTTTATGTAATATGTCAAAAACAACCAAAGGAATTTGCAATCACATGTGGCATTTATGATTAAAATATATTTGCAAAACCAATCATAAATACACAAATTCCTTATAGTGTCCTTCAAAATCAATTTCATATGTGAAAGCATAAAAATCCACCAAATTTTCATGGTTTAAAAAAAATTTATACCTTGTGTTCCATGAACTCAACAAATTTCCTCTTTTTAAAGGTCCACTTCAAATTTTGAACGTAATAAATGTAAATTGAATGCAACAATGATTCAATTTTTAAAATAAAAATAATTAAAACAAGGTCTACATGGCTAAATTTGTTCTATTATGAGTGGCAAAATGCACACCAAGCATGAAAAGTTAGGAATAGATTGTTCGTAAGACCATGTATGGGGGCTGACACTTGCCTAGTGTTAGAAGGTTAAGGAATTTGGTGACTTGATGATAGGGAAGCCAACGATCAAAGCCTCAATGAATGACAACCATAACATGTTTTTCCTTCAACTACATCATCACACCCATCACATTACCATGGAAAGTAATGACATTGTCAACTCCAAATCTAACCTCAAAAGGCCACCAAAAATAGGCAAATCATCTAGGATCATCTTCATCAAATTACTAACATGCAAAAATTCCAAATCAAACTTTAAGGTCAAAAGAATGGAAATTGATTTCTATTCTTTAACAATGTACACATGGACACAAATCCAAATTTAATAGTTAATTGTTGTCATTTCATTACATGAAATGAAAATAAAACTTATTTTTTTGCACTGCCAACCAACTAAATCTAAATTTCATATTGTGCATGGCCTTATCCATGTTCCAACCCATACAATTACTCCAATGCTTGTGGGGATTCTTAGGCACTTCGAAAAAATCATAGAACTATTTCATTCCATTGCAATCCATCATGAGCTAGCCTTACTTCAATAAATGAAATAATGGTGGCAAACTCTATAAATTTAAATTGAGTGCAAAAACAAAGTTCAATTTGTGTAACTTCAATGGTAGTCTTTATAATAACAATTCCATGATGATTTAAAATGTGCAATGGTTGGACAAAAATGACAAAATAAAAACACAAATTGACAAACCCACACCCAACACACTTAAATAGACTAAACCCGTGTAACTTAAGTTTGAAAATAAAAAGAATTAAGATTCACAATGTGCATTCAACACAATAAGTTTGACAATGAGAAAAACCAAGACTCACAACGCACACTTGACAACTAAAACACACTTAGATTGTGACTTGCTTTGTGGTAAAAACAAAAAGTTTCAAGTTTGGAATCAAAATTGTACCTAGTTGTGAAGCTCAACATTGTTGCTTGATTTGCATTTCCAAGTTGAATTGAACAAATCTCATTGTTTGATCAACAAAGCTTCAAACATTTTAGCCTTTTCTTACAACAATGCACAATTTTATGTGCAAAAGCAATGGCACATGTTAAAAAGCTTACATAGTAATATTGTTCCCAACATTGAAGGCTATACAACAATAAATAATAATAGATTGTGGTGACAAAAAGATCTTAATTTAGATTCCAAAGAAAGCAACAAATGTCCAAGGCCCTTGCAAAATGATAATGATGAAAAAAATGATAACATCAAACATAGTCAACGAATCAATCAAGGAAGGGAACTTGAACGTGAAAAACACTTTAGCAATGAAAGGGAATTGATGTGACCACCTCTCAAATAGGATTGGATTATGATATTGAACAGTACCTGTGGTTGTTGTTACAAGCAACTATCCTACTTTGTCATTAATCAAGTTATATGTAGCCTCAAAGCCATCCACAATTGTGGTAATGTGATGATTATGACCCAATCCAATAGCCTAAATTAACTAAAGGGGGTTGAATATGATCTTTTGGGTCCAATAATTTGCCTAAACAAAAACTTGTTGGTTAAAATAATGAAGGTTAATCAAGGGATGGGGAGTCCCAAAATTAAATGCCCACTAGAGGCGAAGCTAAGGGAGGCTTATTTTCAAGCCTCCCTTGCTTTAAAGGCATTACTGAGCATAAAAATTGATGTAATTTTATAATTTTTAATCCCAAGATACATGGTGGGTATTTGAAGGGTACCCACCACATGTTGCAAGAAAAACAATTAAAAACAATGAGGCATTTTGGAAAACAGAATCTCCATGCCTGTAGGCATTTCATTTTCTGGTATGCTTCACAGGATTTTATGTTCTATAAGCATACCTCCAAATTATAAACTAAGAAAAATGTCTAAGGTTTTCATGTGTTATGGAATGTGGCCAATACAAGCCCCTGTGTCGGGTAAGGTGCTTGTGGGGAATTTGGGCAAGCCTAGCAGATAAAGCAATTTCTTTTGAATATGCACAATGGCCTTTACCCAGCACATTCCATTATGTAATGGTTATCATGCTTTTTAAAAGATGTATATTTTATGAAGCAAGTATAAGAGATTATCTGTACTTCATGATAATAAGTACAGAAGATTTGGCAGAATGGGTATGTTGATTTACAAATCTTAATGGCACAATGCGTAATGGAAATGTGGATTTTGAACGAGGGTTATGTCAGGTGGACCATGAAGATTTGTCCATTTGTGTCATGTAAGAGAACTAGAAGTGTAGGGTAAAGCCTAATCAGGGCGTGAGCTTTACACGGTGTCAAAATTGTCATGGTTTTTATTTATTTATAAAGTTTTTCCTATGATACCTGGTTGGTATCCATTAGATATATATTGAGTATCATCGAGATAAAATAATGGTGATCTTTTCGAAAGAGCAATGCTCAAGGTGGTGTGCATTATGTTTTTGAAAAGCCTAAGATGGATCATTATGGCCACAGTGAACCAGCACCCACCAGCCCACCTTCCACTGGATGCCCATTATTCCTCAGTTGTGGGATGAACTCAACTGAGTTACTATTTGGTTTTGCCTTGGGAACGAATTTTGTTGGAAATAGATCTCATTTATAGGTCAATAGGTAAGAAAATAGGTAACTACTTGGCAAGTAGATGGTTTTTACATAGGTAAGGGCTGTATTTAGTACCTACCTACTAACAATCTGCTTGCAAGTTGTTGGTTGGTAAGTAGAAAAGAAAAGCAATTGAGCTAACCACCATGGTTAGTGAGAAAACTTGAACTCAATAGAAAACTGTTTCCCGACCGCTCACCATTCATCCTTCATGGTGTACTGGTGGGTGCTGGTTTACCATGGTCAATTATGCACTATAACACTACCTACAACAACACGAAAAAGAACAGACACAATTTTTTACAAGATGGAAAAGGCCACACAGAAATCATTGTAGAAATCTTCCATGAAGTTCTTAGAAAATGAACTCACACTTTCATAGGAACAATAGTATGTAACTCTCATTCTTTGACAACCCTCATACTTTCATGGTTCAGAAAATGAACACACACTTTCACAATATCGTGTAGCCTAATGCTCACACTTTTGAAATAACCCAAGACACAACATCCCTCAAAGTGTCAGGGAAATGAAAACTACATTACTTCTCAAGTCTTTCCCATAGAAGTAAAGCCATTAAATTATTACTTTAGTACATGGGTAGCTTCAGCATAAATAAAATCATTTTGTATTTTGTCAAATTTTTGAAAAAAAATCAGACTTATATGCCAAGATTTTCCTCAAAATCATAAAAGTCACATTTGAAGACAGCCAAATTCAAACCATGCTAGTAACACGTAACACTCACACATTTGTAATAACCCAGGACATCTGGGTGAACATTCCTCGAAGTGTCAGAGAAAATGAAAACTACATTGCTTCCCTGGTCTCTCCTATAGAAGTAGAGTCATTAAATTATTACCATATTAAATGGGCAGCTTGAGAATAAATCAAATTATTTTGTATTTTGTCAAACTTTTGGAAAAATATCAGACCTGTGTGTTGAAAACTTTTAAATATATCAAATATTTGACATGAAAGTGCAGAAGCTGCCAATGTACTGCAGTCGTAACACAGAATCCTTTGCTGCTTGCTTGGAAGCAGCATAGTACTATGGTCAGAGAAAAATTGTGTGTTCAAAACACGTATGACCCTATCACAAATACCACGAGCCCCACATCATCCTACCCGAATATTTTTGGAAAATATTGAAATTTGGACATGGTCTCACACGTGCACTATAATAAGGTTTAATACTCTGGAAAAGAGCCCCAAGAGCTGTGGGGCCATGTGAACTCCCCAATGCAGTGGGGGAAAAGGTGTTGTCTTGAAAAGAAAATAGTTGAGATACAAACAAGAGCCCATTGAATCTGAAGGAAAAACACAATTTGTCAACACCTGCATCACTACTGGATGTAGCTTTATAAGATAAACATATTTTGTATTCAAAGAAACATTGATGCTGAGCTTCATTCTGATGGCATTATGGTGAAATACATACGTCACTGGCATGCTACATATGTGCTGCTACACGATTGTGCGACATCACAAGAGAGCTTGAGGAGCAAGGGAACATGCATCCTGCTCAGGATAATCCCACTTGTGCAAGCTAATGCCGTTAGCAGCACGGCATTACACCTTTGTAAGTTGTGAACCAGGGGTGGAGCCGATGGTCTACCTTGTAAAAGCACCTTTCAATTGGGTACCTCCATAGCCCATCTCCTTGCACAACTTGATTCGTGCTTCAGGTGATGGGTTAGGTCCTAGGTTTTGTGTTTTCTCCTCTTAGGGGCTCCCCATTGTGTGTTCTGCACTTTCAGGTGTGGTCTTTTGTTTGGACTTTGGTCCTTTCTTTTTTCTTCTCTTGTTCCCTTGCCTGGCGTATTTCCTTTATTTATTTATTTATCATTCATCACAGTCAGCTTTGGAAGTTTGCCTTTCAACTATGTCCCAGTTTTTTATTTAATTTTACAAGACCTTTGCAAGAGGGTTTTAACAGTGCCTGATAGCAGCAGGAAAATGCCCATGTACAGTACTTTTTGGATGAAGATTTGCAGATAAACAACGTTAAACTGTTTGGGGCTTGGAAATGTGCATAGTGATTATTATTTTTGGCGAACCTTCGGCAAATTTGAACCTGAAAACTATTACTTTTCAAAGAATTTTAACTATACAAACAATTTATCATTGGGAAAATGACCCAAACTCACCATATTTCGAAATTAAAAAATCTCAAATCCTCAGATATTAGTGATAAGATTCATTAGGTAGCTAAGAATATAAAAATATCCTTGGCTTTTTAATTTTTATATATGGTATGTACCCAAATTTGGCTAAACATTTTTCTAGATGGTTGCCACCAAGGACCAAAAAAATTGGGTAAAACACGCTGGCACACATGTTAGCAGGGCCCTTCTACAGGGCAGTAGCAGGAAATGATTGTCTCTCATTGACCAACTACGCTGCCGTTGTGCATCATACTCTTACCCATCTTGAGGTGAAGGTTATCATGAACCTACACATACCTAAAGCATCCATTGGATTTTTCCTTTTGATTTTCAAGTCAATTACCTGCCTGAAGAAACCTGTTTTCATAAGGGGGATCTTCTGCCATGAAAGGTACCAGCCAGCCTGTCACTATTTCTAAAAAGTGAAAAAATCCAGGCTTGCTTTGCATAGGGAAAGGTCGTGACTCGTGAGTAGAGGCTCTTTGGTGATTTTTGACCTGTTCCCTCGACCTCGGGCACAGATCTCAAATCATGAAAGAGCCTGTACTGGGGTCCTTCCATGCATAAAGAACTTTTTTAATTTCGTATTTGTAGTTGAATTCATTACCCCCAGGAGAATTTCACATATCACATTTCAAGGATCTTATGGAAGGGTAAGGTAGCCTTTTCTTAGGGAAATGGTACCTTACTAAAAATTAAATTAAAAGTGTACCTTACATATTTAGAAATTTATTTTCTAATAACTCTGATTCAACAAGTTGTAACCTATTATTTTAAAATTATAATAAAGAACTTCTTCCATGCATAAAAAACTTTTTGAATTTTTTTATTTATAGTTGAATGCACTACCCTCAAGTAGAGTTTCACATTTCAAATTTCAGGGATCCTATGGAAGGGTAAGGTAGCATTTTCTTTGGAAAATGGTACCTTACTAAAATTAAATTAAAAGGGTACCTTACATTTTTGTAAAAAATTTCAAATTTAAAATTTTATTTTTAATAACTTTGATTCAACGAATTGAAATTTATTATTTTAATATTATAATTGATATCACTGTGATTTGATATAATTAAATTATTATTTATGTAATTATTTAATGGTTAAGTTTGGTAATTTACTTGGTAGTTGGATTTCATAATGGTTCGATCATTATTTCAATAATTTGCATTGACTTACATATGATAATTCATATGAAAAGTCATGTGAAAGTTTTTGGCACATTAATGTGCATTGACTCACACATAATAATTCATGTGAAAAGTCATGTGAAAAGCTTTTAGCACTTTAATATGCATATGGAATCACATCCTTACGTGATGTGAAACCCACTTGTGATCTACATCACTTCTACTTACAAACCTCCAACTTAATTTGCCATAAAAATTTGTGTTATAAAGTCCAACATAATTGATCTACCAATAAAGTTAAGAAAAGACAACACCCATTCCCTGAATTTGGTCATAAACAGGGTGAGGTTAAAAAAATTGCAAAGAAATAAATAAGCATTAAGAGGGGGGTGAAATTCAGATGGTTTTTTGAATTTAAAATTGTCTTTCTTTTTTCTTGAGCACCTTGCTACTACATATATTTTCACTACTCCTACCTTTACACCTATTATAATTCCTTTCGAACCTTGTGCATTAAATGTTGAATTTCAACATTTCATATTAAGTTTTAATAAATTTTCCTTATTTTACGGATACACTAAAAGAGGGGTTAGAGGGTAAAAAGAGGCCTAAAAACAGGGTGAAAAAAGGGTGAATTTACGGATTTTTTTAATATGTGAAATCCTTTTCCAAAAAACCCACTCCTCAATATGAGGTCCCAATCTTAATTTCAATATCTAATCTTTGTTTGTAAAATTGTGCACAATAAGATTTCACTTCAACTTCCACAAGTATCCACACAAATTTTATTCGAAGAATAGATGTAATCTTCCTTTAATGATTCTCTAATTTTCAAGTTGATTCAAAAGGCCAAAAACTCATGAAAAAACCCTAGATTCACTAACGTGTATGATTGTATGAATGTCCATTGTCTTCCATTATATCCAAGTTTGATTTTCAACCAAATTGTTACTTCTATAAAGAATCCAATATGACTTATATTAGTGTTGTGCGTGTAAGTGTCAATAGCCATATATACAGTGTATAAATCCAGTGTAATTGTAAATCATTTATGCTTACACATCCAAATTTTTAACACTTACATTTATCATGTTGCAGTGTATTTTTATTTTTTTACACTTACACGAGGCCAGTGTAAATATTTGTCAAATACACTTACATGGCTTCATGTAAATGTTTTGGGGCATGTAAGTGTAAATGTAAATACTAAAATTTATAAAGTTACCTTGTCTTTGGGCCTCATTTCACCCCAAACCTTTCTTTTAAAAGTATCCATAAAGTAAGGAAATTTTATTAAATATGGGAATGAAATGCTGAAAATCAGGATTTAATGCACAAGGTTCAAGATTATTTATAGTAGCTTTACAAGTAGGAACAGTAATGGAGGCGCTAAAAAAAGGAAAAACAAGGTGAAAATCAATTCACCACAAAAACTAAAGTTGCCCCACCCTTGAATGTTAATGTTTTTTAATTTTTTGAATTTCATCCTATTTATGATCAAACTCAAGGTTCTAGTGTTTGTTTTCCTTACTTTATAGATAATTTTACTATTTATCTCTAATGACCATACCTTCTTGCAAAGTCTTATGAATTAGTTGTGGGTGTATATTTTGATGGTTTTTTTTTCGTAATGGGCCATTTAGCTGGCTTATCATCAAAAACATTATGAAATCTCCACTCTTCAAGTAAAAATCACATTTTTTACATTGTTATATTGTCACCAAAAAGAGAGGGACCAACCAACAACCAGACCCCTCTAGCTCTGCTTGCTTCTGACAGAGCGAACATCAAGTATACACACATCAAAGGAACAACATTAGCAACATCACTGATCCAGATCAAATGAGAGATTCATTACTGGAACACAACAGACTCGCCCGAACCTCTGCAGACACATTTCCTACTCAGAACTTCTAGGATAAAAATTCATAGTTTAGATTTCACAAAAGGTCCTCGCCAACACAAGCATCCACTTTCCCAGAACGTTGATCAAGTGGTCCGACAACTATTCTGTCTACGATCGAGCTCCCCCCAAAAGCAGACCACTTGAGCTGCCTATCCTGTGCATTCCCAAGCTTCCCCGGTCTACAACCTCGATCCTCACTCACGATCTGACTCTCACCAAACTCAAGAGCTAGCCACCCTCTAGTCACCAACGCAGCGGAAGAAAATCAGTCACTAACACTCTCTTAAGCTCCTGCTCAAGAATCCTTCACTTCTTCTGTCTTTCTCTCCAAAAAAAATCTCTCTACTTCCTCTCTGTACAATTCTTGAACTGCCTAGCCTGTTCTACCTCTCCCAACTCTCAGGACCCGACCTCAATTTTCGCTCTCCTCTTGGAATTGCCAAGATTCCCGTTCCAACGTTTAGCCGCCTCCTCTTTGAATTGTTGTCCTGCATTCCAACCGCTTCAAACCATCAATGCCAGCACCTCCTTTGCCATAATTCTGTGTCGTCATCTTCAAGTGTGGTGAGCCTCCACGATCAAACCAGCGCAGCCGCCATGCAGCATCTTAGTAATGAGAAGTAATGCGCCGCCAACCAAGTGATGGTGCAAACAAAATCAGGATCAGGATCAGAATAGCAACGTTGTTCGGTCACCCCATGTTCGGTTACAATATATTTACATTGTTTTACATAGCCATGTAAAATCATATAAGTATTTGTATTGTCACATTTACATTGTTTTATTGGACTGCATAAAATTATATAAATATATTTAGTTTTACACTTACACTTATTTACATGACATAAAATAAATTTATACGGTTTTACACTTACACATTTTGTATTTTATATTTGCAATTACACAAATGTAAATGCATATTATACATTTACACTTGCATAGAATGTAAATAAATTTCATTGTAGGATTTACATTTACATGGACAACGCTAAATTATACCAACAATGTTTCTCATCTCTACCACAACAAGATCAAACCCTACTATCATGATAAATGCAAATCTAGTGATCCTCAATATGACCAAACCCACATTGGGCTCTCTTTGAAAAGTGACCTCATAAAATGCAAAAACTCCTAATAAAGTCTTGTGTTTCACGGCATATATTATTGTAAATTCGAATCAAATTAGACTATAACTTTTGTCTTAGAAACATACAATTTGTTTTTTGAGAAAACATCATGCAACAAAAGTTCATTGATCTCCCTTTTGACAAGATTCAAAATAAGAATGTCAAAAGGTGTAGGGGAGAATTTCTATTCATATGAACTATCCAATTGCCACCAATATAGCTTTTGGTCAAAATCTTGGCAGAATTTTTAACTCACAAGTCACAATGCCAACCTTCACCTTCAGAATCTTGGTCACCCACTTGAACCAAAATTTGCTCCTAGGCATAAAGAAATAAATGAAATGATTTGGTGATTTAACAACCTTGGGAATCCAAATATCTTTAGCTCCAAGGATCTACTTTTGTATTTCAAACCTTGAAGGATTTACTCTATGCAAAATAAGAAATGAAGTGGAATTGCCACTCAAGTTTTGCCATTGTTCTCATCCTTTTGGTCCCTAACACATCTTCACCTAGAATTGTGTTTTTGTGATCAACCTAATGTGAGCAATCTTTAGAACAATATCATTGATTTGCACTTTTGTAGAATCCAATCCAACAATATTCACAATGCCAAACCCTATGAACCAATAAACTAGATCTCTTACATATGGTGTATTCAAGTTTTTTGGATAATCAAACCTACAAACAATATGTTGATCATAAATTATTTGAATGTCAATGTCAATAATAGGTTCATCTTCATTGGAACTTGACATGGTTTTAGGAATGCATTTGCAGGCTTATTATTAATAACATATTTCCTAAACTACTATTACACACACTTGAATTTATACCTTTAAACAAATTGCTTTAATATCAAAAGAAAAAGGAGGAATGACTATTTTCTTCCATCATTTCAACACTCAAAAAATATTTTAGATCTTAAACCACAATTGTTACATTTTACTTGATAACCAAGGATTGAAAAAAAAAGTTGTGACCTAACCATCTATTTGTAAGGGTTATTCATGATTGGGGTTCCATTTTCAAGAAAAAGGACTCAAGGACTTTTGCCCTACTTTTGCTAATTTATTTGATATTAAAATTTTGTAAAGTTGCCATGTTGTAATTTGATTGGCCAAAGTTTGGCCTAGATGGGTTATGGAGGGTGTCGTTTTTGAAAGGTGTTGAACCATGGTCAACTCCATAGGTCTTGATTTTTTGCTCTCTCTTTGACACTTGCCTTTGCATGATTCCTATAATTTGTTATAACCTAGTTCACTTGAATTCCTTCTAGCTAACTTGGGTTCCTTCAATGCATAAGCACATGGAGCTACTTTTCCTTCCCACTTGCTTTCTTTGAAGTTCAAATTTCCCTCCTAACATCTCCCACCTTCAACCATGGAAACCTAGCAATTTAAAGGTAGTTTTTGCATGCTCAAAGAATATTGTGGAAAGTAACATCACAATTTTGCGACAATTGGTAGGAAGCTCCAAAGTATATACTATGTATTTTGTCCTTAATGTTCAAGTAGTTTCATGTGCATATCAAAAAAATTGGGTTTATAATTTGGTTTGAGATTGTGCATCAAGTCTGTAATTGTTTACACACATTTGTTTTCAACTTTTATTTTATGGACAAGGGCTCAAGTGCAATGGCCATGGCTATGGATGCTTCATGGTTTGAGTCAAATTGTGGATTATGTAACAAGGGAAGAAACATTTTCAAGTTAACTATTGAACATGCGACTATAGAAGAGATTTGGAAATGCTTAAGGCCTTGTTCAAACAAGAATGGGTGGCACTATGATCAAACACTTAATGAAGAAGAGGTTAAGCTAGTAGAGGAATTTGACTGCAAGGTGGCTTCTAAAGCTCAACCTCCCAATTATAGGTTCTCCATACAATTTGCCAAAGCTATGGTTTGTGAAGCAAAGGGCATAAAGTTAAATTGGGCAACCTTTGGTGCACACCTCCATGAGTTTTGTTCACAAATTCAAGAATTGAAGAAAAACAACACTAAAAAAAAAATAGGCATTCCTTGCTACTGACCTCTTTGTTATTCCAAATCCATGTCCTCCTCACCCTTGTCCCTCCCACATTCTAAAATCTTCTTCCCAATCATCGTCTGATCCTAGTTCGACTCTTCAACCCAATCCAACAAAGTTGTTGAAAGAAGAACCTTATGATATGAAAATGTCAAGAGGAAAGGCATCACAGATTATGGTTGCCATTGTTCCAAATTGGTCAATGTTTGAGGTTTAAAATGTTAGGTTTGTTTTACTATCGAAATCACACTTGTGTGCATCTTTAAAAGAAAAGTGAAAAGTTCTTGATACGAAGGCTGAAGAGGTCTATGGAGATGCTTGTAAAGCTCGTATGGTTATGAAAGATAGGGACAAGTTATTTTAAAAGCACAGATTGAGTTAGAGAATATTGTTGCAAAAGTTGCAATAGAGGAAGAAAAAGCTTGTAGCTTGAAGGCAAACATGGACAAGCTCTTACATAATAGGTTAGATTTTTTAGTTGTTAGGTATATAGAAGATGAGCTTAAGTTCATTGACAATCAAATTAAAGACTTGACGAATCAAACCATTTGTGAAGGTGAAAAGGTTGAAGACCTTCAAGGAAACAATGAGATGTTGAAAATGAGCTCTAACATACAACAAAAATATTGCTAGTTGCAAAGGAAAAATGTACCATCTTGGATGAAATTGAGGCAAAACACACTTTTGAATATGATATTGCCTTTCAACTACTCAAAGCTACAGAATTGGGGATACACAAGATTCAAAGTCAATTGGAAAGAATGGAAAAGGGATGGGGCAATTGTCCTTGTATCTTGTCCACATAGAAAATAACCTTAAGATCCCAAAAGACATAAGTTGCAACTTAAATGTTTGTCTAGTTTGTGGGTTTTGGTAAAAATGCCATGACCATTTGATAGCTCCATGTGGCCATTCTTATCACTCGTGGTGTATGTTTGAACATTCTGCTATTGACACAAAATGTTTGCTTCCAAGTTGTGGAGTTTCTTTTTTTCCAGAATGGTGTGTAGCATGGGGGATTAGACCTGTAATTCCACATGTTGGTGAAAGCTTTGGAATAGTGAAGGGCGGCAATAAAAAAGCAACATGGCGTTTTTTCAAACCAAGAAACAATAGTAAGTGTTTTTTAGCCATCACCTGATTTTTACAATATTAGGTCATGTTCCATAGAATTTCCTTATTTCAATTTTGTGGAACATGTTTTCTAAATGTAGAAATAATCTTTGCTAAGTGAACTTGAAGAAGGCAGTCTTAACAATTGTGTCTACTAAAGTTTTAAGTCCCTTGTGTCCAAATGAAATCTCAAGAATAATTTCAAGTTATGGTTTAACTTGTAGGTGTCTTAGTTCAAGAATTATTTGTTGTATCATGGTCCTTTAGAATGTAAACAAAGATATATTTGAATCTTAGATTTAAATCTCTTAGATAGTTGTGACTAGAGTCTTGATCAATCATATATCTTATTGAAACACTTAAAAAATTTATTAGCATAGATCATGGTCCTATAAGGTTTGTTGAAGAACTACTTAAGTCCTTAAATCATGGTTCTATAAGGTCCATTGAAAAACTACCTAAATCCTTAGATAAATCCTACATAGATGGTTGTCATTGAAGTCCTAAATAGTCACAATATCATGTGTTGAAGGACTTGTTGGTTCATGATGGTTGTGTTGATCCCATTTGGAATATTTTAAATATTTGAAGGACTTTCCAAATTGTGGGTCAAGTCCTAGTCAATTTGAAGTACTTAAATAGATCTTGATGTCATAACAATTTAAAAGTCTTGTGAATAAATGATTCAAATTCCAAAGTCCTAAAAACTATCACTGTCCTTTCTTAGATTTTAGAAGTCTTACATATAAGCTTGAAAGTCATCAATAACTTTTCTTAAACTCCAAAAGTCCTGAGCTCAAATTCTAAGCCCTAAAAATATTCAATTTCCTTTCTTAGTTTGTAAAAGTCTTGATCTTGGATTTTAAAGTCCTAAAAGCTAGAACTATGTCCTTTTTTAGACTTTGAAAGTTGTACATAGTCCTCAAATTATTCAATGTCCTTTTTAAAGTCCTAGAAGTCCTAAGCCTCTCGGATATATGTATTCATGTAGGCCAGTGAAAGCATAATTGAGTGCTCCAAAGTACCATCCTATAGGGTAGTTTTCCATACCATCCTTAACAAAGTACTTGATGCCAAAATGATTTAATAACCAAATGAAGTTTTATTCATTGAATCATAACTTAGATGGAAAGAACATTCTAATCCTAAAGTTTTGAAGGATTTGGATATGATCATTATGTACTTTAATTACACATAATGTTCATCAATGAATGTCCCAAAAAACAACTTAACACAACACGTAGTGTTAGTACTACTAAACTTGATATTTTCATGAAATTAATTTTTTTCCATGCAATAAGACATCAACATGCATATTGTCACCTTAAAATTATGGTGATAAAATATTTATTTCTAAAATGATAATTAGTCAAAAAACATGTTTTTAAAATTTTGTCCATTCAAAGGAGTACATCAAAACTTAATCAAATCAATTAGATGTTTGAAGATGAAATGGTTTTCAAAGTGTCTTTGATAAGAGCATGTTGTTAGATTTTGATAATGTCAAATCCATAATTTGAAATGAATATTTTCCACTTTGACACATAATGATGTAATTTCTTAAAAAATAAGGTGTATCTTGACCTTGCGACCAAATCAACTAAAAATTTGACAACCATTAGATCATAGTTTGTTGAAGTTTTTCATAAAAAATTACCCTTGAATTCATTGAAACCAAATCATAAGTACAATGGACAATTTGGTGTCTTGGAAAACCTCAAAATAATGTTGCTTGGGATCCCCATTTGAATACTCTTCTATGTAGTTCATAGCAGTGTTTCATGTAGGTCTACTTCAATATGGTAATAAATGTACAAAATCCAAGTTGTGTGTTGTTCACATCATAGTCATTGGATTTGGTAATGAGATGTTAATAGTTGTTTGATTCTTGAAAATGGTAATGAAATTTCAAAAATGTGTATTTATTTTATGAATGCATTTACACACCTAGTTAGGGTTCATGATCTTTCGTGCATTATGTGCAACCTTTCAAGCTTTTCTCTATTTCCTTGGTGGTTGCAAGCTTTGAAACCTCAAAAACCTATTGTCAAAGTTTCTTTGATTGAGTTTTGCCTACAACCAACAATATACTAAGCTTATGTATAATGAAGTTTATGAACATCAAACTTGGAACTACATTTGTTTTGGAGAACACCAAGGACCATAGTTCAATCTACTATAATAAACACATGTGAATTACCTTTCATGCATATTTCTATTCTTTGAGAGTAAGTTGCCATGATGGATTTGCATTGAGTCTTTTGGCATTGAATATGCATGTCATGAATATGACATGCAGAAGGTTTTAAGGTTTGAAAAAGAAGAAAGGAAAAATTGTGAGATAATGTGTTGACAAGAATCAAAGTGAACCAAACATCTACAAAGGCATTGAAAGAACTTGGTGATGAGATTTGAAGACGACAATTTTTTTGTAGGAGTTAAGCTCATGAAACTCATTACATTTTTTAGCATAAGTTCTTTGTTCTTTTCCCATTAGATATTCTATTTTGGTTCCAAGTTTAGGAGATGCATGATTACCTTAGGTTAAAGTTCAAGTGCATAAAAGAAATGATGAGGATTTTGGATTTATAGTTGGTTGAAAATACGGTGCAGCAACCATATGTTAACAAATAGGAGATCTACTCAAGTGCAAACATAAATCTTTATTTAAAAGAAACTACAACATAATGCTCACAACACAAAACACAACATCAAGAACTCTCCAAGGTTCTTGTCACATGAAATACATAAACTTGTGTAATGAAAAAAAAGAGAACCAAACCATCAACACCAAGGTGTTTAACTAAAAGACCAAACCACAAATATCCAAACTAAAATAAGTAACGAAAGTAATTCAACCTTGTGAAAGTAACCCAGTTACTTTCGTACTCCATTAACTAATGAAACCTAACTAGTTGAACTTGAATTTTCAACACTCCCCCTCAAGCTCAAATCCATTTCTAGTACACCGAACACTTTTCTAAACTTCCTTAGCTTATCTGTACCTAAAGCCTTTGTGAAAATGTCATCAACTTGATATTCGGTACTGACATGAATAAGGTCAATTTCTTTTGCTAGAACTTTTTCTCTTATAAAGTGGTAGTGCACCTCAATGTGCTTTGTCTTAGCATGATAGATTGGGTTGTTAGCAAGTAGTATGCTACTAATGTTATCACAATAGATGACAACATGAGCATCCACTGATTGTCCCAAATTTGAGAGTAGTTTTTGTAACAAACTACTTCACATGTAGCAATTGCTACACCTCTATATTCTGCCTCCGTGCTTGATAGTGCAACTGTTGGTTGTTTCTTACTGCTCCAACTAATAACACCACTTCCAAAAGAAAATATGAAACCACCGATTGATCTTCTATCTAAAACATTACCAGCCCAATCAGCATTTGTGTATCCATGTACTTGTAACTGGCTCTTGGCTTCATAAAAAATTCCACACTGCAAGGTATGTTTTATGTACCTCAGTATGCACCTCACTACATCCAAATGTGGCTTTCGTGGTGTTTGCATGAATTGACTCACCACTCCAACTACATAACTCAAATCTGGCCTTGTGATGGTCATGTAAATCAAACTCCCAACTATGTGTTTGTACATAGTGGTATCCTCCACGAGGTCTCCTTCATCTGCACTTAACTTCACATTTTGCTCAAATGGAATTGAAATGGGTTTGTAACTCATCATCCCATATTCGACCAATTTGTTCAAGGCATATTGCCTTTGTAGTAACCATATCCCTTTAGGGGAATGGATTACTTCAATGCCTAGGAAGTAACGCAACTTTCCTAAATCCTTCATCTCAAACTTTTGCTTCAAAAGCTTTTTCAAATCAAAGATGTTTGCATCACTATCTCCTATGATAATCAAGTCATCAACATAGATGACAATCCCATGGTCTGTCTTCTTCACATATAGTGAAAAATCAGCATGGGATGTTTGAAATCCACTTGTGACAAGATATTGACCTATCTTATCTAACCAAGCTTTAGGTGCTTGCTTCAAGCCGTACAAAGCTTTCTTCAACCTACAAACCAAATTAGGATGTGTTTGGTCCACATAACTTAATGGTTGTTCCATGTACACTTCTTCCTATAAATCTCCATGAAGAAAAACATTCTTTACATCCATTTGATGTAAAGACCATCCTTTTGTTGCTGCCATAGCAATGATTGCTCTTACAGTTGTCATTTTGGCAACTAGACTATAGGTCTTCTCATAGTCTATGCCATAAGTTTGGGCATAACCTTTAGCAACCAATCTTGCTTTGTATCTGTTCACAGATCCATCTGCATTGTGTTTGACTTTGTACACCCATTTGCACCCAATTGCTTTCTTGTCCTCTAGTAAAGCTACCAATTCCCAAGTAGCATTCGCATCCAAAGCCGCCATTTCTTCATCCATGGCATTGTCCCACTTAGGGTCATAGTTATGACATTCTTCATTTTGCACATTAAAATTCTTTAAAATTCTTCATTTAGCACCTTGTCATAACATTCTTTACCCGCGAATGTTTACCAAATTACACTGGTTGATCTATAAATTTTTTAAA